>WOR8_10006529_pt1 | contig 12988 bp, 7 predicted proteins | sample DeeMarSeWOR38_10_FD_19890 | JGI IMG/M metagenome (IMG submission 19890) | reverse complement strand
AGCCGTCATTACCGGTTGCTGCACCGTTATGCTGGCAATGCTTTGCAGACGTGCCGGATCCACCACCGGCAAACCGTTGCCGTCGACATAGGACAGAGTTGCAGTATTGCTCAGTACGATCGAAGGCGTCTGTGACAGAACGTTTTCCACGACACGGGCGCGATAGACGATCACCAGGGTGTCGGTGGTCGCATCCCCCGCCGGGTCGTTGGTCACATCCCCCAGGGTAAAGCCCAGGTTACCGGTCTGTCCGGCTGCCGGCAGGGCTGCCGCTGTGATCGAGGCATAGCTGAAGTTACTGCCCGCGCCGCTCGCCGGGGGGGTGTAATCCGCCGCGTTGTCGCCGTTGATGCTGACGATATCGACAAACGCCAGCCCCGCCGGTAGCACGTCCTGCACCGCCACGTTGCGGGTGGTGCCTTCCTGCAGGTCAAGCGCCAGCTGGTAAGTCACGGTGTCACCGACGCGCACAATGGCATCGTTTACAGGGGCGTAGGTATCTGACACCACCGTCTTGGTCAGGCTGTTGTTGTCCGTGGTGTTGATGCTCGATACAGCCGGGCCGGCACAGTAATCATCCGGCGCCAGGCCCGTCGGGCAGTTGACACCCGTGCGTTCATACGGGCTGGCGCCTTCCAGCGAAGTCCAGTCAACCAGTACGCTGTTGCTCAGCGTGATGTTCGATTCGGTGGCAGCGTCAACTACAACACGGTAAGTCAGTACCAGGGTGCTGCCGCCAGGTATATCCAGACTGGCATCACCATTACCCAGGCCCCATACCAGCGGCCCGTTCGGTGCGCCTGCAGGTGTTGCGACGAATCCGGCAACAGGCGTGCCACCGATTACTGCTGTCGGCGTGAAGCTGGCATCCAGTGCCAGCCGGGCCGGCAGTGTATCCACCACGTTGACGTCATAGGCGGTGGCATTGCCGCTGTTCGGGATCGTCACCACGTATTCCAGAACATCACCGCCCGTGATCGGCAGCGGCGTTACAGGTGTGACGGTTTTCGATACCGTCAACACCGGCTCGGTCACGGTGACGACCGGCGTATTGTCTGTAATCGTCACGACTGCACCGGTTTCGCCATTGTTGTAACTGGTCGTCGCCGTGTTCTGCAGCGTGGTTCCGGTGTTGGTGTTCAGGTCATTGTTGGCGCGGGCAAAATAGTTGATGCGAATGACCGGTGTAATGGCCGGGGCGCCGCTGGTATCGTCCTCACTGGCCGTGACCACCTGGCCAATGTTCCACACGGCCACACCCGAAGTGCTGTCTGCCGGGAAAGCGGTAAACACGGACTCGTCCGGCGGACTGCCATTGATCGAGACAATGTTTTCGAAACTGTAGCTGATGTTGAAGTTCGCATTGTTCGACAGCACGTAGCTGGTGCCGGCAAAATCCAGCTGGTCTGTGACCACCAGGTTGCTGGTAGTACCTTCCGGCAGCTGCACCACGAGCTCGAAATTCCTGTGGGCGCCGACTTCCGGCGCCTGCGCTGGAACAAGATCCGTCTTGCTCATGATCACGGCGGGTACGACGGTGAAAGCCGTGGCCGTGGTCTCGTAATCGTTGATGACATCAGCGCTGTTGTTGGGCAGGGTACCGTTACGCATGCCGTCGACATCGCCGTCGATACCGATGGATCCGCCGCTATTGAGCGCTGTGTTTCGTGATGGTAGTGATGTCCAGCTGGCCTGGATGGTGTTATCGAGAATCTCCAGTGGCTGGGCACCGATATCTGCCGAGATATCGAAGGTGAAACTGATGGTGTCACCCGGTGCGATGGCAAAGTCAGGGTTTGCTGCATTCCATGGAATGTCGTGGTATCGACATTATCGGGCGGATCAGTACCGCCGACGTTCGACAGGAAAGTCAGGTTGCTGACCGCGGCGAGATCATCGAACACCCGCAGGTTGTAGGCTGTCGCAGTACCGTTGTTGGTGGCGGTTACTGTCACGGTAATGACATCACCGGCATCGTTGATGTTGGACTCGAAGGTTTTTGTCAGCGCGATCAGCGGCTCATTAACAATCAGATCAGCCTGGTCGAAGTTGAGCGTGATCTGGGTATTTGCTTCGTTGATATAGCTGACAAACGCATTGGTCGCCGGCACGCCGTTACTGATGACATCGCTATCGTTCACTGTGGCCGTGTTATCGACCCTGGCAATAAAGCGTATCGCGAACTCGAACAGCTGGTTGTTAGTCGCCGTGGTCAGTTCCTGGTCGCCGAAGTACCAGTAAACCAGGTTGTTGTTACAGGTCGGCGTGATCTGCCCGCCGGGGAAAAAACCTGCTGCACTGTAAGGTGCCGCATCGAGGTCGACAACGGGTGCTTCTTTACAGCTGATGCCGGCAGGCAATTCATCACGTACGAAGAAGTCACGCAGGTTGGCCACCGGAATATAGGTGCGCAATTCATATTCAATTTCTTCACCGATAGAAACCGGTTGTGGCTGCGCCGCGGCCAGTGGCGTATTCGACAGGGCGATAATGTCTTTCGGTTGTGTCTGCAGAGGCAGTATCTGTACGGTTGCGGATGCGGGTACAGTGCCATACACGCGCGCGCCGCCTACGGTGCTGTTCGCACTCTGCACCACCGTCTGGTTGCCCGAATCACCTTCGAGACTGTCAAAGCTTGCAGTGACGGTATTGATTAATTGCTGTTGCGGCGCAACGGCATCATCGGGATCGACGCGATAGTAAAGCGTGACACTGGCACCGGGATTGATGCGCAACAGTGCACTGCTTTGTGTATGCGAAAAGGTGATGGTTGCGGGCGTACCGTTACTGATGATGTTGTCACTGATGCTACCCTCGCCGTCCGTATCCGCAGCATCGATCAGACCATCAGCGTCGTTGTCCAGACCATCAGCGTTAAACGGCACCACCAGAACCAGGTCGCTGGCATCCAGGATATCGGTCGAGGTGATGTTATAGGCCGGGGCCCGCGGCACGCTGACACTGGATGCTTCATTGGTCAGGGTGACACGGTAGATATAGGAATCCTGCGTATCACCGTCATCAACCATGGTGGCGAAGTTAGAACAGGTCGTACCCACGCCGTTAAGTGTTTCATTACACACTTCCTTGGTGACCAGGATATTGGGTTCGGTAATGGTCAGGTCTTCACGACGGATCGACTCCTGCGGATAACCGATGGTGCCCGGACCCAGGTCATAGACTTCCTCCAGGCCGGTGACGTCATTTTTGAATACCGCCTGGAAAACCGAGTTGAGGACGTTGGTGCTGAGCAAGGCATGCCGGTTCGGCAGTACTGCCGCATTATTCGGATCAGCCGGATCGATCGGATCGACCGGGTCATTCAACAGGCGCGATGTCACGTTAACCCTGAACCACTTGTCCTTTACAGTAATACGTTCAGCCGGTACGGCCTGGTTGAAACTCCAGTCGATCCAGCCTTCATCCAGCGTCTGCAGAGGCGGGCTGGTTTGTGGTGCCAACGCAATACTCAGGATCTCCGGATCACTGGTCAGATACGGATCGGTCGAGGAGATATAGCCCTGACCATCGGGGAACTGGTCCGTCACCGTGATGTCCTGTACCGCGATATAGGTGAAGCCGGGCGTCAGGAATCCGAACCAGCCGCCGGTTTCGATATGGAAGGTACATTCTTCACCGATCTGGATTTGCAGATCCGGTAATCCAGGTGGTGGCGTATTGTTCTCGGTGCAGATGCCTACCTGGTCCTTGATCAGGTTGAAGCCAATCACACGGGCGCGAACACCGTCGAGAGAATAGTTATTGGCACGGTTGACGATCGGTGCCGTCGCCGGTGTCGGAAACCACAACGGAGTGCCATTACTCAGCGTGATCTCACCTACCACGTCGGCGCGGAACGAAAGATCATCCGCCGCCAGCCTCGCCGCATTACTGGTTTTGATAACCTCGAAATCAAGCGTTCGGGTCTGGCCGGGTGCAACCGTGCCGACGTCCGAACTGTTACATTCATACACCGTTGCCGTTGCCGGGATGTCCGCAGGATCATCCCATACCTCAAGCAGAGGCGGACTGGCAATACTGCATGACCCCGGCGCCGACACCACCTCCATGGTCGTGCCGAAACTGATATAGGCGTAATAGTCATCTGCGTAATGACCACCGTTATTGGTCAGCGCCACCTGCAACGGCAAGGGTTGTGCAGGATTGTTGGTCAGGATAAATATCAGTTCATTTCCGGTGATATTGATATCCAGGTCTTCCGGGTCTGAACGGGGATTATCGTTAAAGGGGTAGACAGGATGCTGCTGCACGCCTGGATTACAGAAGTTTTCAAAATCGACAAACAGCTGGTTGCTCAATGTCGTGCTGTTGTCCGGGTCGGTGTTATCGGTGGTGTTCTCGACCCTGACATCGAGGTTGGCACTGTTGTCATAATAAGACGGCGGAATCATCACCACACGGAAAGTGATGACCGCAACATCGCCATGACGCAGCATGTTGACCTGGTCAGGATAATTCGGATGCGTGGTCGTGCTCCACAGATCAAACTCGGGCGCTGTATTGGATAATGGCTCGGCCGGATTACTGCTGGTCAGCGGGAATGTGTTCGGCGCCGGATTGGTCCAGGTTATCCTGTCGATCATGCCAGCATAATTGCCATACCTGGGATTTATCGATAGCGTCGGCGTATAGGTCGAATCCACGACATATTCAGGCGGCAGTATGTCTCGCAAATGAATGTTCTTGATGCTGCCGCCGGTGTTATTTGTTAACTCTATTGTCATCAAGCCGCGGCTTCCGACGGGTTGCCCGGTATTGAGACCAGTAAGGTTGCGTACCACCTGAAGGTCGTTGTTGTTGATGTTTTCGGCCAGTGAACTCAGTGTTTCCGAGTCGCTTCCTGCCGAGACGCCGCTGGAAGTAACCGAGATACCGCCGGTAGGACCCTGCGCCTCACAGCCCCATTCGATATTGGAAACGGTATTGGTCTTGTTGGAGACGCAGGAAGAGGTAATCTTGCCGACCAGGTAAATGAATGTACTGTCGTTGCGAGGAACATCAACTTCATAACCGTCGTAAGACGTCCCTGTTTCTCCAAAAGGGTTATCAACAATAAAATCGTTGATGTTGTTACCCGAGGAGACACAATTACCTACCGGGCCCACGCCATTGGCGGCTGCGATAGCGCTCGCTTCGCCTTCCGTGGGACAGGCATAATTGATCTGGAAATTCCCGTTCTGCATCAGGTCGTCAAACTTGAGGTCCTGCAATCCTGCAAGGCCTCTGTTGCGGATTCTGATGCGCCAGATCACATCGTCATTGATGTTGCCGAACACGCCGTTGGAGTATCCACCCTGGCTGGCGTCTACATTTCTGCCTCGCTTGTCAACATCGGGAATGGGTTCGCGCAACGGCAGCAGATCAAAGCCGGTGTTTTGCGGTGTGACCGCACAGCCTTGCGTGGTGTCGTAGTTCAGGCTTGCCCGGATGTTGCGGTTCGCGCTGACCAGGCCTTCTGCGTTCGAAGTGCGCCTGACTGCAAAAGTTATCGTCAGCTCACCAACATTATTGTTACCGTTTACGGAGTCGAGCGAGATGCCTGCCAGGTTGAATGTCAGAACCGAGCCGGCGCCGGTCGGCGCCGGGCCCACAAACGGGGTACCATTCATGGTGTATCTGATCGGCGTGGGCGCAGTCGGATCGTAGACCAGTCCCGAAGACCCGAGATCTTCGACTACGCTCATATTGATCATGTCCGCTCCCTCATAGGGATTGGTAATCACGATGGTTACATAACCGTAACCACACAGTTCGCAGTAACTTGCGCTGGTCGCTGCGTTATTCGTCAGATCATGATCGATGAATGGAGGCGTGCTGTTTTTGATATCGCAGGGTGCTGCCAGGGCATTAACTGCAGGCAATAGCAGCCCGATAGTGATAAAAAAGATTTTTATCACAGGTAGCATCAAGCCAGACAGTACAATCATCGGGCGCATAAGAGTTTTGGAATTTCCCCACAATTACAAAGATATTATTTTTTGTTTTTGTGTATCGACGGCTGTTAGTCGCCCGTCGATTTCATTTAGGGATTTTTTTATGTATTGATTGATGTTGTGCACCAATCAATTTCATTTAGGAATTTGCGTATCGATTGATATCATTTTTCAATCGATTTCATTTATGATTTAATTTTTTTATTGATGCAGCGCATCAATGAATTTCATTTATTCAATCAGAGGGATCAGCAAGAAACCTCTGCAAAAGGTATTTAAACCTTCTCACCCCCCTGATACATTACAAATCAGCATTTTTGTATCATTCCAGAATTACTTCATTTGCATTAGCCAGGAGTCCATTCTCTAATCCTGAATGCGCTGCATTTTGTAACAGCAAGCATTATTCCTGCCACCGCCTGAACCGGAAGATCTACCGCCAGGCCTAGGAGGCCGGCAGGAAGTCAATCGGATACAGTATGGTCACAGCCGTTACACCCTCCTTGGCTCCAAAATTAAACTTGAGTACACGGTCTACGATTTGCTTTTCCAGCGCAGGTGAATCCATATCGCTGGACTCCATGTTGCAGGCCGATACAGCACCATCGGGCTGAATTGTCAGGCGTATAACCACCTTGCCCTGCAAGGTCGGATTTTTCCTCAGCTCGCGGTTATAGATTCTATAAAGCGCAGCCTTGTAACGGTCGAATACAATCTGGATTTCTTCATCGGTACGCGATGGCCCGGGGCCGCCACTGAGTGGTCTTTCCTCACCAAAGAAGTCGCTGCCTATCGCAGACTCAACCCGCTCAAAACCGACACCCTTGATACCATTGCCGGCGCCACCCACGTCCCTGCTCAGTGATGCCGTACTGATACCACTACTGCCGCTGGTTGCCTGCGCAGTGACCAGTGAACGTGAAGTACTCTTCGCAGTTTGACCCTTGGTGCTGATACGAGCCTGGGCACCGAGTTTTTTCTCAGGACCCGAATCGATCAATTCGGAAAAATTATTTTTGAACGCCAGCAGGCCAGCACGTTCTGCTTTCTTTCGCGCCACCTGCGTTTTTTTGGTTTCAGGTTCGGGCGCCTTTTTCTTCACATTTTTCTCTTTGGTCGATTCCTCAAGTTTCTTCTCGACCTTTGGTGGCGGTGGTGGTGGCGGCGGCTTTTTCTCGACAATAAGCTGTGCCATACGCTCCGGTATTTTCACTGGCTCAAGACGATCAGGCATCGGTATATCCCACAACGGGATCAATAGCCCCAGCAATATTGCAACTAAAAGACTGGCAGCAAGAGCCCGGCGCAAGCGCCTCTTGTCTTCTTCGTCATCCATCCATGGCATAACCATAGGACGAAACGGCAATTCATCCATTTCGCGTTCGACAACATACTCGTTCCTGGCTTCTTCTTCGTATTCTTCCAGTTCGAGACTTTGTTCATTGAGGATATTGACGCGAGCTGCAAGACTCTGGATATTTTCTTCGCCGTCGTCATAGCGCTGCTGTAATTCAGCAACACGTGAATCAAAATCAATGACCTTGTTGCGTGCCTGCTCTGTTAACTTGCTCGCTTTAGCGGTATCGTAATCATCACCCCAGAACAGCTGTGCGCTACCTTCATTGTGCAGCTGGTCCAGGCGCTCACTGATTTCACTTAACAGGGAATAATGGCTGCGTTCAGCCAGCAATGCCTGCAATTCTGCATCTAGCGCCTGTTGCTTACCCTTATGACTGGCAAGCTGTTCATAGGTCTGATCAATCTCTTGACTGACCTCTACCTTGCGATGTTCGATATTTTCTTTCACGGCAACCTTTTATCCACTCTGTGATGCTTTCTGAACAACAGCCAGAGATATTTTTCCGTAACCCGCACTGGTACAGCTGGACATCACTTTCTTGAGTAACTTGAACGGTAATGTACGGTGCGCAAGAACAGTTATTTCCTTACTTTCAGCAACGGCCTTTGTCTTGAAGCCGATCACTTTACTCTGCTGCTGCAGCAAACGCTCTCTTATAGGCTGCATGACAGACTCTTTCGAAGAGATTACTTCGGCCGTCGTCATGACAACGTCACCCTGCACCAGAACATTGTCTTCCGTAACCAGAACAATAATGGTTTCGCGCGGTTTGGAATCGACCACCGACTCGGGTAACTTGATGTTCTTGGGCTGTTCCATGACATCACTGGATGATGAATTCACCAGCAAGAAGAACACCAGGATAGTAAACACATCCATCAATGAAACCAGGTTCAACGTAGGTTTTCTCTGTTTTGATGCACGCGCCATGCGCTTCATACGTCTGTTCTGTTTCATGGCGCATCTCCGATGGAAATATTGGGAAACAGTTCAATCTCCTGGAGCTCAGGATTATCGCCCTGCACTACTTCAGCGACTCGCATCGCGTCCATAACCAGAACCAGGTTCGCATACTCGATGTTTGGCTCCATCAATATGGTGGCATCCTTTTTGTCCAGGTAATTTGATTTAATCTTTAACAGATATTCAGACATCGTCCTTACATCATACTCATCATCAACCTTGGGAAAGCGGACGAGGATAGTCTTGCCGTTGCCAATCTCCAGACCCTTATCACGCACGATGACTTCAACCGTCATCTTCGGCTTGTCGACCTTGCTTGCATCACCGGCGCCTGTCGGCAGGTTCAGTTCGAGGATAGTAATTCGCGAGAACACTGCCGTTATCAGCAAGAAAGGCACGAGCACAACCATCAGATTCAGGAAGGTCGTGATATTCAGCTCAGGCGGCTCCTTGTCAAACCGCTTGTAGCGACGATATCTAGCCATGCTTTGATGCCAGTTCTGCCTGACGCTTGGCAAAGTCCGCAATCAGGTTGAGCGTTTTCACCGAGGCCATTTCCAGACTATCGACAATTTCTGTTGTTCTGGAACTCAGATTGGCATGCACAATGAGCAACGGAATTGCCACCATCAGACCAAATGCGGTGGTATTCATCGCAACTGAAATACTGGCTGACAGCAAGTCGGCTTTTTCAGCCGGATCTGCATTTGCGACTGCAGTAAACGCCTCGATCAGGCCCATAATCGTACCGAGCAGGCCCAGCAGCGTCGCAATGTTGGAGAACAGCGCCACATAAGGCGTACGTTTCTCAAGCTGAGGAATTATTTCCATCATGCTTTCTTCCATGGCGATCTCAATGTCATCACGTCGACGCACCGAGCCCTGTCGTGACAGCCCCATGTTGAGTAATCCGCCTATGGCTGAATCATCTTCTTTCAGGATACCTCGAGCCTGGTCAAAGTTTCCCTGTTGCAATATGGGATGTACATCACTCCAGACCTTCTGGTTCTGGTTTCTTATCGTCATAAGCTTGATGTAACGTTCTGCCGCAATAGCTACACCTATCGCAAACACAATCAGAATGGGATACATAAATGCACCGCCAGTCTGGAAAAATTTCACTAATGTTTCTAGAAAACCCATCTTACTATCCTCTTACTGGTTACTTTTTACTCTTGCATCTGGCTAAGCTCGTAAAATTCGAGCTCACGCATAAACACTTCTTTATCAATTAATTTATTACTGTCATCAAGCAGACCGGAGTTCAGACTTGTTTCCACACCGACCTGAGAATTTTTCCAGGGCACAATATAGAGCGACTTGGGCGCCTCTTTATTACCTATAATCGAAATACCTGACAGTTCCTTGACTTCTTCCGCCGCCAGGCTGAATGACATAATCAATGCAACACATGTAATAACGTATACTTTCATTGCTGCGATTCACCTAGATTCTTGTTTTGAGGTCAGCTATCCAGATCTTGACGGTCTTGTCTTCCGGAGCATACTGCTGATATTTTTCAAACTGTTCGAGCGCGCATTGAGGATCGCGCATATAGATATCACATAGAATCCCCAGGTTCTTGATTACCGGCAAATAATCCGGGTACTCGGAAAGCGCGTTGATATAGACTTTTTTTGCATCGTCAAAACGACCCTGCTTGCGATAGAGAATTCCCAGTTCGTTGTTGGCAACTGGCTGCGCCTGATCTATAGCCAGCGCCTTCAACAGGTTCTCTTCGGCCAGTTTTTCATTACCTGTATGACGATATGCCATCGCAAGATTAATATATGGCGCTGTTAGTCTCTGCTCTTGCTCTATTACGCTGTTCAGCAGGGTAATCGCAGTATCGTATTGCTCTTCCTGCAATAATTGCAGCGCCTGATCGAAGGTTTTTTGAACGTCACTGCTGACATCCACGTCCTGCACCTTTGCAGCCCTGGTAACGCCTGACTGTGCAGCACAGCCACTCAAGGCCGCAAGCAGGCACATAATCGCAACATGCACCAGGTGTATACGCACAGGTATAAAGACATTCATTACATCAATCCCCAATCATTGCAGTGGCGTCCGTTGCCTTTACTTGCTCTTCTAACTTCACGCTTTTAGCCTGCTGACCTGACGAGGTCAGGCTTTTGACAAAAGTGTTTTCCTGTTCAGACCTGGCATAACGTGCCGGCATCAGTATCGCCAGCTTCTCGATGCTTTTATCGATCCATTTGTTATAAACACCAATAGATAATAGCTCAATATTCTTCTCATGCACGCCAATAGCCTTCTCTTCGAATGGATATGCCTGCTCTTCAAGCACGAGATTATATTGCTCGAGCTCATCTGCGTTTAAATCGTCTGGACGCTCGGATTCCATCAATGCATGGCTGAAATGATAATAAATCTCTGCCAACTGATAGGTTGAAGCTGCTGTCACTTCACTGACTTCATAATCAATCAGCTTGTTGTATTTATCGATGGCTGTTTTCATGTGTTTCTTTTTCTTGTCGAGATTTTTCTTGAATGGTTTGACCAGCTTGACATCATAAAACGCAGTCAAAGAAGGTTCAGCAAGAACAAGGGCAGCATTTGCAGCCAGAAAGCGCGTCCTGTCAGTACGTTCATTACCGGCACTGGAATCCGCCTGGACAATGGCCTTTAACTCGGCAATATATTTTTTATTGTTGTCTGTTTTTTTATAGATATCAGCAATCTTCTGCCGTGTTTCAATCGCATTCTCAGCAGGACGCGGGAATACGCTTACGTATTTCGTGTAAATACGCAAAGCATCTTTCATCGACCCTGCCTTAACATACAACTCTGCTGACTGATCCAGGGCTTCACGCCTGAGCGATTCGTCTTTTGTTTCAGTCTCGATGCGCTCAAACTCTGCAGCCGATGCCATCAGATCGCCGTTTTCCTTGTATACAATGGCAAGCTTCTTTGTAATCTCTGTTTGCAGTTCGCTTTGTGGATAACGTTTACGAAAATCAACCAGCACATTTGCTGCAGCAGGCCAGTCTTTCAATATAATCAGCGATGCAGCGGCATCGTATTCAGCAGTTGGTCTTATCTTTGCCGTTGGTGTTACAGTCGCAATACGCAGAAAATGATTTGCAGCCTCGCGATGTTTCTCCAGCTTCCTCTGCTGTTCCCCCTGCTTGTATATTGATGCAGCAAGATTTTCAGTCAGCTTTTCACGACTCTCGTCTTTAGCATCTGTCAGGCTCAACACCTTGATATATGCGCTCTCGGCATCCTGATAACTGGTCTGGTCAAACGAGCCATGTGCGACCACCAGCCATGCAGAACGGACCAGCTTCTTATCTGCATTCGGGTATTGCTCAATAAGTTGACGCCCGGTCTTGACCGCAAGCGTGTAGTTCTTCAACTCGTAAAGCATATCTGCAGCTGCCGAAAGTATTACCGCGGCATGCTTGTGATCAGGGAAGTTTTCGACAAACTTGAGCGAGCTGCGTATGATTTCGCGCTTGACCAGTACTACGTCAGATGGCGGTGCCTTTGGCAAATACTTGCGGTAAGCATAGACCGCCGCGTAAGCTGCCTCAGAAGATTTTTCATGTCTCGGGTAATTGTAGGCAGTTCTCTCATATTCCAGCGCAGCATCACGATAGTCTTCATTCTCCAGCATCAATGCCGCCAGCTTGTAATTCAGTTCCGGCGCCAGCTCATCTTCCGGGAATGACCTGAAGAACTCACGATACCAGTGAATAGCTTCAGCATAGTTTTCCTGCTTCTGTTTGTTTAAACGCTTGTCCTGATAAAGCGCATGATAATGACTTGCCAGATCCGACAGGTTGGCTTTAAGGAATGTGAGCACTACCGGGAACTGCTGTATATCAAAGAATTGCCAGTACTCGGCGTTTAGCCCATAGGTGTTCGAAAAGTTCTTCTTCGAATCTATGACAAGTTTGGGGAACCCGCCTTGCAGATAAATCTCGATGACACGGATATTGAAGTACGGCGCAACTTTATTCAGCGGGTTCCGCTCAACGAAACTGTTATAGGTCAGGGCAGCATCATTATAGCGACGCTTCTCAAGATAATATTCACCAAGGTGACTGTATACACTGGCCTCATAAGAGCGTGGCCCAGCCATTGCAAAGAAATCGACAATTGCATCCGCGCCACCCAGATATGAGAAACTCAAACTGATAACACGATATGTGTCATCGATACGCTTTTTCTCAATCTTGTCATCGATCTGTTCGAGCTCATAACCCTCATCGATTTTGAAATCAAGCATGGCTATAAAATCCTTCAGCGCCTCCTCATACAGGTCCTGCTTGAAGTAGGCCCATCCCTGTTTATACAAAGCCAGTTCATAAAACGCAGAACCCTTGCCTATATTGAGCACGACCTGGTAGGCTTCCTCAGCATCAAGATAACGTTTTCTCATGAAGAAATATTCTGCCCGTCTGAATTGCGCCTCATCCAGATGCCGTGAATCAGGGTATTTCTGCACCAGCACGTTGAGGGTTTCGATGGCTTTTTCTACCTGACCGATCTCCTCATAGGCGCGCGATAACTGGTACATGACCTGATCGTTGCGTTCATATAATGGATACTTCTTCAACAGTCCTTTGTATAACTCAATCGCCTCCATTGCTCCGGCAGTCTGCAAATCTTCCGCTTTGCCTGTTGGTGATGCTATAGGAGAATTGTCTGTCTTGAATTTTTGCTCACGCGTGGCGCGCTC
>WOR8_10004861_pt1 | contig 12988 bp, 14 predicted proteins | sample DeeMarSeWOR38_10_FD_19890 | JGI IMG/M metagenome (IMG submission 19890) | reverse complement strand
GTATAATTTGGTCAATCTATACCATAAGGGAATTGCATGGCAAAGTCTGAATTAATTTTGGTTACCGGGGCTACAGGGTATGTCGGCGGCAGGTTGGCTCCCAAGCTGCTGGAGGCGGGTTACCGCGTCCGTTGCCTGGCGCGCGATCCAGAGCGATTGAAAGGCCGTTCGTGGCAGAGGCAGGTTGAGGTCGTGAAAGGCGATGCGCTGGATAAAGAGTCGCTTGTGGCAGCGATGCAGGGAGTATCAGTCGCATATTACTTGATCCACGGCGTGAAGGGGGGCAAGGTAAATGCGCGGCGTGATATGCTAGCAGCGCGAAATTTTGCCGAAGCTGCTGAAGAAGCAGACGTCCAACGAATCGTTTATCTGGGAGAACTGGTCAACACCACCGATTATCTCTCTCCATATTTACGCGCCCGGCACGAGACGGGCCATATCCTGCGCTTTGGCCGCGTGCCTGTTACCGAATTCCGTGCGGGTATGATCGTTGGTTCGGGCAGCGTCTTGTTCGAAATGATCCGCTATCTTTCAGAGCGAGAGTTTTTGTTCATAACTCCACGTTGGTTCTTCTCGATGGCGCAGCCGATAGCGATCCGTGATGTTTTATTGTACTTGACTGATGCTTTAAAAACGCCTGAAAGCGTGGGTAAGATGATCGAGATCGGCGGTGCTACACGTTTGACTTATTCTGACATGCTGTTTGCTTATGCCAAAGAGCGTGGACTAAAACGTTTTCTCATCCCTACACCTTTTTACGCGCCTCGTCTTTCCGCCTACTGGGTACACATGGTCACGCCTATCCACTGGCGACTGGTGCTGCCGTTGATCGATGGCCTGCGTGCTGAATTGGTGGTCCACGATGATCTGGCAAAAAAACTCTTTCCACAGATCAGGCCGCTCGATTTTCAAACCGCTACATATCTTGCTCTGCGTCGCATCAAGATCGATAAGGTGGAAACATCCTGGTCTGATGCACTGGTAACCACTGCCGGGGATGTCAAGCCTTACACCTTTACGGTGGAAGAGGGTTTGATGATCGAGCGGCGGCAAGTTTTAGTTGACTTGCCGCCTGATGCCATCTTCCGGGCTTACACGGGAATAGGCGGCGACCGTGGCTGGTTATATATGGATTGGCTCTGGGTAGTGCGTGGCTGGCTCGACAAGCTGGTCGGCGGTCCAGGCCTGCGCCGCGGGCGGCGTCATCCGGATGAGATCCATGCCGGAGAATCACTCGATTTCTGGCGCGTGGAAGCCATCGAACCCAATCGCCTTATGCGCTTGCGCGCCGAGATGAAGGTGCCTGGCGATGCCTGGCTGCAATTTGAATCCGTCCCGCAAGAGGATGGCAAAACCCTTCTAACCGTCAATGCCTATTTTGACGTGCATGGCATGAGCGGAGTGCTTTACTGGTATGCCATGTACCCCTTCCACAAATTCATTTTCGATGGATTAACAAACAGGCTGGCTTCCCGCGCACACGTATTAGATCATTCATATGGATAAAAAGTTAGTTTTGGTTACAGGCGCAACGGGATACATTGCCAGCAGGCTGATCCCCAAACTGCTGGAACGCGGATACCGCGTCCGCTGCCTGGTACGCGGAGCGCATCGACTCAAAGCCCGAACCTGGTTCCCGCATGTAGAAATAGTCCGTGGCGACGTGATGGAACCGTCAACACTTCCCCCCGTCATGGACGGCGCGCACACAGCCTATTACCTGATCCACAACATGTCCAGCGGGCATGGTTATACAGCTCTCGAACAGGACGGCGCACGGAATTTCGCATCAGCCGCCGAGCGGTCGGGTGTCGAACACATCATCTATCTCGGCGGCCTGGCTGACCCAAACAGAGAAATATCATCCCATATGCGTTCGCGCATTGACACTGGCGAGAGTCTGCGGGCGGGGAATGTCCCGGTGACCGAGTTCCGTGCGGGCGTGATCGTGGGGCCGGGCAGCATCTCATTCGAGATGATCCGTTTTATGACCGAATTAATGCCGGTCATCTTTGGCCCGACCTGGCTGCAGAATATATCCCAACCAATTGCGGCACAAAACGTGATCGATTACTTGCTGGCGGCTCTTCAGAAGGGTACAGGGAAGAACGGGATTTTTGAGATCGGCGGGCCAGACAGGATGAGCTATGCAGAGTTGATGCTGACGTATGGCCGTTTGCAAGGCCTTGGACGCAAATACGTGACCCTGCCAGGTATCCCGCTGTGGTTCATGGCGCTGGGCGTGGAATGGATGACGCCTGTTCCCGCCTCGATCGCCCGCCCCCTGGTGGATGGGATGCGCAGCGACAGCCTGGTGCAGGATGAAACCGCCCGCCAGGTTTTCCCGAATGTCAACCTGATCGGATATGAAAAAGCGGTAACCAGAGCAATGGAGCAACTACGTCCTGACCGTCTCGAACCAACCTGGACAGACTGTGATCAACCGGTTAAGTCCATGAAACACGAAGGTTTCTTCATCGACCATCGGTGTTCACAAGTCAATACCCCGCCTGAGAAAGTCTTCCGAGTAATCTCTGGGATGGGCGGAAAAAATGGTTGGTTGTATGCAAGCTGGTTGTGGACCTTACGCGGCTGGCTCGACCGACTCTTTGGCGGGCCCGGTATGCAGGGGCGGGACGATACTTTGAAAGTTGGGAATGCATTGGATTGCTATCGCGTCGAAGCCCTCGAAGAAGGCCGCTTGTTACGTCTGTATTCTGAGCTAAAAGCCCCCGGCGAAGGCTGGATGGAATGGTGCGTTGAAATAGAAGATGGCGTTACCAGGTTATCGCAGACTGGTTTCTTCGCTCCGCACGGCTTCTGGGGCTTCGCGTATTGGATTGTACTCAGCCCCATTCATCGCCTGGTCTTTCGTGGTCTGATTAATGCTATTGTTCGTAAAAGCGATGCTGAAAATTAAAAATCTGCTTGACTCGCCCCTTCCAACTATGTATAATCAGCAAAACTTACTCCGGGAGGAGTAAGCGACTGGCAAGGCTGATAGAGAAGGAGTGGCCGCTGGCTGGAAGCCCCCTCAGTACCCCATCGCTGAATGTCGCCTGGAAAAGTTGTTGAAGAAAGGTCTTTGACCAAGTAGACCAACACGGGAGCGCCCGTTACAGCGAAAGCTGGTGATAGCCAGCTACAGAGAGCATCAGTCCTGAGCATAGTCGAAGGATGATGAATTGAGGTGGTACCGCGGAGACACGTCTTCGTCCTCATATTGGGCGAGGCGTTTTCTTTTTAAGTCTAACATGTCTAACCAGTCCAACAAGTCGGACATGTCAGACCTATAAGACTTGTGAGACATAAATGACCATTTACTTCATCACCGGCGGATTTGGATTTCTGGGTCAGTACATCGTGAAGGCCCTTCACGAACATGACCCGGATGCCGAACTGCGCGTGTTGGGACGCACGCAGCGCACCACGATGCTGGGTGTCGAAAACCTGGAGCCTGTACGCTGGATTCAAGGCAGTTTGTCCCAGCCCGAAACGTATGCTCATGAACTCGAAGGCGTGGACGCAGTCATCCATAACGCTGCATTGGTCTCGTTCCGTAAGTCAGATGCAGAAAAGATCATGAAAGCAAACGTGGTCGGCACACGGGTTCTGGCCCAGGCTGCTATAGATGCGGGCTGCAAGAACTTTATTTTCATCAGTTCCATCTCGGCGATTGGCTTCAACCCTGATGGCATCATCGACGAGACCATGCGGCCCGATATGGAGTACAAGCGCGAGAACGATATGTATGGGTTCAGCAAACGCACCAGCGAGGTGGAGCTAAAAGAGCTGACAGATCGCATTCGCGTCATCATGCTCAACCCAAGTGTAATTCTTGGCCCCGGGTCAGAGCGCATCGAAGCCGTTTTTCGCATGGCGCGTTTCTTGCCGATTCTGCCGATGCTCTCATACGTCAATAGTTTTGTAGATGTGCGCGATGTAGCCCAGGCTGTGATCCTGTCGTTGACGAAGGGCCGCAGCGGCGAACGGTACATTGTCACGGCGCACAATGCTGAGATGCTCACATTTTTGCGGACGGCGTTGAAAGCCGCGGGGAAGAATCCGCTCATTTTCCCGGTAGCAGGCCCGGGGATCCGATTGCTGGATGCGATTCTCTGGGTCATGGATCTGTTTAAGTTAAACCCCGGCATCCGCCGCCCGTCTGATATGGTGGTGGATAAAGCCCTCTCCTGGCAGAAAATCAAAAACGAGATGGATTGGGAGCCGAGCTTTTCGCTGGAACAATCAATTATAGATTCAGTTTCGCAGTAATGTAGCAGGAGAAAACATGGATACTCAAAAAATTATTCAATCCCAGTATCTCGCGGCGCTTGCTATGCTGAAACAGGCAATTGTGAAGTGCCCGTTCGAGGCATGGAATACACTGCAGGATAAGGACAGGTTCTGGTTTATCGCATACCACACACTGTATTATGCTCACCGCTACCTGAAAGCACAGGACAAGGGTTACCCCCGTTGGAAAAAACGACAACATTCCGATCAGGGTGTCCCGTTTTCGAAAGATGAAATTCTTGAAAAACTTGCACTCGTTGAGCAGGATGTCACTGAGCAAATCCCAATCATGAACCTGGACGGAGAATCAGGATACACTTGGTTTCTCACCAACAAACTGGAATTGCAAATCTACAACATCCGCCATATTCAACAGCATACCGGCGAACTCTATGAAAGATTGAGCGTTTACCCTATCAAACTTGAATGGGCGTCGCAACGACACAAGGAGAAGATGAAATGACCAAGTACGAACTCCCAAAAGCCTATGATTTCAAAGATACCGAATCCCGCATCTATGCCATGTGGGAGGCGGGCGGTTATTTCAAGCCGCACAACGACCCGAACAAGCCGGATTTTGACCCGAACGTCGAGCCGTTTGTGATCTCCATCCCGCCACCGAACGTGACCGGTGAGCTGCATCTCGGCCATGCCATGTTTGTCAGCATGGAAGACCTGATGATCCGCTACCACCGCATGAAGGGCTACTCCACGCTGTGGGTGCCCGGCAGCGATCATGCCGGCATTGCCACGCAGTTGCAGGTGGAAAGGATGCTGCACAATGAAGGCACTTCGCGTGAAGAAGTTGGACGCGAGGAGTTTCTGCGTCGTACCTGGGAATGGAAGAAAAAATACGGTGGCATGATCACAAACCAGATCCGACGATTGGGCGCCTCTTGCGATTGGGACCGTGAGCGCTTCACCCTGGACGAGGGCCTATCTCGAGCAGTCCGAGAAGCATTCGTCTCTCTTTATGAGAAGGGACTGATCTATCGCGGCCCGCGTTTGATCAACTGGTCACCGGGCTTGAAGACAGCCGTCTCCGACCTGGAAGTGGAATATTCTGAAGAAGCGGGCACGTTGTATTACTTCAAGTACATGCTGGCTGATGGCAACGGCGATTACATCCCCGTAGCCACCACCCGGCCCGAAACCATCCTAGGCGATACGGCTGTGGCTGTGCATCCTGACGATGAACGCTACCAGAAATTTATCGGTAAGAATGTGATCGTGCCAATGCTTGGGCGCGAGATTCCCGTTGTCGCCGATGAGTATGTGACGCGTGAATTCGGTACCGGTGCGCTCAAGATCACACCCGGGCATGACCCGAACGATTATGAGATAGGTCAGCGCCACAATCTGCCAGTCTTATCTATGCTCGACCGCGAAGCCAAAGTGACCGATGTCGGTGGGCCATACGAAGGCATGGACCGCTTCGATTGCCGAGAAAAAATGTGGGCCGATATGAAAGAGGCCGGGCTGGTCATCAAAGAGGAAGAGTACATTCACCAGATACCGCGTTCTCAGCGCGGCGGCGAAATCATCGAGCCGATGATTTCTACCCAGTGGTTCGTAACCATCGCCCCGCTGGCCGAGAAGGGCCTGGCGGCAGTCAAGAACGGTGATATACGCATTGTTCCAGAGCGCTTCGAGAAAGTGTATTACAACTGGTTGGAGAACATCCAGGATTGGTGCATCAGCCGCCAATTGTGGTGGGGACACCGTATCCCGGTGTGGTATTGTGCGGACTGCAACGAGCAGATTGTCACGCGCGAAGACCCGACTGAGTGCATCCACTGCGGCTCAGAGAACATCGAGCAAGACCCGGATGTGCTGGATACCTGGTTCTCGTCAGGGCTGTGGCCATTCTCCACCCTGGGCTGGCCTGAAGAGACGCCTGATTACAAGTATTTCTACCCGACTTCCTACATGGAGACCGGTTACGACATCCTGTTTTTCTGGGTAGCACGCATGATCATGGACGGGTTGGAGTTCACCGGGAAAGCGCCCTTCCACACCGTATACCTGCACGGCCTGATCCGTGATGGCGGCGGACGTAAAATGTCCAAGAGCTATGGCAATGTGATCGACCCATTACAGGTTATGGATGAGTTGGGCACGGATGCACTGCGCTTCACGTTATTGGTTGGTTCCACACCGGGGCAAGATATGAACCTGGCCATTAGTAAGGTGGAAGCCAATCGCAATTTCGCCAACAAAGTCTGGAATGCTGGGCGTTTTACCATCAATGCTATCGGGCAAATCGAAAATAAACCCGATGAAGATGCCGAATGGACCCTGGCCGATTCCTGGATATGGGCAAAAATGCAAACATTGGTTCGCAACGTGGAGCGTTTGTTCCAAACCTTCCAGTACGGCGAGGCTGGGCGTCAGATATATGATTTCTTCTGGTCTGATTTTGCGGACTGGTACGTGGAAATTGCAAAAGGTCAATTGGCTGAGGGCAGCGCGCGTGCCTACACCACTGCCCAAACTCTCACACGCGTACTGGATATGTCGCTGCGGTTGCTGCATCCCTTTACCCCCTTCGTGACCGAAGAGTTGTGGGGGCATCTGCGCAATGCTTTGAAAGACTCCCCGCTGTCAGACTTGACCGAAGACTGGCCTGATGTATTGATGATTGCTAGTTGGCCTGAGTTACGAGAAAAAGAGGGCTGGGAAACAGACAAGATCGCTGATTTCGAACTGCTTCAAGAAATCGTGCGCTCGATCCGGAACCTGCGCGCGGAGAAGGGCGTTGCTCCTTCCAAGCGAATCGCGGCAACCTTTGCCGGGGGCGCGAAAACGTTGCTGGTTAGCGAGCAGGCAAAAGTCCTGGCAGCCTTAGCAGGGTTGGATAAAGATCAGGTGATGTTTGAAGCATCAATAACGGAAAAACCTGATGGTGCGGCTGCGTTGGTTGTCGGTCCGGTAGAGATTTTCCTGCCCTTGGCTGGCATGGTTGATCTGCAACAGGAACGCGCTCGCCTGGAAAAAGAACTGGCCGAGGCCGAATCGCACATCAAGCGCCTGGAAAAATTATTGGCAAGTGGCTTTGTGGAGAAAGCGCCGGAAGCCGTGATTGCGAAGGAACGAGAGAAGCTGACGGCTTTCAAAGAAACGGCGGTGAAGATCAAAGCGCAACTAAATTAGGCGTTTGATTCATTACCTGCAAGTATGACGGATGACCCAAGAAGGTCATCCGTCTTTGGTTACAAAATCATCAAAACACGAGACATTTGTCATTTGACATGGATAGGGGGATGGATTAATTTAAGAACAAGAATTCACTAAGGAGAAAATACTATGGCAATGAAAATTGAAGAAGATTGCATCGCTTGCGGCGCATGCCTTCCCGAATGCCCCACCGAGTCAATCACAGAGGGCGACGGCATTTTGTATGTTATTGACGAAGCAACCTGCGTTGAGTGCGAAGGCCATTTCGATGAGCCCCAGTGCGTAGCTGTTTGCCCTGTTGACTGCATCGTCAAAGCATAATTTTCCCGCTATCCTGCTTATATAATGTGAGCAGGACTGAGATATAATATAGTAACAAAATAATAACCTTCGGGGCAGGGTGACACTTGTTTTGCAAGTGAATTCCCGATCGGTGGTATAGCCCACTAGTGCTTATTGCAAGCACACGACTCGGTTGAACTCCGAGGCCGACGGTATAGTCCGGATAGAAGAAGGTAATAAGACAGGACCTGTATAGGTTTGGTTCGGTTTATAAGCCCCGAAAACGAATTCGTTTTCGGGGCTTTTCTCAGGCGCATCAGACCATGCTCGCGCCTGCTTCCCTGCCCCGCAGCTGATTCTCTGCGAGGCTTTTTTATTGTCTGTCATCGCGAGGGACCCATGAAGTGGGAGACGCGGCGATCTCAAGTAGCTTGTGAACATGAGATTGCCAAAGTGCCCGAAAAGGTACGCCCCTCAAGAACTCGCAATGACATATGAAAATCATGAAACAGAACACCCATTCCCTTACCGCTAAACCTAGGCACAATTGGCTGGGGCTGGCATCCTTAGCCGCCGGGCTGCTAGCCTGGTGGATGGCCGCCCACTATGGCGGATTACCCTCTTTCATCTTGCCCTCCCCAGCCCAGGTGTGGACTCGCTTCCTACGCTCTCTGACAGATGGCAGCTTATTCTTCCATGCTGGCGTGACGTTGTTCGAAATCCTGACCGGCTTGCTAGTAGGCGCGCTGGCGGCGACTATCCTGGGATATCTGGTGGCGAAATCGCGTGCACTGGAGCGAATCCTTTCCCCTTATTTGGTTGCAAGTCAGGCTGTTCCGCTGGTAGCGATTGCGCCCTTGCTGGTCATCTGGTTTGGGCCGGGGATCTTTTCCAAGGTATTGATCTGTGCCTTGATCGTCTTCTTTCCGGTGCTGGTCAATACTGTTGTGGGCGTGCGCGCAGTTCCGATTGCCTTGCACAATCTGATGCACTCCCTGCGCGCCACACGTGGTCAGATTTTGCTCAAACTTGAAATCCCGGCTGCGCTGCCCGTCTTCCTGGGTGGACTGCGCATCGGCGCAACGCTCTCGGTCATCGGCGCGGTGGTAGGCGAACTTGTCGGCGCAGATATGGGACTGGGATTCCTCATCAACGTTGGTCGCGGACAGTACGATACTGCACTAGTTTTTGTCGCTATTTTTGCTCTGGTCGTTCTGGCGTTGTCTCTGTATGGGCTGGTTTCCTTTGCAGAAAAACGACTCTTGAGTTGGCAAGATGCAGCTTAAACCTGTCAGATCGTGAAAATAAATATATGGAGAAACAAATGTCGAAACGAATCCTTTTGCTGATTTTGTTCGGGGCGCTGGTCACGGCTTGCGCAGCGGGAGCAGGTACAGGGCCTGTGAACGAAGCGCTGGTTCACGTTAAATTGCCCTTGGGTTATATTCCTAATATCCAGTTTGCGCCGCTGTACGTTGCCATTGAAAATGGATACTTCCGCGAGGCGGGCATCGAAATCGAATTCGATTATTCGTTCGAAACGGATGCCGTCGCCCTGGTAGGTGCAGATGAGTTGCAATTCGCGGTTGTCTCGGGCGAACAGGTACTGCTGGCGCGCGCGCAAGGACTGCCAGTGGTCTATGTGGCAGCCTGGTACCAACAGTATCCTGTGGCCGTAGTTGCGAAGACCGGGCAGGGGATTACGTCACCTGCCGATCTGGCGGGGATGCGCATCGGCCTGCCGGGGCTGTACGGCGCGAATTACATCGGGCTTGAGGCGCTGCTCTTTTCAGCAGGTTTGAGCGATGCAGATGTAACACTCGATTCGATTGGCTTCAATCAGGTGGAAGCGCTGGCGACTGACCAGGTGCAGGCCGTATCGGTCTATGCGGCCAACGAGCCGGTGCAATTGCGCGCGCAGGGCTACGATGTAGACGAAATCCGCGTGGCCGATTATATGCAACTGGCTTCCAATGGACTGATTACTAATGAGAAAACGATTGCAGAAAACCCTGACCTGGTCCGGCGTATGGCGAAGGTTTTACTACAGGGACTTGCAGATACGATTGCGAATCCTGATGAGGCCTACGAGATGAGCAAGCCGCACGTCCCCAATCTGGCTGATACGGATGAGACCGTCCAAAAGGAAGTGCTGGCACGCTCAATTGAGTTGTGGAAAGCCGAACGTTTGGGATATTCTGACCTTCAGGCCTGGAGTAACATGCAGGATACTTTGCTCAAGATGGGTTTTCTGGAAATTGCGCTTGATCTTGATAAGGCCTTTACAAACGAGTTTCTTCCATAATTTTTTAGGGGCGGGTTCCCCCTTCGTTGATGCTTCGCAAAAACCCGCCCTTACGGAAAATAATATGTCTGTTGACCCCATCCTCAGCGTCCGCAACTTGAGCGCCGTATTTCCCGATAATAACGGCGGCCTGCGCGCGTTGGATGATATCTCGTTCGAGGTTTGCCCGCAGGAATTTGTGTGTGTGCTGGGGCCTTCGGGCAGCGGCAAAAGCACCATCTTGCGCATCCTGGCAGGGTTGCTGCCGCCCACATCGGGAGATGTCGTTTTCCTCGATGGCGAGCAACCCAGGATTGGAATGGTTTTTCAAGAGGCCAACCTGATGCCCTGGCGCTCAATCATCGAAAACCTGACCCTTCCGCTTGAATTAGCTGGCGTGGAGGCCGACACAGCCCGCACTCAAGCCCAAGAGATGATGGCCTTGGTTGGATTGGATGGATTCGACGACTACTGGCCGCGTGACCTTTCCGGCGGGATGGCCCAGCGTGTGGCGATTGCGCGCGCGCTCATCCATGACCCCGACCTGCTTCTGCTCGATGAACCCTTCGGTTCCCTCGACGCTTTAACCCGCGAACGCATGTGGACAGAGCTTTCCCATATCTGGCAGGCACGCCAAAAAACGGTTGTTATGGTCACGCACTCCATCTCTGAAGCCCTGTTCCTGGCAGACCGTGTTCTGGTGCTGACCCAGCGTCCGGGCAAAGTCAAGCTGGAGTTGGAAGTGGATTTGCCCCGCCCACGAAAAGACGAGATGCGCTACACATCTGAGTTTGGAAAACTGGCGAGGAAATTGAAAGAAGCAATTGGATAAAAAAGCAAAAAAGCGCCCGCGGTTGTCGCGGGTGCTTGCTATTATGAGACAAATTTCTTTGTTTGAAGTTGGTTAAGCAACTTTTCCGTCGCCTGTGCAATTTCGATAACGGCTGCATCAAAAACCTCTTGGTTGAGGCGCGATGGCTTTCTGTACCCACTCACCTTACGGACGTACTGCAGAGCAGCTTCTGAGATTTCCTGTTCAGTGGCTTTTCTATCGGGCAGACGAAGGGGTTTGATACTGCGGCACATAGGCTATCCTTTTTCCGGGGCTAATTTTCGGGTTACCAGGGTTTGCAAGTCATCCAACGATTCACAGGCATCCATTGTTTCAGAATTTATCCACAGTTTTGGTTTCCCATTTTGAAGAGTGAACGAAGCTGGAAGCTTCACATCTTTTATTCCATATTGCTCTGCCAGTTCATCCCGATGTAAGAATTCGACCTCGTATCCCAGTTCCTTGACGAATTCCCGCCAGGGACGGCGCATGCCCAGGTTGTCGAACGTCAACGCGCACAGACTGCACGCATAGGTTTCGGGCGAAACGATCTTATGCGCCCAGTCTTTCATAGCGTTCAGGAGTCCGCTATCGGCGTTGTAGACGAAAATGAGTTTATCCATAGCTCAATAGATGAGCCAGGCAGTACAAAACTTACAGTTTTTTATTCCCCGTAGACGATATCCTGCCCCAGGCACATTTGTATGGTTTCATCAAAATTGTCTCTAATCGAATAATAATGAAAATTAAAATAGCCCAGGTGGAATTCGAGATCGCCAAATGGTAGCCAGGAAATGCTATCTGCCGGGCTAACCCAGCCGAGACAATCGTTCGAGAGAGGGTGGTACCCGAATGAACCGTCCACTCCCTGAAGTGCTCTGACAACAAATGGTTGCAACTGCAACACCACCAGGGATGCCAGGATGATCACAACAGTGGTCACAATACGACGCCTGCGTTTGCTCGACATATTACACCTCCGGCAAATCTAATAGAAGCACCTCTGCCAGCAGCCGCGCGTTGACATTGCGCTCCAGCCGCTTGAGGGCCAGTTCCAGATCGTGGACTACACGCCGTGCCCTTCCCAAGTCAAGGTGTGTGGACAGCGATGTAATGGTTTCGTTCTGGTCTATGTTAGCAATCGATGCTTCTGCACCGCTGACACGCAGCAGCACATCGCGCCAGTAAGATAACCAGATCGCTAATGTCTGGCGCATGGTTTCCTTATCACTGGCCAGCTTATCCGCATAGTTGAACTTTTGAACACGAGTTGAGGCCAAAAGCTGTTCCAGGTCGGCCAGTCGTTCGGCACGGAACTCCAAAGCAGACTCATCCTTTAACAACTGCAGAGCGTAGCCTGGCCTTCCGCCGGCAACATGTGAAATCAAGTGCGCTTGCTCATTATCTGCCCCGTGCAATCGTAAATGGGCCTCAATCGCATCCACTGGCAGCGGGCGCAAACGTAACAGTTCGCAGCGCGAGGTGATTGTTGGAAGTAATTGTTCAGGGTTGTCGGCAGTCAGAATGAGGATGGCGTACTCCGGCGCTTCCTCAAGAGTTTTCAGGAGTGCATTGGCAGCCCCTTCGCTGGCTTCCTGGAAACGCAAGAACAAGGCCACGCGATATTTCGACTGGTAGGGTTTGAGTGTCAGCGCCCGGCGGACTTCGCGCACCTGGTCTACTTTTAGGATGCCCCCCTCGGTTTCAGCCTGCACGATTGTCAGGTCCGGATGCTGCATGGACGCGATCTGTCGGCAATCGCGACAGGTACCGCAGAGCTGGCCGAGGGCTGGCGGTTGGGTGCAATTTAACGCTTGGGCAAAGCGGGTGGCCAGGGTGCGCCGCCCCAGCCCCGGAGGTCCGGTAAGAAGATACGCATGCCTGACAGCCTCGCGAGTAATGTGCTGGGTGAGCATGTCCACTGCCCATTCGTGGCCAAGCAGTCCCCAGTTATCTTGCATAAGTGCAGTCGAAGGTTCCACCATTATCTAGTTTTACCACAAACATTTGTATACACAATGTTTAGATTGTTATCAAATCCCATCAAAAATCAAATTTTTTTCCTTGACAGAGTAGGGAAACAGTTGTATTATTGATATAGAACATTAGTTCTATTA
>WOR8_10004859_pt1 | contig 12990 bp, 10 predicted proteins | sample DeeMarSeWOR38_10_FD_19890 | JGI IMG/M metagenome (IMG submission 19890) | reverse complement strand
GCCTGAGATTCTCCCTGCCTAGACCTTAACCAGAAAGAGAAGGTGGTAAATGTCAGGCAAAGACTGGCTCTTCGAAAGCTAACTTAGGTAGGGATATCCTTCACGATTATAAGTTCCTCAAGCGAAGCCGTCTTCGCCGTTTCACCTTAGGATTTGGGAATAACTTCAGTAATCGCAGAAGTTACGATTAAACTTCTATCCCTTATTCCAAGAATTAGCTATCGAAAGGGGGAAATACTATGGGCAAATTGGCAGATAAAGTCGTTGATTCACTGAAGGCCCTCCAGGAACTTAAAATCATCACCGTGATGGGCAAAGTAACGGTGAGTAACGCCTTTGATCCCGGCAGTCGCAACATTGAAATTGCTGCGGACCAGCATGCCATGGTCACCTCAATCGACCTGGTTCAAGGCGATATCGTTAACGGTCTGGATGAATCCTTTGCCCCGGGTAAAGACGACGCTTTACGAGAATTCCACGAACGGCAGGTAAAACTAGGTAACGATATCATCAACCGTAATCTCAAGCTATTAAAAGACATGGCAATGGAAATCATTGAAATTGTCAAGCAAGAGAAGAAGGAAGGAATGCCTTAATGGAGTTACCAGAGAAGAAAAATTCAAGGCGAAGCCGCGGCTGTTCAAGAGATCATTAGTCCATCCTTTGTCTCCATTTTGTCATGCTTGAGAATCGGGAGGAAAATTTTGGCTAAAGGTGAACCGATTATTTCGACTTTTTACGAGATTGGACGGGATCTACTCAATCTTGAGGTCAACACCATAGAAAAGCCCAACTTAACGGCGCGTAAGATGCCGGTGCTGCCTCACGCTCTCCTGGATATCGCCGAATACTACCTGAACGTGCTTACGAAAAATCTCGACCTGACCTCTTTTTGGGAACTCTCAAAGGAACAGCGGTCCGAGTGGCATCCGCAGTACAAGCAGCCTGAGGAATCCACTGATTGGAAACGGCTGCCGATTACCAATGGCGCTGAAACCTTTGACAAGTTGCGATGGGCTGCTGCTCGCACTCTGTGGTCGGAGGAAGTCCAGGACCATTTCGATGAATCAGAGCTGGTGATCTTGTACCGCATCCGCAGAAATTGTGACCAGCTGAAAAACATTATCTACGACCTTAGAAAACAAGACCATACCTGGAATGACCTGTTGGACGAGAGAACCCGTCTGGATCTACTGACCGAAAAAATCCGCTACCTTCCTATGGGCAAATTGCCGGTCGACTACGCTATAGCAGTGCGCAAGATATGGGATATAGGCACTGAAACTGTTTTCATGCAGACCCTGATTCAGATTGATGGCGATGTTGTCACCCGCATCCAGAGAGGTTTACCGAAAAGCAAACAAAAACTCATTCTAAGAGTCCACGAGCGTGGCGTGGATGTGAGTATGCGTTACTGGGAAACCTTGTTCGGCATCGTCAAGCAGATCGCCGGTGGCCTGACGGAACTATTTCTGCCGCGGCCGCCCATTGGTAAGTAGACCAATTGCCCGGAGTTTAGAAGTGACAGCCCATTGGTGCAGTCGACAGCAGGACCACTCTAACTGGTTGTATGACCACCACGTGGCATGTCAGAACAAATGAGATCGAAACTAAGATTCGATACCCTAGACCTTGGGGCTCAAGGGGGTATGGTGCGTAATTTTCGAAAAGCGGTGGGTCAGATTGCCGAGATGATCATGGGTGGGTTGGTGATTTACTCAAGGCGCCAGCAAGACAGGGAGCAGGAGATTTATGCCCAGACAGTGATCCAGTTAGACGGCGACGTAGTGACGGCCTATTCCCCTGAAGTCATTGAGAGTCCAGATTTTGAAGCACTAACGGCCCACCACATGGCGGAAGTGGAGACAGCGTTAAAGCCTCTTGCCAAATTGCCTACCTACATCGGGCAAGCCCGGGGTGGATTGGTCAGTATCGGAGTACTTGGCGGCCTTATATCGACTGTTGGTTCATTTCCATCCATGAGTCTTTCAGACCTTATCTGGCTTCTACCATCAGCCTTCTTCGTGGTGTCGGGTCTGTTGGTGCGCAGGATCGTTTTAAAAGTTGCGGGGCGTCAGGTAAGGCGGCTTACGGATGTGGCCCAGCGCGAAGCCGAAGTACATGCCCGTGAAGTTTTGGCAAAGTCGCAATAAATTAAAGTTACTAGAAGTGACATATTAATGCACTCAGTCATGAGAAAAGAAAAGGAGGTCTAAGATGACAGCCTTACGGCCCAAATATATTGTTGTCCACACGGCGGCATATACCGGTCGCAACTGCGACAGGGATATGATCGATCAATGGCACAGGGACAGAGGGTGGAATGGCATCGGATACCATTACACAGTAATAAATGACAAACACGACACGATCGAAGATGGAACGGTGCAAACCGGTCGTGACCTCACCATCGCTGGGGCTCATGCCCGCGGGATAAATAACCGATCAATCGGTATATGCTGTATCGGTCATGGCGACCAAGAGCCGTTCACGGACCGTCAAAATGAAAGTTTAATCAGGCTTGTCTCAGGGCTGATCGATCAATACGAAGACTTAAAGGTTGACAATGTTATTGGTCACAGAGAGCTCAATGAATTGGTGGCCAAAGGGGTCTTGAGAAAAGAATATGCTACGACCAAGACGTGTCCTGGAAAGAAGGTCCACATGGCAGCACTTCGTGAGCAAATTCGAAAACACCGTGAAATGCCTGAATTAGAGCATAAACCGAGAGAACTGACTCAAGCCGATAAAGATGAGGTGATAGCTGCGCTGAATGTGTTAGAAGGAACCGCTGCCGAACTATTCCCAAATGCAAGGGGAGAGCTTGCGGAATTCTTAACTCACCCTGAGGTGATGGTCTTTCGCAGCTAAGATCCCAAAATTTGTAAATTTGAAATCAAGGAGGTGAAATAATGACGGGGATAACACCGGCAATGGTCATTTTGGCGGTCCGTGCCTTAGTCCGTGTAGGTGCTGCGGCTCGGGAATCCTATGAGCAAAAGATACGTGATGCTGAAATCTTAATGCCCTTGCCGGAACAAATTGACCTTGATCCGGTCACCCATATCCGCGCCATTGCCAAGGATGACCGGTTTAAGGACAGATTCTTAGCCGACGGCGATCTGGCACCCTATTGGGATGCAAACAAGAAAGCGCCTCTTGATGGCGAGGAAGCGCAAAGAAAAATTATTGAAGCCGTTGAACTGATTTGGGAGACCGAACTGGCAACGCCCCCTAATGTCAAAACCATGACCGGCGGTGGTCTTAAAGGTCAGGAAGCCGGTTATATGATTCTAAAGCAGTGGGCTGAGGGTGCCGAGCCGCCGCCCCCACTAGCCCGTGTTGTGCTGACTCTGGCAGAGGTTACTCTGGAATTCGTTGGAAGCAACCCATCGATTTTGGGCATGGGAAGCTCCGGAGAGAAGCTGATTACAGCTTTATCAGAGGATCTGAGGGAACTGCTTCCGGATGCCGATAACCCCCAAGATTGGACTGCAGCCGAGTGGTCTAAATTTTACTTTGTTCAACGGGCCATGGCTATCTTTCTGCATGCGGGCCTCAAGACGATCACCGAGAAACCTGATGTCATCATTGAAGAGGTGGAATATCGAGCCCTTGTCAGTAACGTTCTCACCCCACTGGTGAGAACATTCGAGCAAGATCCGCAAAAAGTACCAAGTCTGCTCGTTTTCAGGGATACCCTGTTTGGGCCTATGGCGAGTGCCGCGTTCAAAACACTGGCCGAGCACCAGGAAGCTTTTTTCGGAGGCCGATTTTCAGACTCCAAAGCAGTGGGCGCGGTCACCAAGGTACTGTTTGAAACGGTTGCGGAAACTGGCGAGACAAACATTCGCAATGTGTTTACTGATGATGGCCTTATCCAACTTTACCAAGCGGTGCTGGGTGTCATGGTCAAACGCCCCGAATTCTTCGTTGGCAGGGGCGATTCCGCTGAAGCCACCCTGAAACGAGACTTATTGCTGAATGTTGCCAAGGCTCTACAGGAGTCGCCACCACCCTTTACGGAGGAGCTGGCCGCGCCTCTGGCAATAGTTGCCCTAGATGCACTCGGCAATTACGCGGCCACTTCTTTGGACGAAGAAGATGCTTGGGAGGCTGTGGCAGAGGAGTCGATCCTAGCCTTTGTTGGCGGACTTAAAGACGGCCTTAAAACCGGCAATATGGAATCGGCCTTTGCCAAAGTTCTGTCTCGCGAGCAGATGGTTGTTCTCACCGAAATTTTCTTCGCACAGGCAGCGGAGACCCCCGGAATGTTACTTCCGGGATCAGATAACAAAGAGCTCAAAAACCTTGTTGGAGCGGTTGCCAATGCCATGGCTACAGATGGTGCCAGATTGCTGTCGGGTGAAGACTGGTTGATTATTGCACAGGTCGCTGCCGAGGAGGCCGCCAAAAATCCGGATCGGCTTTTTCAGATTGACGTTGCAGACCCTGAAGGCCAGTTGGCGAACATGCTAATCAAACAGCTGTTACAAGGGGCGGCGGATTCGTTCGGAGAAGAAGCCCGGCGGGACGGCAAGATCATGTTTGGCGAAACCCTGCGTGATGTCATAATCACCACCCTTCACGCGGCTGCCGGAAACATCGAAGGTGCCACAGCACATATACATGAACTCGAAGCGCTGGAAAAAAGAATCAACCAACTGGCTTCAAACAATAAACACAAAATAGGCATACGGGAGGCAAAAATGCTCTTCAAGGAACTGATTGTCTCGGTTATTGATGACGGCACAGTAGTTGTCAAACGTGACAATCAGCGGCTATCTGTTTCCATAAGCGATCTAACGGACGAGGAACTGATGAGATTTCTTGCATAGGAGGAGTAAGGTGATGAAAAGACGTATTGCCCCATGGGCAGCCTTGATCACAGCCGGACTTCTGTTAACATCCTGTGCCGGCGTTTCCTTGTCGCGTCTGCAAAACGATTTCAATCAACTTTACCAGGAGAAGGAAGCCTGCCTGTCTGCAAAGCCGACAATGGCAGAAGAAATCACGAATGTCAAAAGCATCCCCTGCACAGAACAGGCAGAGGCGGCGCTCTTTGATCTATCACAGTCAGCGAAAAGCGCAGCAGATAAAGCCAAGGATCAACGCACCAAGGTTGCCTTGCTTCGGTTGGCTGGCTTGAGCCTGTGGCAATCCGGGCGGGGTGCCGAAAAGGAAGGAAATGCCTTTGTCAATAAAGTCTCCATGGAAGGTGAATTTGTCTGCGATGTCATCGAGAAAAAGGCCAAAAAGGGTGAGATTTATGGTGCCCCACGTGACTGCGCACTTCTGACCATTCTGCAGGCACTTGTCTGGCACTCTGAGTACAAAAAGAGGCTGGAAAAGCTAGATGAGCAAAAACCCTCGGAGGAGAGCAAGAAAGAATTTGAAAGCCTCATCGGCAATTATGCCAACAATACCGTGTTGTTCATTTCCTCAAGAGAAAAAAAGGCGAAGGCCTTCACCGGACTCTCAAGCTCAGTAAAAGATTACATCGATGAAGCTAAGCGAAGGTCTTTTTGTAATTTTCAAAAGGCAGAGGAAATAGCTTTAGATCATAGTATGTATCGGGATTTAGAAAGCAAAATTGACGACCAATTTCAAACGATGAGCAGGAAAACGGGTCTCAACCGCGTAGATGATTGTCGGTAAATTATGAAGAGGTGAGGTCTCAAGTGTAGATTTCCAGGCAAGCCATCAGGCTTTTCGCCGAAGGAAAATGAGAATAACGCCAAGCGGAGGGAGAGGATTATGGCACTGAAAGCTGACGCAGTTTTTGAAGGTGGCGGGGTAAAGGGAATCGGACTAGTAGGGGCGGTTTCGGAGGTTGAGAAGGCAGGGTACGTTTTTGAAAATCTGGCAGGGACCTCAGCCGGGGCTATTGTCGCTTCACTTCTTGCTGTGGGCTACAGTTCTACCGAACTTAAGAAAGAGCTGGAGCAGCTCAATTACAATGACTTTAAGGACGAAGGCTTGCTGGACAAGCTGGGCTTTTTGGGAAAAAGCCTGAGTATTGGTTTTGAGTATGGGATCTACGAGGGGGAGTTCTTTGAAAACTGGCTCGAGGGATTACTGATGGCTAAAGGGAAGAAGACTTTTGGGCAGATAAAGACAAAGTACAAGGAAGACAAGTATAAATACAAATTTCAAGCTATCGCAGCCGATATTACTGATAGAAGGCTGCTCGTTCTTCCCGGGGATCTGAGGTTGTTCGGCCTCGAGCCTGATGCATTCAGTATTTCCCGGGCCGTGAGGATGAGTATGAGCATACCGTTCTTTTTCGAACCGGTTGAGCTTCGCGACACCAGCGGCAGAAAACATTTGATTGTAGATGGTGGGCTTTTGAGCAACTATCCAATCTGGCTTCTGGATGACGGTACCAGTGACCCGCAATGGCCCACATTCGGGTTCAAACTCATGGAACCGGACAATAGAGCATTAAAGGAAGCCAAAAGAAACCCAATAAACAATCCCATAAGCTTTCTCAAGGCTATTGTGGGTACCATGCTGGATGCCCACGACAGCTACCATATATCCAAATCAAAGGGAGATTACGACAGGACAATTGGCATTCCGACAGTCATAAAGATAAACGGCGTCGACAAGGAAATAGGCACCACCGACTTCAACATAACTCAGGAAGAAAGCCAGGCGTTGTTTGAAAACGGTGTCGAGGTTGCCAAAAAATTTCTCGATGCATGGGATTTTGACGAATGGAAAAAGAAATATAGATAAAATGAACAGGTTGGCCGAATGTGTCGCCTGATAATGTCTCCACGGGTTGGCCTCGACCTTCTCATAGGGAAGTAGTTAGGATCAGCGCAAGAGTTCACTGATGCAAGGCAACGCCCCGGATTGGACCTTTAATTTCCAAGGGTGAAATGCGATTTTTATTGCAACATCCATGAACATTTTATAGAATTTGATCATTAAATGATCTATTCAGGCGCATTCTGGATACAGCACTACCATTCCGACGCTTTTCTATTTGCTTTGATAGTCAATACGACCTTTAGACTGGTTAGAGACATGCAACTATTGCTCGAAGCCGGTAGGTATTTACCAATTTGGCCAAAATTCGCATCCGTGCATTTCTTGCGATGGGGCTCAAGGTCCGGGTTTGAATTGTCAGACTGAGACCTAATCGAGATTATTGGCAACAGGCTGAATGGAAATATAAATGGGCGGCAACGACAAGAACAACAAAAAATGGACTGTTGCGAGTGTGTGTTTTTTCGGTCTCGCCTTTTTGGTCCTCTTTGCCCTCACCTGGTATTTCTTAGGTCTTCCGGATTCCCAGTTCGATGTGCTTAAAAAGAGACTTTCGATTATTGGAGGCTGGTTTACGGCGATTGCCGCATATGTGGGTGCTGAAAAGTTACTGAAAGTCAAAGGTGCTCCGAGCCAGGTCTTTGCCTCCTGGCCGGTGCGGGTAATTGTTGGACTTGGGGCGATTCTCTCTTTTCTCTTATTGATGCCTATACACAGCATCGAAGTCGACTCGGATCCAAGGGGGGCAACGATCCACCTCGAGGGCGAAAAGGGCGACAAGGGCAAAACGATGCAAATCGTTACCGGCCTTTATGCTCGAATGTATGATCTTACTATCGAACTGGAAGGATTTAAAAAAATAACCAGAACAGTATCTTTGATGGAGGTGTTGAGGCACCGCAAAATCAAAGTCTCTCTTGAACCACAGAGGGGTATCTTGGATGTATCATCTACTCCTGAAGGCGCTGATGTTTATCTAAATGAAGAGACCCAAAGCAGTGGCCGCACTCCTCTCGTGTTAGAAGGGCTGCCCGCGGGTTTTCTCACAGTTAACTTAAAAAAGGAAGGCTACGATGACTCCGTTTCCAGGAAGATAAGAATAAAGCCTGAGCGGGAAACAATTCTTCGCGTTAAAATGACAAGAGATGAACAGCCGCGCCATAAACTGGCTATATATTCCTATCCAACAGGAGCTGAAGTTTACGTGGACAACAGCTTCCGTGGGACCACAAATACCACAATCTCCCTACATTCGGGAACCTATGACATACTCTTGAAAAAAGAGAGCAGACAAAGGCAATATAGTGTGGAGATACCAGGCCAAGAGCAGATCTCATGGATAATAGGGCAGGACTAAAAGGGCACTGCCTGGGCACATGATGGAAGAAGGCTAATAAAAAAATTTTTATTACAGTAAATGGAAGACAAAATGACACCAAATCAAAGATTGTCAAGAAAAGTCAAAACAGTGTCGACAGCGTTTATTTTTTGCTGGCTGACACTTACAATCCCTACGTATGCTCAGAATGGAACAGCTGGCACAGGAGTTGATCATGATTGGATAGTGTATTCCTTTAAATTCACACACAGAGAAGGAGTTCAATCTGATACTGTAAAACTTATAGAAGAAAATGGTCACGACATTTTTAAAAACGCTCTTATCAAGCTCAATGAAAGAAGCTCTAAACGTTTCAAGATCACTATAGATCCAGAGGAGGAAACTTTTCTCGTCCACGGGATTGACAGAATAGAAAAAGTTGCAGATTTGCCAGAAGAAAAAAAGCAAAAGATTAGGCAGCATAAGGCAGAATATATCGTCATACCTTTTTTTTGGGGCGTGGGAGGTATGGTGACCGCAATTGCAAAGTCTCTACATAGGCAAGACGAGTCATTAATCGCATCTCCTGAGACGAGTTTCCCTTACGACAAATGGGAGTCAGGTTTAAGGGATTTGGCTCGGGAATTAGCAGAGCAGATATATAAAAATGCGGGTGAGGAAATACCCATTTGGCTTCGTAAGCGAAAAATTGGCTTCGGAGAATTCGAGAATAAGGTGAAGAAGACCGATGTCAAGTATTCAGAGTATGAGGGATACGCAGAATCCTGCCCCTATCTGGTTGAGTCTAAACTCACTAATCTCTTACAAGGAAACGCAAACTTCAATTTAAAAGATGCGAAAATTGGCTTGGATTTTATCATATCAGGCTCTCTTATAAAATTTGGAAATATAGTCTATATAGTGTTCGATATAAGTGATAGTGACCATAATAGAAAAAAAAGTGTTGAGGAACAGATCGAGAGCTTTGATGACTTCGGAGATGAATTAAAAAAAATAGCTGATAATTTGAAAACTTCTTTAGAAGAATTGACAAATAATAGATAATTGGAGAATATATGAGTATTTTTAAGATAAACAATATCTTTTATAATAAAAATTTTAACTTAATGTATATCGTAGTTAGTATTATGTTCTTTTTACTATGTTTTATATATGCAGACATAAATGCTGCCATTAAGATGGATGATGATAAACAAGCAAAAGACTTAATAACAATTTACAAGTTTAAAATGAAAGGAGGCTCAGATTCTCTAAGATCCTTGGAAAGTCTTTTTCCTGAAGTTCTCAAAGCATACTTCATCGGCCTTGGTTGGCATGCTACCATGGAATCCGAATTGGGCATCAGAGAGGGGAAACAGGCTTTTCCGCAGCAATCGAAGCGACCTCAAACGCGCACCCTTAAAAGAATGCCCGAGAGCCAGCTACCTGGGCCAGGTTTCATAGTCAGGGGGTCCTTTTTTGAGTCTAAGGGAATACTTAGGATTTCTGCTGAGATTGAATACAAAAAAACAGGAGAGACATCAGACGTTACGGCTCAGTTTGACAAGCGAAACATATTGCCAGGAATTGAGTCTCTAGGTAAGAATTTGGAAGCTAGAATGAAAGACTTCCTTTTTAAACCATTTGAGGGCAAAAAGAAAACCTTGGCGGTACGATGTTTTGATTTTGCTAATCTTCGCAGTGCCGATAGATCGGATAAATATTTGACATATGTATGGATGAGAAGAGAATTCGCTAAGTTCCTAAGCTTAGCATTCGAAGAAATCGAAACGGTAAAAGTTGTAAAATGGGCAGATGTTGAGAAAATCTGCGAAGCTCCTTTAAAAGATTTGTTGAAAAAATTGGGTGCTAACTTAATTGTCTCTGGTGAATATGAAATGCTCGAAGATGAGTCCCTAAAGTTGCGAGCTGATATTTTTGACGATTCAATAGAAGACTCCATTGGCCCAATCGAAATGACCGGACGGCTAAAGGATTTCTTTGTTTTGGAGAAAGACTTCTCTGAATTGGTTAGAGAAGTTTTAGTTCTTCTCTTGACTCCCTCAGAGAAGTCTGAAGTGCGCAATCTTTTTGCCGCAGACTTGGATGCCGATACCCTTGTGAAAACAGGGGTGGAATTCTCCAGGCAGGGCAGAAAGGCCATAGCTCTTTGGATGTACAATAGGGCTTTAAAAGCAGAAAGTAAATTACCTTCTGCCCATTTTGAGATCGGTGTCATCCATGAGGAGCGGGAAAGTTATAAGAAAGCCTTTGAGGAATTTGAAATAGCTGTTGAGTTAAAGCCAAATTTCTCAGAGGCCCTCCTTCACCTTGGCAACATAGCCATCAGAAGAGGAGACTCAGCAGGAGCAATTGAGCATTATAGAAGAGTCATAGCTGTTGGAGATGATCTGGAAGTTATAGCTCATTTGAAGTTGGGTGATGTCTATTTCCTGCAGAACAGGTTTGTTGATGCTTTGAGCGAATACGAAGCAGCACGAGAGAAAGATCCATACAGCGCCGATATTTATAACGCCCTTGGTCTTGTTTCCATGGCTGAGCGCAACTATCTTGAGGCAATCCCTAATCTTATAAGGGCTTTGAGAATAAACCCCGACCACTCTGAAGCGCATAGTAATCTGGCCCAGGCGTATTATCAATATGGGGAGGTGCTTATACTTGAATCTAGCAAGGACCCCACAGAAAACGCAAAAAATGAAAAACTGCTGGAGGAAGCTGTTTTACTTTTACAACAATCCATCGTACTGAAGGAATCGGCCGAAGCATACGGCCGTTTAGCCTGGGCATATTCCAGCTTAAGGAAATACACGGAGGCTTATACGGCGGCCAAAGAAGCAGTGAGATTAGATCCCAACTATGCTTGGTACCACGCGGGACTGGGACGTATTTTGGTGGAACTGGGAAAACCTGAGGAAGCGGTCAAAGAACTCAATATATCTGTCAATTTAGATCCTGAACACGTATTTGCCCACTTATATCTCGGAGTTGCTTACAAAACATTAGATAATAACGAATTGGCGAGAGATAATTTTGAAAAGGCATGGAACCTGGGTTTCGAGAAAAGTGACTTTAGAAACGCTGCATTGGCTATGGATAGTGCTTCTGAGATAATGCCAAAGAACAGTTTGTATTTAGCACGGTCCGGTGAGGCTTACAGAATGCTGGGCCAATATGATAAGGCGCTGGCGAAATTGAAAAGGGCAGTAAAAATCGAGCCACAACCTGCCTGGGTTTACGGTAGCCTGGGAGACGTTTACCGCCGGAAGGGGGATTTCAAAAACGCGGAGGAGAATCTCAAGAAGGCGATATCTTTGGATCCCAACTCTGCTTGGGCTTACGCGCACCTTGGAGAAGCTTTTAGCGAACAGGGGGACCTTGACAATGCCGAAGAGAATCTCAAGAAGGCGATATCTCTAGAACCTGATTCTGCTTGGGCCTACGCTAGCCTGGGAGATATCTACCGCCAGAAAGGTGAGTTCAAAAAGGCCATAAGAAATCTCGAGAAGGCGATAGCGCTCAATTCTGCTTACGCTTTGGCTTACGCCAGCTTGGGCAGGGTTTACTCAGATAAAGGGAATCATGAAAAGGCAATTGCAGCAATTGAGAAAGCGTTGGAGTTAGATCCCGATTTCGCCTGGGCGTACAATGAACTGGCAGTAATTATGCACGAAAACATTTTTGATTACAAAGAAGCATTGCGATACGCCAGTAAAGCAGAAGACCTGGAATCCAAGGCTGCGGATAAGAAGAACTTGATTATTTACCAAAGCACCGTAGCAGAAGCGCTCGTTACGGCTGGCCGTTTTGATGAAGCGTATAAAAAGACAAAAGAAATCACCTCCAAAACAGATGAAAATTCAATAGTTCTCAATATGAAAATGATACAGGTAGTCTCATTGCTCCTACAAAAACAGGAAAAAGTAGCTCGTTCGAAAGTCGACGCATTTATAGAATTTTATGAAGATCTGCCAAAAGATTTTAAAAATCCGTGGTCTTATGATGGAATACTGCACTTCTTGGAAACTCAAGGTGAGTTATCTGTTAAAGAGAAGGACCTACTCGTTTCTATGATTCGGCTCTTGAGAAAAGAGATCGATCTCTCGCAATTCGAGGCTGCCTTCAAAAAATATTACAGTAGAGAAAAAATCTCTGGAGTTTACTTCTGGTCTAACAATTTGGCAGCTTAGAATTTTCACAATTTCGGAAGCAGAGACGGCCAACTGCTAACCGTTTTTTGACTACATCATGACATAGCAAAGACCATCATGCCCATCAGCAGTTTGCGACTTTAAGAGCGCGGGCTTCAGCCTCCTGAGCCTTGTCTGCATCATGATCACCTTGAAGATGAAAAATGGTTTCAACACTAACCTCAAAGTCTCAATACAATATCTCTATCCGACCTCACATTTAGCTGCACGATAAACGCTCTCTTGTTATGTCATCTGCGGAAATGGTTCATTTCATCGTGATAATAATTCGTTTTTAATACCTTTCTGGCAGGGTAAGGAGCAAGAAAATGAGTATTCTGAAAGGTGTGGGATTACAGTTTGAGGAGTCGATGTCCGGCTTCCTGGGCGAGGATGAGACCGACCCTCGCAAGGGAGCGGAAATCGGTAAGGACCGCAAGACTCCCATCCGCTTCGACGTGCAGATATTTATTACCGACCTGAGCCGCTTCATCAAGCTTGACGATCAGCAAGCAGATCTTTCTGGCACCATTACCTTTGAGCCGCTGGGCGGGACCTTCACCATCCGGGACGGGCGTTTCAGCCTATTCACCCTGGATCCTGCCACCGGGATACGGCAGATGGTCTACGCTTTCAAATTCACGGCTGCGGATGACCAGACCTACTTTCTTTATGGCCACAAGGAGA
>WOR8_10008378_pt1 | contig 12996 bp, 14 predicted proteins | sample DeeMarSeWOR38_10_FD_19890 | JGI IMG/M metagenome (IMG submission 19890) | reverse complement strand
AACATTGAGCCAAGGATTATTGGCAACCCAATTAAGAGATTTACCACATCGTTAGACATGAAAGTGCCAAGCAGTTCATCGCTTGGGTAGATTTCAGATTGGTACAAGATGCCGGCTAGGGATGAAACTGTCATAAGAGCAGCAACGATGAAACTGAGTATGTATATTAGCTTAAGGCTGCGTTTTATCGGCAGATTATTTTCATAATTTGAATTCATATTCTTCACTCTTGGCTTTGAATATTCTTGATTGGTCTTTAAGTAATTTAAAATTTTTAGCACTTTGACTAAGCATTTTCTAATTTCTAAATTAGCGCGCGCGGGCAAACAATTCTTCATGTTTGGTCATTTGAGAAAGTCAATGATTTTCTAAATTCCAAATTTATAACTTGAAGAAGAAATGGAAACTAATTTTCTACCGCGCAGAAACTCATTAGTTTACAGATTAAGCTGAATAAATAACTATTTTTATACTTGAAGCAACGTTGGTTTCAGAGACAATGTTAGATCAGATAAAAAGAGATCTGGCGAAACTTAAAGATCCCAACAGAGCAAAAAATCTATCTTGGTTTTTTAAGACAGGAAAAGGTCAATACGGTGAAAGGGACATCTTTCTCGGAATTCCGGTTCCAGAACAGCGCAGAGTAGCGAAAAAGTATGTTGATTTATCGTTCGATGATCTCCAAGAATTACTTAAGAGTAAAATCCATGAGTACCGCTTCACTGCCTTAGTGATATTGATTTCTAAATATCGGAAAGCTGAAGGATCGGGTAAGAAAGAGATTTTTGATTTCTATATGAAGAATACTGGATACATCAATAATTGGGATTTAGTTGATTTGAGCGCGCCAAGAATTGTTGGAGACTACTTGCTCAACAGTGAAAGATCAATTCTGTATAAGCTGGCAAAATCAAACAGTTTGTGGGCGAGAAGAATTTCAATTCTTTCAACTTTCGCTTTTATTGATAACAACGATTTTGAAGATGCATTGAATATTTCAGAATTACTTTTACATGATGAGCACGATTTAATTCATAAGGCAGTTGGCTGGGCGCTTAGAGAAGTTGGAAAGAAAGATCAAAACGTGGAAGAACAATTTCTAGCCAAACACTATTTGTACATGCCGCGAACCATGCTGAGGTACGCTATTGAGAAATTTGATGAAAAAAAGAGGAAAAATTATCTAAATAAAAACGCCATAGGATAAGTTTCACTTTCATATGTTTGGTCTTTCAGCTGGACACTAATTTTACAATTTCCAATACTTTCCAAGTTAGAATAAAATTCTAATTTATAAATTATAACCCTGAAAACAGTTTTACACGCTAAACCTGCATAATTAGCCAAACAATGAGAGAAGGCTCTGGTTAAGTAGTAGCAAAATTCCCTGAACTATGCACACGAAGCCTAAAACGGTCAAGACTGGCCAAGAACCTAAAACCATGCCGAAAAGCTTCATTAAATCTTCTACGAACTTGAAAATCAGAAAAACAATCAAAGCTGGAACGAAAAAAACCGCCAAATAAATCCACAGAGATGAAACACCCAACACAGTCTCTGGCAAAGGAAAGTACAAGTACAAAAGTCCAACACAAACCAAACCCACAACTAACCCTAACAAAGCGCTAAAAGGAACCTTACTCAAAGGTTTAAGTACCAACCCCAAACCCGTGACAACCAGTAAACCCCAGACTTCGATGCTTGAAGTTTGCTCGAGCAGAACTACTACTCCAGTAGCCAACAGCAAGGCTCCAACGAAAATCCCGAGGTACCCAAGTCCCTTCAGAACCTTGCCTGCGGAACCTTTCATGAAAAAGCTAAGTAACTTCGAAACAGCAACTATTCCGCCAAAAATTAAAATGTAGGGAGCTAAGCCAACCAACACGGATAAATCCAAACCAATAAGCGTCGACAGACCCAACCCAAACCACAATAGTATATTCAGAAAAACTTCACTTAAAACTATCCCCAAACAAGCCATTTACTAATATGAAATGGGTTTCTAATTTCTAAATTTATAACTGGAAGAAAAAAATGGAAAAATAGATTTTCTAGAATTTTGTTTGATTTAGAAAATAGAAATTAGAAAAACTTCTAGTGTTTGCGTTTCTTGAAGTAGAACAGCAACCCTATGCCAACAACAGCTACTGTGATCACGGAAACTATAACCAAGGTTGTTGGGTGCGCGCGCGTTTAATTTTCTACTTCGATTTCAGAATATTTAACAAAATACCTCTAAAGATTCAGAGAAGCGTGAGCAAGAGTCGTTCTCTTTTTAAAATCGACTAAATTCTTGCTGTTACCTATTGCTGAAACGTCAACTGCACTGTCTTTGGAAATCTTCTGACAAATCAAATTAAGCGAGTTCTCAGTAAAGTCCAACATATTCTTTCCCTGACTTGTTAACTCATACACCTTCCTAGGTCTTTCACTTTCCATGTTCCAATGGCTTTCAACATGACCTTTCTTCTCCAATGATGCTAAGAGAGGATAAACGGTGCTTGGTCCAAAGTAGACGCCGAAGCTTTTACGGATTTTACTGATTATCTGATATCCATGCATAGGCTGAGAATCCAGAAATTCTAAGACTATCAGATCTAGGAGGCCTTTAGCTAATTTGGCTTGAACTTCTTTTTGAAAGTTGGGCATTTTCACTCTTTTCCTGTATTCATGTTCGACAAGTATACAATATGTCCTTTTTCAGACATATCTTACGACTTATTACAGGCTAAACAGTAATATAAACCTTCATACATACCAAAGGCATATTCAAGCATACCAGAAACCTGAAATAACGTTAAAAGCCAAGACTTTAACATACAAAATCTCACTTAATAAGTCAAAAAATTAACTGTTCAACACATAGACCCAAACTGACAGTAACGAGGTTGTGTTTGTTTCTCAAGTGTTTTTACAACCGAGGGCGCGTATTTGGAAATTCTCTTTTATATGTTTGGTCTTTTATGAAGGCAGCGCGCGCAAAGTTTTTATGATGTTGATTTGATGGGAAAAGCTGTCAAAAAGGCTATCAAAAGGCTTTCAATCCCCAAAAACTTTAGAATAGATAGATTATAATCGAAAGCAACATAGACAAGGTTTCGAAACCTTGCATTTTGACAGCTTCTGAAACATAGACATGTCTACCTCGAATTAAGCTTCTTTTCAAAGAATAAGAGCGAAAAAACAGGAGATAACGATTGACAACTGCTTTTCAAGCATAAAAAAACTTGGAATTTCACGGTCTCAATTCAAAATGATGAGCATTCATTCTAAAAAAACGATTGGAAAATCCAAGAATAGATAAAGAATGATGGAGAAAAAACTGCGTGTCAATAACTTTTTCGAAATGAAATCGGGTGTCGTTTTCCGTTTTATGATTTTTCGGAAATTCAAAGCTACAGCCGATCTAAAAATTTAGAATGGAAAAATTCGCTGTTCTTCATATTGGTTGGTCTGGAAAAAACATTATGTTGTTATCTACATGATAACCTCAAAACTGAAGTGGGAATATCAGAAGATGAGGAAAAACATTTTTCCTTAATAAGACTTGCTTAGGAATTAGATTTTCGAAATTTCTTTTTTATGCATGTATAGTTTATTTTCTAAACAAAAGTGCTAAATGAAGTCCAATGAAGATAGTAATGCAGACAGGAGAAGATTTTGGCCAAAGGAGACTAATCAAGATATGAAAAAACTGCCTGAAGTGAATCTAACCTATGAAAACCTTTACATGATGCTCATTGCACCCATCCGATCAAAACTACTTTTGACGGGCATCGAATTGAAAGTTTTCAACGTGTTATCTAAACCCAAATCCTCCGAAGACGCAGCAAAAGCCTTAGGTACCAATCCGAGAAACACCAGGTTCTTCCTTGATAGCTTGGCAGCCATAGATATCTTGCAAAAAAAGGATGGGCTCTACAAAAATGCACCTATAGCACAAACCTTCCTAACGGAAAAAAGTCCAACATACTTGGGACGCCTCCTTCCCCTGATGAAAGCCGACGAACAGTTCCTACAGAACCTTCCCAAGCTAGTAAAACAAGGGCCGCCCCCTCCTCAGGAAAAGCCCTCGTTCTCTATAGAAGAACTGGTAAGAGGCGTAGAAATAATGGCTGATGTTGAAAAGGCGGGCTACGCACAGAAAGCGGTCAACATCCTATTGAAACTGCAGGAGTTTCCGTCATTCCAGAAGATGCTAGATCTCGGAGGGGGTCCAGGACTCATCGGCATGGCCCTTGTGGATGCGAATCCGAGGATGAAGGGTGTGATCTTTGATCTGCCTCCAGTAGTTGAGGAAACCAAGAGATATATCAAAAAGTATAAGATGGAAGATAGGATGGACGTTCTTGGCGGAGACTTTAACCGGGATTCTATCGGTGAAGGATATGATTTTGTCTGGGCGTCTGGCGTACTCCAATTCGCTGTTGAGATTGACACAGTAGTGAGAAAAGTGTATGAAGCCCTCAATCCGAGTGGTGTCTTTGTTTCTCTTTTCCCTTTTGGTCAGACGCATGAGCGAACAAAGCCTGAATCCATTGTGCTTAGCCTGTTATCTTTGGCTTTAATGGGGCAGGAGGCGGGGGTTGACGAGGGGTATGTTGCGAATTCCATGCTCAGGGTTGGGTTTAGGTCTGTCCGTTCACGAAAAATAGACACTTTCATGGGACCAATGGAACTGGACATCGGGAGAAAATAACTACACATAACTTTAACGCTTGATATGCTCTTGGGAGCCATAACGGGGAAAGTATATGAAGAAAAATGCCTTAAAAACTCGCAGAAAATCTGAACATTTGAATCCTTGTTTTCTATAGCTTTTGCATTATGTAAAATCCTGAACTATAATGTTTATAATTCTTTTTGACCAGATTTATCTCATTTTGATACTTTTCTAATATCTTAAGAGATTCTGGATTATTTTTATATCTCATACGTAGTTCGTTGATTCGTCTTTCTAAAGGTCTGTAATATTCTATCCACCAAGCGTTTTCGGGTAGCGAAAAATGATTTGTGAGTTTGTAGCCAAAGCTCGGTATCTTCTCAAGTTTGTTTGACACGTTTTTAATTAGATCATGAACCACCAGGATACCTTTTGGCTTTAGTAGCCGTCTCCATTTCTTAAGACCTTTTTCAAAACCAATTGCCCATATGGAGCCCTCAACCCAGATGATTTCGAAATTCTCATCCGGGAAGTCCAGCTTAAACATTGAGCATTTTATAGTTTCCACTCTTTTTGAAAGGCCTTCTCTCTCAATTTTACTATTCAGTTCATCGAGGAGGGATTGATTGCTGTCTATTCCCACCACTTCGCCCTTACTGAGCCTAGCCAATTCGATTGTTGGGACACCTGAACCGCAACCGACATCAAGGATGTGTGGTTCATCAAATTTAGGAAGTAGCTTGAAGGCTTTTCTCGTGTACTTGAGCAATCGCTGTCTGAAATGATCTCGATCTATCTCAATATACACATCTTTTGACACGAGGTTATGCCTCTGCTTGAGACTGCTTTCGTCTCCTTCGTGACAGTCTTAGGAGGCCAAGTAGAAAATTTGCCCTCGGAACCTTTTTCATATAGGCTTTGTAGTCGTCCCCGAACTTCTTAATCGCATCTTTGTCAGCCTTTTTTAAATCAATGTACGTCAACGGGAAAATAGAAACACCCAGCAGGATAACAATCAAATTCTGGAAAAGGAGTATACCCGCAATCGCAAAAAGTATGAAAGTTACATACTGTGGGTGGCGAACAATAGAATATATTCCAGTATCGACGAGTTTTGTGGTTTGAGTATAACTTTGTCCCTTCCCCACACCGCCTTTCCTACGAAACTCAAATACTGGAAGCAAACCGAAAATCATGCCCGAAAAAACATAAAGCCCGACTCCAAAATATGCCAAAATTTCAATTTGCGAAACCTCAGATAGCAAATAAACACCAACGATTATTTGCGAGATAAAAAGAAGACTTCCAAAGGTTGCTGGAAAATAATCCATGCAAGAAGAACTTTTCTCAGACAGTCTATTCATTCCTCAACACATACAAAATTGGAATAATTATCAAATTCAGCACAATCCTGGAAGCCACTTGGAGACGCGTTTCTGGTAAGCAATGTACCGTTCTCCTAATATCGCGATTAGGCTTTTTCCCTCGTATGTTGCCATTCTATCGTAGAAGATGAAGAAAGCTATCCAGATTCCAATTGAAACAAGTGACATGCTGATGAATAGAAACGCTAGGCAAAAGAGCAAGGTTCTGAGGTACATCGGATGTCTTATCCACGCATATACACCTGTGGCAACAAGCTTCGGTGGGTCGTGTACTTGTTCTAGAACAGCTTTATGAGACTTTGATACAAGATAAAAGCTGAGACATAATGATAGTATCGTTCCTGTCAAAAGCAGAGGAAAAGCTAATGCTTGTAAAAAGACAGATGAAAAACCAAATATGAAGAAGCCGAGAGAATCAATTCCCCACATTAAAAAGAACAAGATCACTATGAGAAGCTGAATTCTGTCGCAAAGCGGATGTTCAGAGCCCAAACCATACCTCATTTTTGGAATCACCAAATGCGCTATTTATTTTAAATTAATTGATCGCACAGCGTACACTGTTTTGGATTCAATTCATATCGACTCTTCTTTCCTTATTTCGAATTCTCCTTGAAGTTGGAAGTTAAACCTCTGAGGTTGTTAGCCCAGTCTTCCAATGTCGTGTTCGGAAAAGACCAGTGTGCATGTGGGTGGTACAGGTTGTCGATGGTAATGGTTTTCAGGTCAGGAGCGAAATTTTTGAGTCCTAACAGGATAAGACTTTCCATGTAGTATGGCATACCTATGAATAATGCTACGTCAGGGTGACCTTTGCCGTCGATGCCTTGCCACTCGGGATCTACGAGGCGATTTCCTATGTCCATGGCGGACATGAATCCTGCTGGTTCATAGCCTCGTTTCAGAAACTCACCAACCATATGTGCTGTTGCAACCACTGGAACTTTTGATGCCCGAGCGAAGTCAATTAGGTAGTCAATTACTGGTCTTCCTTCTATGACTCGTTCAGTGGCGTTGCTACCGACCACAAGAATTGGGCGAGCAGCTCTCTTCATTATCGCCACAGCTACTTCAGGTTTGGTAATTGGGTTTGCTTTCTTTGTTGCTGCTACTTCTGCACATTGCCAAGGTTCACAAGATATTCATATCACTCCTTCTTTTTCCTTACCATTCTAGGAAGCAATGTCGGGTCTGGAATCACGGTTTCTTTCCAACCTTTCGCTTCCAGCATCTTGGTGATTTCGTCTTTCATGGTCATGGGTACGTCAGTCGTCGTGCGCACGAAAAGGTGTAAGTCTTTTGGCATTGTTCTGTAAAGGCGCTTGTGCAAATCAACGTAATGTGATAACTTAATCGAGCGTCCTTTCCACGTATCATTAGGTCTCATGCACAATTTAGCTATTGCTACCATAGCTTCCTCTTTTGTTTCAACTGTTTGAAACAAGTGCTCGGGGGTTGGTCCAACGTTAACTTTGTCACCTGTGCGTGCATCATAAACTTCCCAGTCTTTTTTCTTATCCGCTCTGCCTAACAGCATACGCCTGTATTTGCTTCCGTGAGGACCAACAAGCACTGGAACGCCTAAGCTCCAGAAACCAGAAGCAATCGACGCTGCCTTCTGTGAGTATGCCCCCCAAGCCAGACCAACAGCGCCAACACGGTTGTGAATGTAATCAGCAATTTCCTCGTAGTTACCTCTCAGGTTTCTCTTCGCGAAAATGTTGGCGACTTTAATGGCGGCACCAGCGATGTGAGGGTTTGAAACGCAAGATCCAGCGTTAAGTACGCCTCCAGCCGCGAAGTTTCCTGAAAATTCTTCGTAGAGTGTCTTTCCCTCTTCATTCTTGTAGGAACCTGCGGACATGGCTGAGCAACCAGTAGTAACAACGATGAAGCGACGAAGAGCAAATTCTCTGCATATGTCGTAGACATCTTTGCCGCCATGCGGATAATTAGCGCAACCTACAACTGCGACAATACCAGGAATTTCGCCGAGTACTATTGGACCACCAGCGCTTCGGATTTCTACGTCTTGTATAGCGCCTCTACCCGCACGACAATAGTTCTTTTCCTCAATCATGCTTCTCTCACCTGCTTTGACTATGAAACTGTGGATTTCAAGTTTAACTGGGCATGCTTCTTCGCAGCGTCCGCATCCTATGCATTCCTCGTATAGATCAGTTAGCGGTACGATGTTACCTTCGGCTGCTGCCTTTAGCGCGGCAGGGATTTTGAGGTCTTGTGGACAGCTTCTTTGGCACAGGTTGCATTGTCTGCAAGTTTTCGCCAACGCTACGATTTCTTCGATTTCTGGGAGAACCTTCATTTTTCTGCGTTTTGGAGCGATCTGCTTGGCGACTTTTACGGCGACTTCGCCGACTTTTTCAGGGTCGAGTATCAAAACGCCTGGAACCTTGCCGTCTACCAAGTCTGCAACTATCTCGTCGGCTGGATCGTTTGTGCGATTCTTGAAACCTATACAGTTCTTTTCTGAAGCGGCGATAACGGGGGCTTTGACGCGTTCAGCTTCTGAGGAAGCGTCCGTTCTTACACATTGCTCGTCCAAAACCAATACGTCGGCAAATCCTCCTCGTATGAAACGCAGTTGCCATGAAATTGGTCCTACGATTTTGCCTCGGTTAAAGTATCTTGTGTTGTCGATTGCGGTACAGCATAAACCTACGACTTCAAGCTTGTCAGCAAGATTGTTGTCTTTCATGTAATCGATTATTCCAACAGAGGGCACGACGTTATGACCAATGCACATGATTACTGGCTTTGATGTGTCAACGGTTCCAATACCCATTTCGATAAGGGGAGCTTCTGGGTCAGCCTTTGGAAAGTCAAACACGGAAATTTGAGCGATGTCTGCCACTTCCATCCCTACTTGGTCGATCCTGCCAGCGTGTAAAGCCTTTGATTCAAAATCCAAGTTATTTGCTTCCTGACCCGTATGCGCAACTGAGAGCAGATGTGTGATTTGCTTCTCGCAGTATTCCAAAACTTCATCTAGGTCGCCGAGAGTTTCAGGTTTAATTCCAGTAACAAGCCTAGTGACTGGAGCCTCAACCTTGACGTTCAAGCCTCCTACATCCAAAGGATAACGTTGACCATATTTCTCAATTAAGTGATCAACAACATGTCGAGCATGCCCCGTGTGAGTTGCAGCGCCGATGCTGCAAGACGTGCATAGACAACAAAGGTCGCAGTCTGGCATGTAAAAGGGCTTGTACTTGTTGAGAAGCTTCATGTCCCAGTCTCGCAGGGTGGTTAAACCTGGCATTGGGGTTGGTCCCATAGGCTCCGCCCAAGAGTCATCGACAACTTTTCCTATGGATACTTCCAGATTCTTGATGTGGCCAATACGGGTCTTCATTTCGCCAATCTTTACGTGTACGTTTTTGCTGGTCAAATCTAACCCTCAGTAGATGCGTTTCTGAAATTTAGTTTAATAGCTAAACCCTATTAATACGTTATGTTTAGAAAATAAACTCCACGGAGGCAAACTTTTTATTAAACAAACGACAAATGCATTTTAGACTAAAAAAACCGAAAGCATGTTAACAAAGTAAGAATTGAGGCAATATATCTTGACTAAAATTGTTTCGACAGCTAAACTTTTGGAAAATGTGCGTACAGCAGTTGATAATTCGCGAACTCATACAATCGTTTGTGACCTACCGCCCTCTAAGGGAGGCGACGATAAAGGACCAACTGCTATTGAGCTGGCAATCATGGCCCTTTCAGATTGTGCAGCTACCATTCTTGCCAAAGTGGCAAAACAAAGCAATATTGACCTCAAAGGAATTGAAGTTATTACAGAAGCCACCAAAACCGAAGACAGCCCGATAATCAAGGATGTGATAATAAGAGTTAATGTTGCAGCTGAAGCGAGAAAACAGCTTTTAGATGCCATATGGAGAAGAACAGAGGCTAACTGTCCAGTAGTGAAAATATTCACCGAACCAATACCAATAAAAATTGAATTATCATGGCATTAAGCGATTTCAGAAATTTGGTAAAAGCATAATAAAAGAAGAGAAAGAAATGCGGGTTATATCTCCCTTAGTCGTTAGTTCAACCCCATCAAAAAACCGTGCAAGGCAGGGAGTTATCGCCAAAGTGCTTTAACAAACCCTGCTTTTCTATTGTGAAATATATCTGCCAAAAAATTTTTGGGGCGACTAGTCAGGTGGAAAATAAAATGTGGAACCTTGCGCATTTTTTGAGTTTACCATGAGCCTATCAAATTGCTTTGCGCGCTTAATTTCTAAAATTCCAAGCTAAAGGAATAAATGGAAATGGCGTCTCAGTCATAGATAGAGGATTACTGATGAAGACTTTGGTTGTTTATTATTCTCGAACTGGAAAAACAAGATTTGTAGCTGAAAAAGTAGCCGCAGAACTCAAAGCAGACATTGAAGAAGTCGTCGATTTGAAGAATAGAAATGGGCGATTTGGCTTCTTGAAAGCTGGATATGATGCAACTCGTGGCAACGAAACGGAAATTGTGGAAACTCAAAAATCACCAAGCGACTTTGAACTTATTGTGGTTGGTACGCCTGTTTGGAACAGTCGGCCTTCATCTGCAATCAGTACGTATTTGAAGAGAAGAGATTTTGCTGGAAAGAAAGTGGCAGTTTTTTGCACGAATGAAGGAATGGGAGAGGAGAAAGCTGTTGAAAGAACCAAAGCCTTAGTTTCTAATGGAAATATTGTTGGCGAGCTTATAATGTCTAAGGTTTTTGAGAATCAAGAGGAGAATGAAAGCAAGATTTCAGATTGGTGCCGCAAACTTAGTTCTCTCTAAGACAAAAATTGTTCTGCTCTTCTATAAGAATTTCGAGGTCAAGAAGTTCTCTATTATTAGAATTTTTGCAGTAATAAATAGTTACTCAGATTAATGATATATATTATATGACAATAATGGAAATACTAATTACAAAGCCGCGTATGTCGGCGTAGTCATATGGTGAGGAAAAGAAATGCAAACCAAGGACCTTCGCCGCTTCATTAAGACTACCGAGAAGCTGGTCGTTCCCTCCAAAGTCGCATCCACGACCCAGGGCAGCGCCATACTCCGTAAGCTGCCGCTCCGACTCCAGCGGTACATCGTCAAAAGAGGGGCGCGCACCAACCCATACATGAGCTTCGTCGTAGAACCATACGCTGTGTTCCTCGCCTTTGAGGTCACCGATACTAAGGCGGCAGAGCGGTTGCTACCGCCAAACTACAGCTTATTCCCTTCGGCAATGTTCAGCGATACCCCCAAGCGACCGTGCGCCACAATCAGCGCCTTCAACGTGCACACTAGCGTGTTTTGGGGGAGCCGCGTGGAGTTCTACCTGATTGCTGAGAACTGCAAGACCGGGCTTCTCTCTTGGATCATCATTGAGTATGAAAGCAACACACACAGTTACGACCCGAAGCAGGGTTTCGTCGGTCCGAGCACGTCGCACTCTGTAGTCACGACGTCATATCTTGGAGAGATCATAATTGATGTCGTAAGCGCCCGATCCAATAACAGCCTAGTCCTGATAGCCGACCTGAAGAACGGGGTGCTTAAGGAACTCGAGCAGCGCCTGTGGGTCGAGGGAAATCTCTCAGTCGACTATGGCGGTGAATTGCAGCAATGCACCAAGCCGTTCAGTCTGGTGTTCGATCCGAAGGAGATGGCGCAAGCGCTGAAAATCCCAGTCGGCGATATCTCCTTGTGCACCAACACCTTTGGCGCTGGCGCACTGGATCCGATGCCGTTCGAGGTGGCGTGCTTCCCATACGCGCAGCACTTCGTCACGACGAGCATCCCGACAGCTACCTCGATGCGGACGGCAGAGGATCTCGAGCAGGCCGTGAACGAGATCAACAACAAGATGAATGCTCCTCAGGAGATGGAATGCAAGAGGTAAATTCAAGTTCGCTACCGAGATAAAAAACGGGCGTTTTTTTCAAAAAACCCCTTAGGAATTTTTCAGCGCGCGCTTTTGATGGAAAACTAATTTGGCAATTTTTCCAATTTCTAATTCTAATCAAGTTCGAGGAAAATCCTGATTTTCTAATTTCTACTTAGGGGAAAAAATTAGAAATTTTTTTATTTTTTACTTTATTCGTTCCGATTATAAATTAGAAATTAGAAAACCCCTACCTCAAATCAGCCAACAAAAGGCACAGAGCAGAACGCCAAGGAAGCGCGCATGCAGTCTATATGACAGTTATTTTTCCATATTTCCCAGTGGAAAGCTGTAATATATTTCTGAAAGATTTAGCGTAACCATTTTCGATTTTGATTTTGTTGCCAACCATAACCTGTCTAACCTGTTCATTCCAGAGCGTTAAAGTTATTTTTCCTGTTTCGTCTTTAAGCGTAGCGTCTGCAACCATTAAAACTCGACCATATTTACTGCGTACCTCACGGGCGTAAGATTTCTCCGTAACTTCTCCTTCAACGTTGATTTCGCTATCTCCCTCTTTAATATCGCTTATTTTCACTTTACACACATCCCTCAAACAAACTCTTCCAGCCGGTATTAAGGACTCTCCCCTTCCCAAAATGATCAACCAACTCAAAAGGTTTACGTCCTAGAAAACTGCTTTTAATGTATCATAAGGCGAGTTACTTCCAATTCATCAACCTTATGTCAGAACTTTCAAGTTTGCTTTTTCATAAATTTCCTTCAGTCTTTCAGGATTATAATCAGTATAATGCCTAGCCAACACCGATTTGGGTATCCGTCCACAGAAAGCGTCAACATAAGTCTCAGAAATACATCAACAGTTTTTTGTGTGTTTATGACAAAGCTTTCTAAGGTCTTTTGTGTATTAGTAGTTGTAGGTGGGGGTTAATGCCTGATTCAGAAGAAGAGATTTATTCGATTATGTTTAGTTCTTTGAAGCATCCTGCGCGGCGTAAGATTCTTCGTATGCTTGCGGAGAGGTCGATGACTTTTT
>WOR8_10009126_pt1 | contig 13006 bp, 12 predicted proteins | sample DeeMarSeWOR38_10_FD_19890 | JGI IMG/M metagenome (IMG submission 19890) | reverse complement strand
GATGGACGATGTCGCCTACGTGCGGTTCGCCTCCGTCTACCGCCAGTTCAAGGACATCAGCCAGTTCGTGGAGGAGATCAAGACGCTGATCTCGGAGACTCCCGAACGTCCCTCGAAGCCGTAACAAGGCGCAGAGGATGCCCTTTCCCGATCCCCGGTTCATGCGGCTGGCCCTCCACCTCGCGCGGAGGGGAGCCGGCAGGACGTCGCCCAACCCGGCTGTCGGTGCGGTCCTGGTGCGGAAAGGAAAAGTGGTGGGAGCGGGATATCACCGGGCTGCGGGGATGCCGCACGCGGAAGTGGAGGCCCTCCGCGCCGCGGGTTCGGCCTCCCGCGGGGCGGACCTGTACGTGACTCTGGAGCCCTGCGCCCACAAGGGGCGCACCGGCCCCTGCACCGGAGCGATCGTGGAGGCCGGGGTCCGACGAGTCGCTGCGGCGATGAAGGACCCGAACCCGCAGGTCGCCGGCAGGGGGTTCCGTGCCCTGCGAAGGGCCGGAATCACCGTCGTCCGCGGAATGATGGAAGAGGAGGCGCGCTCCCTCAACCGGCCGTATTGCCGGTGGGTGGTTTCCGGGAGGCCGTTCGTGACGCTGAAACTTGCCGTCTCGCTGGACGGCCAGATCGCAACGGCCGACGGGGAATCCCGGTGGATCAGCGGAGAGCCTGCGCGTAAGATGGTCCACAGGATGCGATCGGAAGCGGATGCCGTCCTGGTCGGGGGGGAGACGTTCCGGCGGGATGCCCCGCTGCTCACGGTGCGAGGACGGGGAGGAAGGAACCCGCGAAGGGTGATCCTTACCTCGAGGGTTTCCGGGGTGGCCCGGAGCGGACGATTCCTCGAAGCGGGAGGGGAGGTGATCGTCGCGGCGCACCGCGGCGTTCCCCGGGGAGAGGCGGACCGGCTGCGGTCCCTCGGGATCCGGGTTCTCCTTCTCCCGGCACGGAAGGGGCGGATCGAAACGGGGGTGTTCCTCGACGCGTTGGGAAAGGAAGGGATCACATCCCTCCTCGCTGAGGGGGGGGGAAAGACAGCGGGGTGGCTCGTCGAGGCGGGCGCGGTGGACCGGTATATCCTGTTTCTCGCGCCCCTGCTTCTCGGCGAAGGAGTCCGGTCGGTCGCCGGGTTCGCCGTCCGGCGCATCAAAGAGGGAAGGCGACTGGCTATTACCTCGGTTACGAGGGCGGGAGGCGATATCGTGGTGGTCGCCGAGCCCGTGCCTGCCGTGTGAGGGGATATGTTTTCCGGGATCGTGGAAGACGTCGGCAGCCTGGTTTCGATCGTTTCCCGGGGTACGGGCGTCGTCCTGCGCGTCTCCACCGCCCTTCCCCTGGACGAGATCCGGGTGGGGGACTCCCTCTCGGTATCCGGCGTCTGCTTGTCGGTGACCGGGAAAGAGAAGGGAACGTTTTCCGCCGATATTTCCGAGGAAACGCTATCCCGGACGACGTTTAAAAAGCGTGCGGCGGGAGATCGGGTGAATCTGGAGCGCTCCCTTTCCCTTTCCGGCCGCCTGGACGGCCACCTGGTGTACGGCCACGTCGACGGCACCGGGACGATCCGCGAGGTTCGGCGCGCAGGGGAGTCCCGGGTATTCCATATACGAGCCGATCCCTCTATAATGAAATACATTGTCTACAAGGGCGCCGTGGCCGTGGACGGGGTGAGCCTCACGGTCAGTTCCGTCCAGCCGGAGGGATTCGAAGTCACCCTGATCCCCCTTTCCCTGGGGCGAACGACGTTCGGGGGACTGCGCCCGGGAGAAGCGGTCAACGTGGAGACGGACATCATCGGGAAATACGTCCTGAAGGTTCTCGAAGACCGGGGAAGCGGCATCTCGTTGGATTTCCTCAAAAAACACGGATTCGCGTAGAAAGGCTGCCGTCGGGATGATGCTTTCGAAGGTCGAGGATGCCCTCGAAGACATTCGTACGGGGAAGATGATCATCCTCGTCGACGACGAGGACCGGGAAAACGAGGGAGACCTCACGATCGCAGCCGACCACGTTACGCCCGAGGCGATCAATTTCATGGCCCGGCACGGCCGGGGGCTCATCTGTCTCAGCATCACGGAGGAGCGGGCGAAACAGCTCCAGCTTCCGCCCATGGTGCAGGACAACTCCTCTCCGTTCGGGACTGCCTTCACGGTTTCCATCGAGGCCCGGAAAGGCGTCACGACGGGGATTTCGGCGCACGATCGTGCGACCACCGTCCGTGTGGCGATTGCACAGAACGCCAGGCCCGAGGACCTCGTCCGGCCGGGCCATGTATTCCCCGTCGTGGCGAGGAAGGGTGGTGTCCTCGTGCGGACCGGGCAGACCGAGGGGTCGGTCGACCTGGCCCGCCTCGCCGGGTGCACGCCCGCCGGCGTGATCTGCGAGGTCATGAACGAGGACGGAACAATGGCCCGCGTACCCGATCTCCAGATCTTCGCGAAGGAGCACGGGCTGAAGATCGCCTCCATCCGGGACCTCGTCGAGTACCGCATGCGGCGCGAGAGGCTGGTCCTGAAGGTGGGGGAGACCCAGATGCCCGTCCGGTCGGGGGGAGAGTTCACGGCATACGCCTACCGGAACACGATGAACGGCGACACCCACATCGCCATGGTCAAGGGGGAGATCCGGCCCGAGGTTCCCGTTCTCGTCCGCGTGCACTCCGAGTGCCTGACGGGCGATGTGTTCGGCTCGATCCGGTGCGACTGCGGCGAGCAGCTCCGCAACGCGCTGCAGAGGATCGAAACCGAGGGGACGGGGATCCTTCTCTACATGAGACAGGAAGGTCGGGGAATCGGTCTGGAGAACAAGATCCGCGCGTACCGGCTGCAGGACAGGGGCTTCGACACGGTCGAGGCGAACCAGCGGCTTGGCTTCAAGCCGGACCTGCGCGACTACGGGGTCGGGGCGCAGATTCTCGTGGACCTGGGGGTCCGGGAGATCCGCCTGCTCACGAACAACCCGAAGAAGATCATCGGTCTCGAGGGGTACGGCTTGCGGGTGGTGGAGCGGGTCCCCGTCGAGGTTCCCCCGAACGAGGCGAACGTCAGGTACCTGAAGACCAAGAAGAAGAAAATGGGGCATATCCTGAGCGTGGAATAGGGGAGGGGAGATGGTACGGACCGTCGAGGGAGACCTCCAGGGGCAGGGCCTGAAAATCGCGATCGTGGTTTCGCGGTTCAACAGTTTCATCACGGACCGCCTTGCGGAGGGAGCGCTGGATGCCCTTCGCCGGCACGGGGTCCAGGAAAAGGACATCACCCTCGTGAAGGTCCCCGGATCCTACGAACTGCCGCTGGGGGTCCGGCGAGCGTCCGCCGGGAAAGTCGACGCGGTGATCGCCCTCGGAGCACTCATCCGCGGAGGAACCCCCCACTTCGATTACCTGAGCGCCGAGGTGACGAAAGGGATCGCGCAGGTGATGCTCGATTCGGGAATCCCTGTCTCCTTCGGGGTACTCACGACCGACACGGTCGAGCAGGCGATCGAGAGGGCGGGGACCAAGTCGGGGAACAAGGGGTTCGCTCGGGAAAAGGTCTTTCAAACGCTGTTCATGATGGATTTCCTGGGGGTTGGCCCGGAGGAGGCCATCCCCCTTTTTCCATTGGTTTCCGGTCCTGCCCCGGATGCGGAATATTACCGGGAGACGGTCAAGGGGGTATGGGAGCACCGGGAGGAAATCGACGGCCTGATTCGCCTGGCGGCCGAGAACTGGCGTCTGGAGAGGATGACGCTCGTCGACAGGAACATCCTTCGCCTGGGAACATTCGAGATCAACTGGTCGCGCGACATCCCGTTTGTCGTCGCCATCAATGAGGCGGTCGATCTCGGCAAGCGGTTCGGATCGGAAGAGTCCGGGGCGTTCATCAACGGGATCCTGGACAAGATATCGGAAATCAGGAAGAAGAAGGGGAAAACGTGAGGTATCAGCCGAAGACGATCGAGGCGAAGTGGCAGAGGCGGTGGGAAGAGGAAGGGGTATTCCGATGCCCGGACCGGATCACCGCCCGGAAATTCTACTGCCTCGAGATGTTCCCGTACCCGTCCGGGCGCATCCACATGGGGCACGTCCGCGTGTACACGATCGGGGACCTCATCGCACGCTTCCAGCGGATGCGCGGCTTCCAGGTCCTGCACCCCATCGGCTGGGACGCCTTCGGACTGCCCGCGGAAAACGCGGCGCACCGGCACGGCATCCACCCCGCCCAGTGGACGTGGGAGAACATCGGCTTCATGAGGGAGCAACTCCGCGAGCTCGGGATCTCCTACGACTGGGACCGCGAGTTCTCCACCTGCTCCCCCGAGTATTACCGCTGGGAGCAGCTGTTTTTTCTCTGGATGCTGGAGGACGGGATCGCATACCGGAAGCGCGCACAGCTCAACTGGTGCGACGAGTGCCAGACCGTCCTCGCCAACGAGCAGGTGAACCGGGACGGGACCTGCTTCATTCACGACCAGGTGTCCGTCACCCAGCGCGAACTCGACCAGTGGTTCCTCGGCATCACGAAGTACGCGGAGGAACTGCTCTCCGGACACGAGGAGCTCCGGGAGGGGTGGCCGGACAACATTCTCGAGATGCAGCGGAACTGGATCGGGCGAAGCGAGGGGGCGGAGATCGATTTCCCCCTCGAGGACGGGGGAGGGAAGATCACGGTGTTCACTACGCGCCCCGATACGGTCTACGGGGCCACGTTCATGAGCATGGCGCCCGAGCACCCGCTCGTGATGGAGTTCGCGAGGAAGGCGGGGAGGGAAGACGAGGTGCGGGCGTTCGTCCAGCGGGTCGCGCAGCAGGACAAGATCGTCCGCTCCAGCGAGGAGGCGGAAAAGGAGGGGATCTTCACCGGCGGAAGCTGCCGGAACCCCCTGACCGGAGCCAGGATCCCCATCTACGCGGCGAATTTCGTCCTGGTTGAATACGGAACCGGAGCTGTGATGGCGGTACCGGCCCACGACCAGAGGGATTTCGAGTTCGCGAAGAAATACGGTCTCCCCGTCGTGATCGCCATCCAGCCGGACGGGGAAGCGCTGACATCCGGGACGATGGATTCCGCTTACGAGGGACCGGGACGCATGGTCGATTCCGGGCAGTTTACCGGCCTGCACAGCGAGGAGGGGAAGCGGAGGATCACGGCGTACTTCGAGGAGAAAGGGATCGGGAAAGGGAAGGTCCAGTACCGCCTGCGCGACTGGGGGGTGAGCCGTCAGCGGTACTGGGGGTGCCCCATCCCGGTCATCCACTGCCATTCCTGCGGCGTCGTCCCCGTCCCGGCCCGGGACCTCCCGGTTGTTCTTCCCGAAAACCTCCCCTATACCCGCGAAAAGGGAAATCCTCTGGCTGGCGCTGAGGAGTGGGTCCGGGTTCCCTGCCCGGCCTGCGGGAGCGTGGCCAGACGGGAAACGGACACCTTCGACACGTTCTTCGAGTCGAGCTGGTACTTCCTCCGCTACATCGACCCGAAGAACGACAGGGAGCCGCTCGACCCGGAAAAAATGCGGAACTGGATGCCCGTGGACCAGTATATCGGCGGCGTGGAGCATGCCTGCATGCACCTGAACAAGTACCTCCGGGACCGCGGTCTTGCCCCCGGGAACGAGCCGTTCCGCCGGCTCCTTTCCCAGGGGATGGTGTGCATGCAGACGATGGAGTGTCCGAAACACGGATGGCGGTATCCGGAGGAGGTCGACTCCGAGGGCCAGTGCAGGCAGTGCGGAGAGAAGGTTGCGGTCGGGCGCTCGATGAAGATGTCGAAGTCGAAGCGCAACGTCGTGGAACCCTCCGTGCTCATCGAGCGGTATGGCGCGGACACCGCGAGGCTGTTTTCCCTGTTTGCGTCTCCCCCCGAAAAGGACCTCGACTGGAGCGAACAGGGGGTCGAGGGGGCATACCGGTTCATCGGGAGGGTGTTCCGGCTGGTTGCGCAGCGCAAAGAGGCGGTCTCGCGGGCCGGGGGACCTTGGGACGAGTCCCCCGGGGCCAGGCGGGTGCGGAGGGTGACCCACCGGACGCTGAAAAAGGTGACCGGGGACGTGGAAGAGAGGTTCCACTTCAATACGGCCCTTGCCGCGATCATGGAAATGGTCAATTTCCTCTACCTGGTCGAAGATGCGGACTGGGAATCCCCGGGGACGGGCCCGGCCCTTCGGGAGGCGATCGAGATCCTCCTTCTCATGCTTTCCCCCTTCGCCCCCCATGTGAGCGAAGAACTCTGGGAGGGGATCGGGAGGAAAGAACTGGTAATGACCCAGCCCTGGCCGCGGTTCGACGAGGATGTGGCCCGGGCGGAGGAGATCCTCGTGGTCGTTCAGATCAACGGGAAGCTCCGGTCGCGGATCACCGTGGATGCCGAAACAACCGAGGAGGAGATCCGGTCGAGGGTCATGGCGGATCCCCGCGTACTCGAGTACACGAAAGGGAAGGCGATACGGAAAATGGTGTACGTTCCCAAAAAGCTCGTGAGCATCGTCGTGTAGCCGCATGGGATCCTTCCTGCCCGGAAAAATCGCTTGGAGGAGCCGTTTCCATTCGATCCTCCGTCGCGCCGCCTGGGGTCTTGTTCTCCTCCCGCTCCTTTTTCCCCCCGCATGCGGATACAGCCTCCAGGGGAAAACGGACTCCCGCTTCGCCGACCCCGGGATCCGGGTGGATCTGAGGCCATTCACGAACGAGTCGATCATCCCGGATGGCGGGGCGTACATTGCGGCCCGTCTGCGTGAGGAGATGTTCAGATCGGGCTTCCGGGGGAGGTTCGAGCGAAGCATGGCGGATTACATTATCGAGGGGACGGTACAGGGAGGCCGCCTGGATGTGGTTTCCCAAGGGAAGGAGAATTACGCTCTCGAGTACCGCATGACGATCTCCGTGGATATCCGCGTGGTCGAGGTCGCCCGGGGACGTCTTCTCTGGAAGGAGGACGGGCTGACCGACTCCGCCTCCTACTACTCCGGCCCCGATTTCCAGTACACGCAGTCCAACTACCGGGTGGCGTTCGAGGAGATTTCCCTCCGGCTCGCCCGGAGAATCAGCCAGACCCTTGGGGAGATTCTGTGAGGGAGGTCCCCGTCCCGTCCCTGATCCGTTCCTGGGTTTCCGAGGAACCGGCGCCCGCGTACGTCCTGGGGGGAGAAGGAGCAAGACTTTCGGAAATGCTCGCGGAAGAGCTCGTCTCCCGGTTCCGGAAGGAAGGAGAAACGGCCGAACTCGTCCACTGGAGTGGTTCGGATCTGGAACGGGAATCTCCCGACGCGGCATGGAGGTCCCCCACATTCTTCTTCCGCCGGCGAGTCTTCCACCTCCCCGATGCGGGGGAGTGGAAACAGGGCCCCCGGAAGGAGATCCTGAGATATCTCGAGTCCCCCGATCCGTCCGTCCTGCTCGTGGTCCCCTGTTCCGATCGCAGAGCCCGTGCCCCGTTCGCCTCCGTTCGGGGAATACGGACGGCTTTCTTCGGAGAAGAGGATGTTGTCGCTGCGATGGCGGAATTCGCGGTTTCCCGGGCTTCCGAGGGCGGAAAGAGCCTGTCCGGGGATGCTGCCTTGTTCCTGGCGAGATGGGTCGGTTCGGATTTCCCCCGGTTCCGGGCGGAAATGGGCAAGCTTCTCTCTTTCGGGTCCACACGGGGCGAGATCGGGGAGGAGGAGATCCGTGAGGTCTGCGTCGCCGGGAGAATGGTGGACCCGTTCCGGCTGGCGGACGATCTGATGGTCCGGGACCGGAAGGGGTGCCTCGGAAAGTTGCGGCAATTCGCCGCTTCCGCCGACGCCGGGGATTACCATGCGCTGGTCGGCGCGATCGCCTGGTCGGTACGGAGGAAGATGTCCGGGGCGGTGCAACCCGGCAAGGGAATAGGGATGCGGTACGGGAAAAAGAGAGAATCGTTCACGGCCGCGAGAGGGGGGGAAATCCTCACGGCGTTGTCGCGGATCGACGGGGACCTGAAGGGGGGGAGCGGACTCACCCCCGAGCAGGTGGTCGAGATCGCTCTGCTGAAGCTTCTTGCCTGAGAGGGGACCTTACCCCTTGCCCGCAGACTTCTGTACAGCCCGGGAGAGCCTGGCAACCTTCCGGGCAACGTTCTTCTTGTGAAGCACACCCTTCGAGCCGGCCCGGGAGATGACGGAGGCGGCCTTCGTAAGGGCCTTCCCGGCCTCCTCGCCGCTCTTGGTTTCCAAGGCGGACCGGACATCCTTGATGGCGGATTTTACGGAGGAGCGAATATGCCGGTTTCTCGCTTTCCGTTTCAGACTCTGCTTGTGTCTCTTGATTGCGGACCTGCTCTTGGCCAACCGGTCCCTCCTGGGGGATATTGAAATTACGGTAAATAAGAAATTTAATACGGAGAGGGAAGAAATGTCAAAGGAAAAGCAAAGGCCCAGGGAATCGTTCCAGGCGGATCCGAAAGACCGGCAAAGGAAGGGGAATGCTCTCCGCATCACGCGGCCGGTTCTGCTCCCTCATGGCGCAGCGTCTGCGGTTCTCCGGGAGGGAACGGTGCAGTCGGTGGAATGGGAGCGGTCCCGGGAGGTACTCGAGGCGGTCCTTGCGGAAACGTTGCCCGGAGCAATAGAGATCGACCCCGCGGAGTGCAGCGCCGGCCGTTTTCTTCAGGCGTATTCCGATGGACGGAAGATCCCGACCGGGGTCGTTGCCGCAATCCCCCTGGACTGGAGTCTTGCCAGCGGTTTCCAGCGCACGGTGTTGAAAGAGTTGGCCAAGGTTCCTTATGGGGAGACGATCACCTACGGCGAACTTGCCGCAAGGTGCGGCAGAGGGGAGGCTGCCCGCGCCGTGGGCGCCGCACTGGCGCGGAACCCGTGGCCCGTCATCCTACCATGTCACCGGGTGGTGGGAGCGGGGGGGAGGATGGTCGGGTTCGGAAAAGGGGTTGCCGCGAAGAGAACATTGCTGGCGTTCGAGGAAAGATGCCTCGACGAAACGGCGGGGTGCATAAAAAAAAGGCAAAATGGTTAACCTGCACAGCCTGCTTGCAGAACGAAAATGGTCCACAACTCCATCCACAACCTATCCCCAGTCGGTGGGGAATCGGGGGGAAGCCTTACCTCGTCATCTTTTTCGCTTTTTCCCAGAAAAGGTCGAGTGTCTGCAGGTCCGTCTTTTCAATGGAACACCCCGATTCTTCAGCGATTTGTTCCATCGCCTCGAACCGGCGCTCGAACCGTTCGTTGGCGGAGGCCATGGCGACCTCGGGGTTGACGTTGAGGAATCGGGCCAGATTGACCAGGGCGAAGAGCATGTCCCCCAGCTCATGCTCCATCTTTTCGGGATCTCCCCCGGAGATGGCCTCTTTGAGCTCCTCCATCTCCTCTCCGACTTTCAACAGGACCTGCCCCGTGTTTTCCCAGTCGAACCCCGCCCGGGCCGCCTTTTTTGTGATCTTGGCGCCCCGGAGGAGGGCGGGGAAGCTCCTGGGAACACCGCCGATGAGGGAGGAGTGGTTCCTGTTCTCCATCGTCTTCTTTATCTGTTCCCACTGGAGGGAAACCGCTTCCGGGGTAGAGGCACTCGCATCGGAAAAGACGTGCGGATGCCTGCGCACCATCTTTTCGGAGATGGAGCTGATCACATCGGAGATGTCGAATTCCCCCCGTTCCCTTGCGATCTGGGCGTGGAAGAGGATCTGGAGAAGGAGGTCACCGAGTTCCTCGCGCAGCAGCCCCGGGTCCTTCCGGGAGATGGCGTCCACGACCTCGTGGGCCTCCTCGAGCAGATATTGCCGAAGGGAGGCGTGCGTCTGGACCCGATCCCATTCGCATCCGCCTTCCCCCCTGAGCCGCTCCATGATCCTGACGAGGGAGGGAAAATTGCTCATATCGGAATTTCCTCGAACCAATGATACCATACAATATTAATGAGGATTGACGTTTCCAGCGATCGCGTCGGGCCCTCTCACGCGATCATCCCTATCGTTCTAATTCTTCTGGTGATGACGTTTCCCGGATATTGCGGGGCGGGTGATCTGTTTCCCGGGTATGCCCCGGAAGTCAGTGCGCAGGCCCGACGCGTGGTGGATGCGGCGGTCCCCGGCAAGGAGAAGGACCTAACGGCCGAGGTCCGGCGGCTCCGGAAGAGAATGTATGCGCACGGGATTCTGTCCATCAATGCCATTCCGGATCTGGTCTTCCGGCGCGCGGACCAGGGTGGATGGAAGGACAGTCTCGCACCCAGTTTCCGGATCATCGCGGAAGTGTCCCCCCTTTCGGGGCAAATGTGGGCCTGGCTCGTCAAGGAGGACATCCTCCGTCTCCGGCTGGGGGAGCTCTTTCCCGATCTCGAGGGTTTTTCCGGGGCTCTTTGGGGATTCGGGCCGGCCTTTCTGGGATACGTCGCCTGGGCCATCTCCTATGCCTCGGCATCCGTATGCTGGTTCGTGATCCTGATCTCGATCGCCCTGTTCCTCCGGGCGCGTCCTTCCCTGGAACTGGATATATCCAGGACTGTCCGCCTTCCCAAGCGGGAGTACCTCTCCCCCCTGGCAGGTGCCGTTCTTTTTCTCTTCCCGCTGGTTACAGGAATCGGACTCGTGGTGGTGGTGTGCTACTGGATGGTTTTTTCGGTGGCCTACCTGCGCCGGGGAGAACTGATGCTGATGACCGCCGCGATCCTTCTTCTTGCGAGCCTTCTTCTCGGAGGGAGCATGCTTCATCAGTTGCACAAGGTGACCGGTGACGCGCCGAGGGAGGGGTGGCTGGGGGCCGACGGGTATATCCCCCAGCAGTGGCCTGCGGAGGCAAGCAAAGGTCATGTGCCGGTCGGAGGTGCAGCGCCCTACTGGCTGGTCGAGTTTTCCCAGGCTCGCGCGGCGATGCAAGCGGGGAATCACGAGAAGGCGGAACGGATCTGGACGGAACTCGTAGAGGCGGGGAAGGATATCCCCGAGGTTCGCAACAACAGGGGAATCTCCCGCGCAAACCAGGGGAAGATGAAGGACGCCTTGTCCGATTTCGAGGCGGCGTTCGCGAAACGGCTTGAGGATGGGCCGGCATTGTGGAATGCCTACCAGGCGTACCTTCTGGTATTCAACCTGGAGCGGGCCCGGCTGATTCAGCCGCTGGCATGGGACAAGGTGCGGGGGCTCTCCCCTTTCCGGTTTCACCCTTCGGATATGGAGGCGGGGGAGTGGCTGGCCTCCCCCCTCCCCGTGAGCGAACTGACCGGGGTACTCCTGCAGCGGTGGAACGCTCTGCTTTGGGAAGCAGGCGAGGGGGTGTTTTACGGGATGTTCTTCCACCCTCTCACGCCCCGGGTCGCCCTCCTGTTTCTCGCGCTCGTCTGGCTATCCTCGGTGACCTGGAAGTTCCTGGCCCTGCGGGTCTGGGTCCATGCCACCTGCAGAGGGTGTGGTAGCCAAACCCTCGTTGTGGGAATCCGGGAGGCCACCGATTTCTGCAATATGTGCCAGGCGCATGTCGGCTGGGGAATCCGGGCAGGGGAGGAGAAGGAGCGGAGGGCCTTGGGGATCCGGATGCACCGGAACTACGTCAGGGCAGCTTCCGTCCTGGTGCCCGGTTCCGGTGGATTATGGTCCGGGAAGGAGTTCCGGACGATGGCCTATGTCGTGCTTCTGAGCCTGTCCCTGGCAGCCGTGTCGTTGTCCCTCGGTGCCCGGGAGGGAGGCGATATCGTATCCGACCTCCAGTCGATCGCCGCCCGATGGGCCATCATCGGCACGGCGGCTCTGTGGCTGGCCGGAGCCGTGTGGGGAATCCGGTCCTTCGGGAGGATGCAGCGGATGCTCGGGATCAACGGGGGAAGGGGGTAAGGCGTGCAGGGGAGGATATCCGACTTCGGCATTCCGGAAATCTTCCAGCTGGTGGCAAGCCAGGGGAAGAGCGGTGCCCTCACGATCCGCGGGGACGATCGGGAGACGGTGTTCCTCTTCTCGGACGGGATGATCGTCGATGTGCAGCCCGACCGGCACCGGGCCCGGCATGCCCTGCTCGGGAACATGCTGGTGGCGGCAGGATACCTGACCTCGGAGGAGCTCCGCCGCATCCTCACCCTGCAGGAGAAGGAGGGGAGGAAGATCGGGGAGATCCTGGTGGAAAAGGGGAAGATCTCCGGGGAGAAGCTCGCCCGATATCTCTACATGCAGGTAAAGGACAGCATCTATTACTCGCTCCGGATCAAGGAAGGCGATTACCGGTTCGAGGTGTTCGCGGTGCGCCCGCCCCCGTGGATGGCCGCTTCGATGCGCGCGGACGTCTTGCTCATGGAAGGGATGCAGTTTCTGGACGAATATCCCCAATTACGCGGGAAATTTCCGCCCGGGAGATTCCAGGTTACCCGAAAGCGAAGCGTGAAAATCGACCCGATGGCCCTGCCGGAGGAGGAGAGAGTGGTCTGGAACGTGGTCGATTATTCCTCCGACCCCTACCGGGTATTCCGGAAGGCCTGCCTCACCTGGTACGAGGGTCTTCGGGCCTTGTGGGGCCTTTGGGACAGGGGTCTGGTGGAGATCTCCGAAGTGGACGATGAGGGACCGGATGCGGAGGAAGCCATCCGGAAGACCATGTCCCGGAAATATGCAATCGGCTGTTTGCGTGCGGCGATATGGGCGCTTGCGGCGGTTATGGCGGGATCCTGGATATACACGGTTCTCTTGTCCCCCTCGGTAACCCGCATCTTCGCCGGCTGGGCGGATTTCTACCGGTGAGGTAAGGATGGCGAATCCGATGGAACCGAGGTCATTGGAAGAACAGACGGTGCGCTTTGAAGACTCCGCGGTCCTTGCGGACCTGTGCGGAAGCCACGACGACCACCTGAAGATCGTGGAAAAAATCCTGGGTGTTTCGATCCTCCCGAAAGGGAACGTGTTGACCGTCAGTGGCGACCCGATCCAGGTGGAGCTTTCGGCCAAGGTCCTCGCGGGGCTGTACAGGGTGATTCGCAAGGGGATTCCCATCACATCCAACGATGTCGTGGCTGCGGTCAAGATCGTCCGCTCCGACCGGAACGCCGAGGTTGCGACCGTGTTCGAGGACGTGGTGTTCA
>WOR8_10008220_pt1 | contig 13014 bp, 11 predicted proteins | sample DeeMarSeWOR38_10_FD_19890 | JGI IMG/M metagenome (IMG submission 19890) | reverse complement strand
GGGTGATCGGCAACCGGGAACTGCTGGCCCTGCCGCTGATTGAAATCATTCCCGACGAGCAACACGAGTTTTTCGATTACGAGGCCAAATATACGGCCGGTATCACCCGGGAAATCTGCCCGGCGCGCATCGATGATCAGATGACCGCAAAAGCCCAGGCCTATGCCAAAACGGCGCACAGCGCTCTTTTTTGCAAAGGCTACAGCCGAACGGACATGATCCTAAAGGACAGCCAGATATTCGTTCTGGAGACGAACACCATCCCGGGGATGACGGCAACCAGTTTGCTGCCTCAGGCCGCCCAGGTTGCCGGATTCAGTTTTAGCCGCCTTCTTGACGAACTCATCTCGCTTTGCATCGAAGATCATCAGCGCAGACGGTGAGCTTATGATTGTCAAAAATAATCAGGAGCTCAAAGCGCTTTATCATAAATTATCAAGCGGTGATGTTTTTATCGGCAATCTGTCGTTGAAATATCTGAAGCACACGATGCTGATCGATCTGCGCGAGCGCGGTATCCGCTGCCTGCCTTCAGCGCTCGCGCAGATTCTCAATAGTTCAAAAGTCGCCCAGGCGTTTGTTTTAAGAAATTGGATGCTGCCGCATACGCGCGTGATTCCCCGCCGCAGTGATTTAATCGAGGCGCTGAATGCATATAACCAGCGGGACATCGGACCGGTGGTGACCAAGCAGGACGGCATGCACTGTGGCCATGGAATTCGCCGCTGGGAAACCATGGAAACCCTCTACAGTTTTATGGCCCTGGATCCATCGGCCTATCCGTTTGTGCTGCAACCCTTTCAAAAACAATTTACCGATGTGCGTATCATCATCGTTGCAGACTATGTCGAAGCCTACACCCGGCATAATCCTCACAACTTCAGGGTAAACATTACGCTGGGTGGGACCAGTTCTGTCTATGAATTGAGTGCGCAACAGGAAGATTTTTGCCGTGCGGTCATGCAGCGAGGGAATTTTCCGTACGCGCACCTCGATCTGATGGTGCTGGAGAACGGCGCCTGTTACCTGTCGGAAATCGCACTAAACGGCGGCGTTAAAGGGGCCCGGATCAGCCGGCAGGAACTGGATCAGAAAAAAATGGCAGTGCTGGAAAATTTAGCAAAGAAAAATGTCTAAAATTTAGAATGCCTTAAATGCCTAAAGTTTCACTACAGTATCCACTGTACCTTAATTTTAGCTCATTTTAGTTCAATTTACATTTTAGTTCATTTCTCACTAGAAGAAGGAGGAAAATTGAGCGCGGAAACAAAACCACAAGTCGGCATTGTTATGGGAAGTGACTCTGACCTGGACGTCATGAAGGCAGCAGCCGATGCCCTGCAGGGTTTTGGTGTGGCTTTCGAAATAACCGTTGCTTCTGCCCATCGCAGCCCGCAACGGGCAGCCACATGGGCGCAGACGGCCCGTGAGCGGGGGATCAAAGTCATAATTGCCGGGGCGGGGCATGCAGCGCATCTGGCCGGCGCCATGGCAGCGCACACCAGCCTTCCTGTTATCGGCGTGCCCATTGATTCTTCCTGCCTGCAGGGGTTGGATGCCTTGCTGGCCACCGTTCAAATGCCGCCCGGTATTCCGGTGGCGACCATGGCGATCGGAAAATCGGGCGCTCGAAATGCCGGAATTCTGGCGGTTCAGATCCTGGCCCTGGCTGACGCAGATCTGGCAGCCAAGTTTGAAGCGTTTAAGCACGAAATGGCCGTAAAGGTCGAGCAAAAAGCCAAGAAGCTCGAAAGCTCAATTTAGACCAGATTGATAAGCAGCTATTTTAAAACCGCGAGACCCGCGCAGACCCGTCTTCGCGCTGGAAGGCTGCTCTGCGCAAGCCATGCGAGGACAGTTTTCTTTCCTCCCGACGACCTGTCGGGAGGAAAACCTGCATGCCCTTCGGGCAAACAGGTTTATTCATACGTTAGTGTCCAGTAGTATCAAGTTGTGTGAGACTGGCTAGTTTATTAAGGCGCTGAAGAATATGTATCGCGAAGCGATTGGAGTATTTTTGCCGGGCGGGTCGACCGGCAAAAAAGGTCTGCGTTCGTCTGCGTGAATCTGCGGTTAAAAGAAATCAATCCACTCAATGAGCCCTTCGATCATTCGAAAAGTAAATGCCGACAAGCCCGAGCCTGACATCATAAAGGCAGCGGCTGATATTATCCGGCAGGGCGGGGTGGTGGCATTCCCCACCCGCTGCCTTTACGGTTTGGGTGCCGATGCTTTCGATTCGGCTGCCGTAGATCGGGTGATCCATATCAAACAGCGCCCTGCGGACAATCCAATCCTGGTGCTGATCGATAGCCGACAGCGGCTAAAGGACCTGGTAATCCATGTTCCACCTGCGTCCGAGGCCCTCATGCAGGCGTTTTGGCCTGGCAGGCTGACCCTGGTATTTGAAGCGCAACAGAGCCTGCCGCATCAATTGACCGCCGGCCGTCAGAAAATAGGCGTGCGCATCCCCGGTCATGCAGTGGCGGTTGCGCTGGTCAAACAGGTTGGGAGCCCCATCACCGGTACCAGCGCGAACCTATCCGGACATCCAGGTTGTCACCGGGTGCCGGATCTGGATCGCCAAATTACCTCACAGGTGGATATGATCCTGGATGGCGGCACACTTGAAGGAGGCGCCGGATCAACAGTGATTGATATGACCGTGGATCCGCCGCGGATTTTGCGCGCAGGGCAGGTCAGCACCGAAGAGATCTGGGATTGCCTGCCAAAAAAATAGTTGCCGTCTAAAAATTTAATAACACACGACTCGTAGAAAGCGCTTGGACAGGATTGGTGAACGGCCCTTATTTAACCGCAGATATTCGCAGACACGGTTGATCAAAAATTAGCCACAGACACACACAGACATACACAAACATTAAAAAAAGATTGACCACAAGCGTTGGGGGATGGCTACGAATTGATTCTGCTGCAAAAATTATCGATAAAAAAGATTATCGCGAAGCGATTGACTGTATTTCCCCTGCGAGGGTCCGCAGGGGAAATAGTCAGTGTGAGTCTGTGTGGGTCGGTGGCTAATAAAAGGTCTGCGTCTGCGTGGCGCGGCGTAGCTCTCAGGAGCGAAGACGGGTCTGCGGTTAATTAAAAATTTCAATCTATTCAGTAAAACAAGTCCCAAACCGAAGTATTGACAACTTTCGCTAATTTACCTATATACGCTTCTCCATCACTCCAATTGCGAGCATAGCGAGCCACATATTGCCGGGGTGGTGAAACTGGTAGACGCACTGGACTCAAAATCCAGCGGGCTTTACGTCCATGCGGGTTCGATTCCCGCCCCCGGCACCACCCATACAAAAAAGGGTTGGCGACAAGTCGCCAGCCCTTTTGTTGTTTAATCATTTGGTGACGGGCCTCTGGTCCCTGGCAACTGATTCCCTGCCTCCTGCCAGAAGCAAGAAGCGAGAAACCAGGAGCAATATGAGCTGCGACCTGACACCTGCTTGCCCGCCATAGCCTTTCAGGCGAAGGCGGGACACCTATTTTTAGGGTTAATGGTCACAGACATTTGCGCCGGTTATCAGTGAATCATCCAGGTAACTTTGCACCAGTTTTTCCGGCTCCAGTTGGGGTGCACCGGTGATCACTTTAATACCTTTATCTGCCAGAAGACTGACAGCCCGCTGTCCCATGCCGCCGGCGATAATGACATCGGCGCCCAGCTGGTGTAGCCAATTCGGCAGCACTCCGGGTTCATGCGGTGGGGGGACGAGAGTTTCCTGTTTTTTGATCTTGTTGTTTTCCACTTCTACGATTGCGAATTCCTGGCAATGCCCGAAATGGGCGGTTAATTTTCCGTTGGCCAACGGTATGGCAAATTTCATGGATAGATCCTCCTTAACGAGTGAATATAAAAGTTTTTCAAAAATAAAATAATCTAAAACAAATTATTACGCTAACCGAGATGACAGCTTCCGCCAGACCTGCATGACTGCCGAGCCAGCCTTTGAGTTTGAGTTTGACTCCAAAATGGTCTGTCCCCGCACCATCGCTTCGGTGAAGGCCGGATCAAAGGGAATGCGTCCAAGACAGGTTAATCCCTTTTCCCTGGCAAAGGCTTCGATATCGGCGGTCAGGTCCGGGTTCAGATCGTATTTGTTGACGCACACCATGGCCGGGACGTTGAAATGGCTCGCCAGCGCAACGACCCGCTGCATATCGTGAATACCGGACAGAGAGGGCTCGGTGACAATCAGCACGGCGCTGGCGCCGCCAATCGATGCAATCACCGGGCAGCCAACGCCGGGCGGGCCGTCTGTGAGAATAAGATCAAGATTTTGTTCATCGGCGAGTCTTTTAGATTCCTGCCGGACAAGGGTGACCAGCTTGCCTGAATTTTCCTCGGCAATTCCGAGTCGGGCATGAACCAGGGGGCCGAAGCGGGTGTTGGAGATAAACCATTCGCCACAGGTATTTTCCGGAAAATCGATGGCCTTTTCCGGGCAGAAATAAACACAAACCCCGCAGCCCTCGCAGTCCAAGGGGTTGACGTTGAAATCATCGCCGATGGCCTCAAACCGGCACAGGTCCAGACAGACACCGCATTGCGTACATTTGTTTCGATCGATATCTGCTGTGTGGCCGGATTTGAAATCAGCCCGCTTAAAGATATGCGGGTTCAGGATCAAATGCAGATCGGCGGCATCCACGTCTGCATCGCAAAGTACTTTGCGCTCAGCCAACGATGCAAAGGCTGCGACTATACTGGTTTTGCCGGTACCGCCCTTGCCGCTGATGACGATGAGTTCTTTCATGATTGGTGTTTGGTGTTTAGTGTTTGGTTTCGGGATAGATGCCGGATGCTGTCATAGAGCGCTAAAAATCGATCTTTCCATTGCGGCATCACATCAACCAGCATTTCGCCCCTTGAATAGGCTTCCGCAATCTGCCGATCAAACGGGATTTCCAACAGAATCGGAAATTTTTCCCTATGGGCATATTCCCTGACCCGGTCGTCTCCCAGGTCGGATCGATTGATGACCAGCCCCATTGGGATGTCAAGGATTTGCACGGCACCCACCGCCAGTTTTAAATCATACAGGCCAAACGGTGTCGGCTCGGTGACCAGCAGCACAAAGTCGCTTTTTTTCATGGCGGCAATCACCGGGCATGATGTCCCCGGCGGTGCATCGATAATGGTCAGTTTGTTGGAATCCTGATAGGCGCGCACCTTTCTTATCAACGGCGGCGACATGGCTTCACCCACTCGCAGGCGGCCGTGAATGAACTCGATGCCGTTGCTAAGCCCCCTTTCAATAATGCCAAGTTCACGCCGGCCTCGCCGTATGGCGTCTTCCGGGCAGACTTCCCAACAACCGCCACAGCTGTGGCAAAGCTCCTCAAAAATCAGTATATTTTGAGCGACCACGGCGATGGCCTTGAACTGGCAGATTTGTGCGCATTTGCCGCAATAGGTGCAGCGATCCTCATCGACTTCCGGCACCGGCAGAAAAACCGTCTGGGAGCCTTCAAATGACGGATTCATAAACAGATGGGCATTGGGCTCTTCCACATCACAGTCCAGCAATTGGACATCGATGCCCACCGATTGCGCCAAATTGGTCGCCACGGTTGTTTTACCGGTTCCGCCTTTCCCACTGGCAATGCTGATAATCATACCAAGCCGCTTTCATACCAATCGGTTTTCTTATCTGCGCCGCATCCCGTCGCCGCGCCCCATGCCGCGGCCGCCGCCCATACCCATGCCGCGGCCAGCGCCCTGGCCCGTGCCGCGGTGGCCGCCCATGCCGAAATGACGGCCGACAGTGGGTTGGCTCGCAGGCTTGAGGGCACCGCTTTTATATTCATTGACCACTTGTTCGACGGTGCCTCGCTGTTCGGCAAAGATGTCGATGCCGGCAGCTGCAAGGGTTTGAATGGCATTGGGCCCGACATGACCGGTGATCACCGCACTCACGTCGTGATTTGCCAAAAATTGTGCGGCCTGGATGCCGGCCCCGTGGCTCTGAGCGGCGCCCTGATTGTCAAAGGCCTCATAGCGCATATCCGCCGGATCAACGATCAGAAAATAGGCACAACGGCCGAAGCGCGGATCGATTGCAGAATCCAGTGTGTTACCTGACGAACTGATCGCAATTTTCATCATATACCTCCCTGTCTGCGGGGGACAAACAGCACTTTTATTATGAGCATATGCTCAAAACAAAAATAACCCATGCCCCTTCAGTTGTCAAGCTATTTTAGGTTTTTCTGATTTTCGTTGTAATTTTTGCGGGCCGCGACGTAGTCGGGATTGATGCGCAGGGCTTCGCCAAAGTGATAGTGGGCAGCCTCAAATTTACCCTGCCGTTGCAGCGCATATCCGAGATTGTTGTGCGCCTCAGCATACTCGGGATCGTGGCGCAATGCCTCTTGATAATGATGGATGGCCTCTGCAAGATGGTTTTGCCGTCCCAGTGCAATTCCTAGATTGTTATGGGCGGGGGCATATTCAGGGCTGAGTTGTAACGCTTTTTGAAGGTAATCAATGGCCTCAGCGAGGCGGCCCTGCATGATCAGGGCAACTCCCAGATCGTTGTATACTTCCTTATGTCTCGGATCGAGGCGCAGGGATTCTTTAAAATGAAACAGGCCCTCATCAAACTGGCCGTTTTTGGCCAAGGTATAACCCAGGTTGTAATGAGCCAGAGCGTAATCCGGCTTGATTTGCAAAGCGATCCGATACATCGCAAGCGCTTCGTCCCTTCGATCTGCGGTGCCCAGCGCAACGCCCAAGTTGTTGTACGGGCGTGCTTTGCGTGCTGATTTAGACACGCTGTCCTGCCAGATGGCGACAGCGCTCGCCCAAACCTTGTTGCGCTCATAGGTTCCAATCGACAGTGCAGCGATCACAATGAACAGTAAAGTGAAACACACCCATCTGGGCCTGATGATCTGAAAAGCCAGACTGACGAGCATCAGAATAAATATGATCGACGGCAGGTAGGTACGATGTTCGAAAATAATTTCAAGCGGTATAATCGACGACTCGATAACCAGATTGCCGAGATACCATAATATGCCGAATGAAACGAGCGGTGCCTTTTTGGACAGTAAAATTGCCGCAGCGATGGCGCCGGCAATTGCAATAAGGGCAAGCAAAGTGGTGATCGGGTCCGTCAGAGAATGTGACAGGCTAAAGTCATGATCCAGGTTCAACCGGGAGGGATGCGGCCAGAAAATCAAGCTGATATAGAAAATAACCACCCTTAATTCGGTCAGCAAGCGCTGGCCGACCGTAAAATCGCGCTTGGAAAAACGAGCCATAATTTCATCCGAAGTTGCCATACCCGTGTACAGCAGCGCCAGCAGAATGAAGACAAAAAAAGCCCCCATTAAAACCAGGCTCTTTTTTTTAAACGTGAAGTTGCGGTTTTCTCGCAAAAAGGTCCACTCATAGAGAATTATAAAAAAAGGAAGGGTGGCAGTGATCTCCTTGGATCCAAAAGCAAGCAAGCTACTGACTGCGCATCCGGCCAGCAGCCATCCCCTTGAGCGGGTGTTCTGTGTCAGACGGCCTCTGGCATAAAGCAAGATCGCCAGAGTGTAAAATAATGCGGCCAGACTGTTCATGCGTTGGACAATATAACTTACGGACTGGGTCAACAGTGGATGCAGCCCCCAGATAAAGGCCGCAAAAATGGGGATCCATGCCAGCGCAAAAGGATCGTAGCGCCGGCGCATAGCGGGGGTGTTCAGGGTCGTTTTGGCAAGAGAATAGAGTAAGATGCTATTGATAATGTGGATCAGAATGTTGACAAAATGATAGCCGACGACATTATAACCGTTCAAAAAATAATTGAGGGCGAAACTGATGTTGGACACCGGCCGTCGATTTGAAGGGCTCTCAAAGCCGGCGGCCAAAAGTCCCTTCAGAGACAGCTGCCCCAACTTAATTTTAGGATTACTTTGAATGTTGGGCCGATCGTCAAATATAAACGGTCCGGTCAGAGTGTTGCTGTACACCATGAAAATCAAGACCGCTAATAGCAGCAATAGCCAGGTCTCGTATTTAGCCGGGAAATTTGAAAAATCCGGGTGGGTTTTCATCGGTAAAAGGCCGCTTCTATTTCAAAACGATTCTGGGATTAAAGCCGTCCTGCTTCAGTCGGGTGCTCAGATTGGCAGCGGCCTGTTTGTTTTCAAAGGCGCCAACGAGAACCCTGATTCGATCTGGATCGGTTTTTTCCGGCAGGCTGTAACTGAAAAAGCCTTTGGCCTGCAGGCGGGTTTTAAGCTCGCTGGCGGTGCTTTGCGGGACCGCTTCGCCGACCTGAACCGTGTATGGCTTGCGGGTGACATTGACGTAGTGAAATTTTCGGCGCTTCAGCTCTTTTGCAGCGGTCTTGGCCTCTGCCAGGGTCTCATAATTGCCGATGTAAACCCGGTACCATTTCCCCTTTTCGGTAAGATACACCGGGCTGGTAAAGGCCGGATCGCCGCTGGAGTTTAATTTGCGGGCCACCTGCATGGATAGTTGCGGGTCCCGGTAAGAGCTGACCTGAATGGTATAGGGCAAGGATTTGACAGCCGGATCCGGTGATTTTTTAACCGGCGGTGGTGCAGTCGTTTTTGGTGTTTTTGCGACGGTTACCGCCTTTGATGCCTCAACCGGCTGCGCTGTTTTGGCTGGCGTGGCTGCTTTTTTTCCGTCCGGCGATGCAGCCGCCGGTTGGTCTGTTTTTAAGGCGGCGGTTTTCTTTTGAGATGTAACGGATGGTGCCGGCTTCGTTTTCTGCGGCGGTGTCGGCCCCTCCTGTTTTGCGGTAGGCGGCTTTGGCAGGTCTGCAGCTCCTGCAATCTTTGCCTGCGCTCCTGATGCTGCAGGCACTTTTTGGGTGTGTGCCTTGGGCGAAGCCTCCTGGGTTGTCTGGACAACAGCTGTTCCGGGTCTGGCGGAATAATCGATCAGCAGGGCCTGGCGGGACCGATAGCTTCTTAAGTGCTTCATGTATTTGGGCACTTCGGCTGTCTTATTTTCCTGCATCAGTTTTTGGATGGCTTCTGTCTGAAGGTCAACAGCGGCTTCAAAGTTGCCGGTGGCGGCATGGGCGGCCGCCAGGGTATCCATGGAGCTGATGTCCGGTTTGAGTTCAACCGACTTTGTTGCCAGGCGGACAGCCTGCTCGCCGTCACGAATGCGCTGATCGGAGCAGGTGGCCAATATCCAGGCCTTGTTATTATAAGCGTCAACAAAATAGGGATTGATTTCAAGTGCACGGGTATAGTCGTTTAGCGCTGCTTTCAAATTGCCGGTCCGGGTACGGGCAAACCCGCGATTATTGAATGCTTCCGCATAGCGCGGCCGGATTTCGATGGCTTTGCTGTAATCGGCAATGGCCCGCTCGAAATCCCCTTTCAACGCCCAGGCGACGCCCCGGTAATTATAGGACTGATAGTCGAGCGCTATGATGTCAATGGCCGTCGAAAAGGCTTTAATGGCTTCATCATATTGCTGCTGGCTGAGAAACCTGCGGCCCTTGCCGTGCCAGTCGTCTTCCTGCTTTCCTGCGGCCGGATGTATCAGCAATAGCGCAATTCCGATAAGGGCCAAAACCGTTTTGATCGATTGCATAATTCGTCTCCAAAAGTCGGCTTGCATGGCGTGTTTTTGTAGTAGTTTTAAAAAAAATGGTCCGATTGCGGAACGTTGCTGCATTTTGCAACCGGTGCGTTTTGAGGAGAAAGGCATTGATATATTTGTCAAAATATACTGCTAGAATATCGAAAATTTCGTGAAAATGCAATTCATATTCAAGAACGCTGATGCAGGATAGCGCTAAAACGGCTCCGATAGGGTATTTGTGATTTTTTACGGCTGTAAGTCATGCATTTTCGGGCACATATAAGAACCTGTACGTATTTCATTTGACAGGCGATAGCATATCAATGTAAAATTGAAGGGTTACATGGTTTAGAAAACAGAGGACAGAGGTCGGATGTCAGAAGACAGACGACATAGGGCGGATGATGATTTGAGTTTTCTGAATATCGAACGATGCAATTTCGCCAGCAGCCGGTAGCCGGAGGCCAGAAGCCAGAATTATGAACCCTTCAACCGTATAAGCTTAAAAAGAGTATGGCTTCGTGAAAAGCAATACCAAAAAGCAGACTGCCTTTATGGACTCATTCGTGGTCGCTGGAATCGCGCTGGCGGCTTTGTACTGGGTGTGCGAGTCCTTTATGTATTTTTTCCTGGAACCCGAGGCCAACTTTATTCAGCATCTTTTAGGGCCGAACAGATTTGAAGTCTTTACCCGTCTGCTGGTGTTGTGTCTTTTTGCCGTGTTCACATCCCACTTTCAGCATACCTACAACAAGCGCCGCCTGGCCGATAAAGCCCTGCTGGAAAGCGAAACCAAATATCGAGCCATTGTTGAAGGCCTGGAAGAGGGCTATTTTGAAATTGACCTGAACGGCAACCTGTCCTTTTTTAATGATCCCCTGTGTAAAATTCTAGGCTATGCGCGCCGCGACCTGGAAGGCAAAAATATCAATACCTTCACTGCACCAAACACCATCCGTAAAATGAATGAAATCTATACCCAGGTCAAAAAAACGGGCGAACCCATCCGGGTCACCGACTACGATGCCCTGGGCAAGGATGGCCGGGAAATTGCCCTGGAGCTGACGGCATCTTTATTGCGTGACACCAGCGACACCCCCGTGGGATTTCGTGGCGTTTTGCGGGATGTCTCCGATCGGAAAGAGGCCGAAGCTGAAAAAAAGAAGCTTGAAATTCAGGTTCAGCAGGCCCAGAAGATGGAATCCATCGGCACGCTGGCCGGAGGTATTGCCCATGACTTCAACAATATCTTAATGGGAATTCAGGGCAATGCATCTTTGATGGCCATAAAAACCGATGCGAGTCATCCCAGCTATGAAAAGATTAAAAATATCGAAACCTATGTCGAAAACGGGACGGAATTAACCCGACAGCTGCTGGGTTTTGCCCGCAGGGGCAAGTACCATGCCATTACAACAGATATCAACGATGTGATCGAGAAATCAGCCAGGATGTTTGGCCGCACGAAAAAAGAAATTCGCATTCATCTGGATCTGGTGCCTGATATATGGACGGTTGAAGTCGATCGGGGTCAGATCGAGCAGGCCCTTTTGAACCTTTATGTCAATGCCTGGCAGGCCATGCCGGATGGCGGCAACCTGAGCTTAAAAACCGAAAATGTTGTGCTGGGCGTCGATTTTATCAATAGCCAGCCTTACAAGGTCGAAGCTGGCGATTACATCAAAATAACTGTAACCGATTCGGGTATCGGCATCGACAAACAGACGCAGGCCCGCATATTCGAACCCTTTTTTACCACCAGGGAAATGGGACGGGGGACCGGGCTGGGGCTGGCTTCGGTTTACGGCATCATTAAAAATCATGGTGGCTATATCAACGTCTACAGTGAAAGCAGACAGGGAACCACATTTACCATTTATTTGCCGGCTTCAGCCAAAGTCATCCAGCCGGAAGTCAGGACGGTAACGCCGATCGTTGTCACCGGTAACGGAATCATCTTATTGATAGATGATGAGAAAATGATTATCGACGTGGGACGGGAGCTATTGCAGGAGTTGGGTTATGATGTGCTGACCGCCAGCAGCGGGCGGGAAGCCATCGAGGTCTACCGCCAAAAGCATGCCCAGGTGGATCTGGTTATTATGGACCTGATTATGCCCGGCCTGAGCGGAGGCGAGACCTATGATCGTCTCAAAGAAATCAATACCGATGTTAAAGTGCTTCTATCCAGCGGATACAGCATCAACGGCCAGGCCGCCAAGATCATGGAGCGCGGCTGTGATGGGTTTATTCAAAAACCTTTCAACATCAACCAGCTGTCCGAAAAAATCCAGAGTATCATCGCCAAAAAGTGAGCCCTACGGGCTCACTTTTCAGCCCATGGCTGCTGGCTGCTGGCTAATGGCGGCTGGTCACGGTTAGCTTTTGAAGCATTGGCACCGAAGCGTCACATTGCAGCCACAGATAAAGGCCATTTGAAAAATAGAGTATAAATGGAAAAAACCGAGGATGAGGACGAGAACGAGGACGATTCGGCACAGAGAAGCTTCGTCCTCGTCGTCCTCGTGCTCGTCCCCGAAAACCCAACCTATCAAAACACCTGCATTCCACAATACATATACATTTTTTTCCCTGTAATCTCTGTGCGCTTTGTGTGAGGAACATCTCACGCCCGTTCGCTTTGCTCACTAGAGCTCGCAGAGGCCTCAGAGTTTTTCTAATTAGAAGATTTGTTCTCTCTGTGAGCTTTGCGGGCTCTGTGTGAGGTAGATCTTTAACGCGCAGCGCTTAACTCGCAACGTTAACCTTTGAACCCTGCCTGCCCGCCATAGCCTGGAGGGCGACGGCGGGAACCTCTGAATCCTGAACCCGGAACTTACAGCTCGAACAGCACCGGCTCACGCAATATCAGCTCAATGGCTTGATCGGCCGCTTCAGCGGCCTGCGGAAATGCCCGCTTGAGGCTGCGGATATGGCGCAGATTATCCGCAGTTCGAAGGATGAGCATCACCAGATCCCCTTCCTCCATCTCGGCCAGGACGCGAACCTTTTCCCACGCCTCTCCGTTGGCCCAGGCATGAATTGCCACCACCGGTCTTAAATGCAAGGCACGTGCTTCAAAGCCGCGTTTAAGCATCTGCCAGGCAAAAGGCCTGAGCCCTTTGACGACCCGGTTGAAAGCGCCCAGAAGATCGGCGGGGACCTGTTTTTGGGGAATTTTTGTGTCCGTTTCGCGCTCGCTGACAAAAGCGGCGATGAGGGCGGCCAGGAGATGCGCATTTTTTTGCGGTAAAAGGTCCTGGCGGAATCCTTCGGCAATTAAAAGGGGCTGATCCACCCGCAACTGGCTGGCCCAGCGGCCGTCTTCGGTTAAATCCCCGCTTTCGGATACATATCCGGTTTGCTTCAGAAAACGCAAATGGTTTGAAAAATCGTCCCATAGCTGACGGCGGCGGTCCCGGCGA
>WOR8_10008964_pt1 | contig 13016 bp, 14 predicted proteins | sample DeeMarSeWOR38_10_FD_19890 | JGI IMG/M metagenome (IMG submission 19890) | reverse complement strand
TCTCTTCGTCTCGGTGCGTAGCATTTACCGGACAGACAAAGGTACACGGCGGGTAAGGGTAAGGGTGATGGGATGAGTCGCAGTGCAGACACGGTCTGGGCATGTAAGCCTTGCGGTGTTCCGGATAGGCTTTGCCGTTGTCGAGATAGAAAATCTCGAGCCAGGTGATGGAACGTAGCTTGTCGGTCTCATCTTCTCTGAAAGAGACATTGTTCTCCTGCTGGCAGGCCACAGAGCACGCCATACAACCGGTGCACTTGTCAATATCGATGACCATGCCATAGCGAACTCCGCTTGATTTGTTCCCACTCATTTCCAACCTCATACTTTGGAGATTTTCACCCGAGTTCCCCACCAAGTGGCAAGGCCGGTGACCTCATCCTGCTGGGCCACCAGAATCGTATTAGCGTTGACGCCTTTGCCCTTGATGTAAGAATCGAAACCACTGTGTCCCAGACCAGTGGGGATAAAGACCACATCAGGCCGCGCAGCTTCAGTCAGGTGGACACGGACTTTGAGCGTACCCCGCTCGGTCTGAAGTGCAACCCGATCGCCCTCCTTAAGGCCCATGCTGGCAGCGGTCTTAGGGTTGACCTCGACGAAAGAGTCGTTCCCTTTGAGTTGGAAGTCAAAGAGCATCTTGGTCATAAATGGCGGATTTGCCATCGGACCGTTGGTGATGGCCATCGTCTCGTAGGGCATGAGAAGCAAAGGATAATCGTGCGGGTCGCCAGCTGGCTCTACCGGTTTGAAATGCGGCAGGTAGGTGAGAGCATTCCCCCTGATGCCAACCTGCCGCATTTTCTGGCTATCGAACTCGAATTTGCGCGAAGGGGTTGTAAAGGCCGACGCCCACGAGACCATGGCCTCAGAGGTATCGAACCAGCAGGCGTGTTCCGTCAGCTTCTCCCACAGGTCGTCAAAGGAATCATAGTTGGGGTCAAATTGCCCGCCCTGGCCGCCTTTCCACGGTTGCAGTCCTGGCTCATCCGCCACTTGACCCCGGCCAGCGTCAGCCAGTCCTTTCACCCGGTCCTTCAATGCTGTCTCATAATCGGACCAGGGAAAACTTGCCCCAACATTTCCGCCAAGGGATTTTGCCAATTGAATAAGCACATCGCCTGGATGTCTTGTCTCAAACCGCGGGCTCAAAATTGGTTGGCTCAAGCCGAAGACCCCGTATTGCAGCCCTGGCGGTGTGGGTGCGTCTTCCAACCGCTCCAGGTAGGTCGAACCCGGAAGCACCAAATCGGCCAACTGGGTAGTTTCGTCCATAAACGAAGAGAAGGAAACCAAGGTGCCGATCTTATCCAGGGCCTCCAGGAATGGCTGGACATCGGCAAGGTCATGGGCGGGATTGGCCTCGTATACCCAGAGCATTTCTGCCGGGTAGGGATTCTCTTCGTTGATGTTTTTGACTAAGTTGTGGAAAAGCTGCCCTGGCAAAGGGAACTGGGGCCCCTTGGACCCATCTAATCTGGGCTCATTTTCGCCTGTCAGACTCGTAGCATCCAGCACCACTTTGGGCCACGGAGCCAGGGGTACCTGCGGGGTCCTGGTTACTCCACCCGGCTTGTGCAGGCTGCCCACCAGTGCATTGAGGCTCTGTACCGCGAGGAAATCGTACATGCTGCCCTGCATTCTCCCCTGTCCCCAGCCGCTCAGGGCTACGGCCGGTTTGGTCCCCGCGAACTCCCGTGCCAGGCCGATGATCTTCTCTTTTTCCACTCCCGTGATTGCAGCCACCTCTTCCGGAGTGTAGTTCCGACGCAGCAGTTTTCCGAACTCATCGAAGCCGTGCGTATATTGGTCCACAAAGGTACGATCGTAGCGCCCCTCATCCACGATTACCTGGGCAAGACCCAAAGCAAGTGCCGCCTCTGTACCTGGAGCAACAGCCACCCATTCATCGGCCTTGGAAGCACTCAGCGAACCTCTCGTCTCCACCTGGATGATCTTGGTGCGATCTCTCTTGGGATTGCTCCGCCAATGACCAAATGCCATCATCATGCGGTTGGGAGAACCCCAGCCCTCGATGTAGCCACTGACAAAACTTATGACCATCTTGGCGTTTTCCAGGTCGTAGCCGAGAGGACCGCTGTTCCCCTGGCTAACAAACAACCCCAAAGATTCTGCGTCAGCCGCAGCCGGCATTAGCATGTAGTTTGGCGAACCATATGCATGGAGAAAGCGAGCAAAGAGATCAGGGATGGTACCTTGCCGTTTGCCGCTTACACAGACAAGACCTCTGGCTTTTTGCCTCATGCCACGCAGTTTGATGGCGAGTATCTCCAGGGCCTCATCCCAGCTGATGGCTTTCAGAGTCTCGAGGTCGCCCCGCTTACCCGTTTGCTGCAGCGGCGTTTCAATCCGGCTGGGACCGTACAAATACTGGAGCCCGGCAGCTCCCAAGGGACAAATTCCTCCTTGGTTAACTGGGTGGGTGGGGTTGCCATCAATGTTGACGGCACGCTTTTCTTCAATGAGCCGAACCCTGATGCCGCAACCTCCGGAGCAAAGCTGACAAACAGTATTCGCCGTGGTGGCGCCCCCTCTCTCCGGTGAAGGCCGCCAGAACCAATTCTGGCTCCAGATGGCGGTATCATCCGCCATTTTCCACGGCAGAGGCGACAACAGTGTTCCGCCCACCCCTCCTGCTATCAGTTTTACGAAGGCTCTTCTGTCTAATTTCATAAGATCCTTCCCCTCGAGTTAGCTTCGCTTCTCTCCGCTATTGGAATAACAGCATCACAACTACCTTCGATATCTAGCCGAACCTACGAGGTGTCTATTTATGACAGACGTCACAGCTGTTGGACACATGCTCCCGGGCATGACAATCTTCACATACGTACATTTTCATGATTTCATTGGGGTAGCCAGTCAGTCGGTTAATCTTGACCGGGGGAGCCTCGGTCTCATGTTCTACGTCTCGATGGCAGTCTGTGCATTCCATCTCTGCCATCTTCACATGGGCAGCATGCGAAAAGAAGACGTTGTCAGGTTGTCGTGAATAGGAAATCCAAGGAATCTCTTTCTCTGGCTCGACATATTCTGCCACCAGCATTGCCTCGCTTTCGGTTTCTCCTTGAGGTTCTTCATGACACTCAACGCAAGCAGCCAGTTGGGGCTTGCCGGCATAAGTTCCATCGTCCCGGAAATAGTGACAATCCTCGCAACTCATGCCCGCCTCCTCTTGGTGGATGGCGTGGTTGTAATTGATGGGCTGGTATTGGGTAGAAAAAAGGAGTTGTGGGAATACAACCCAACCAACAAACAGTGCACCAGTGAAGCCTACTACAAAGAGAAGCCAGCCTAGTAGACCTGAACTCTGTTGCTTGTTTTCTCCGGTCATGGATCGCCTCGGTATTTTGGAGTGCTGGTTTAAGGAATGAAGGGTGAGATACTGCGGCGAGATCACACTTCCCGGCCTGTATCTAGTAGAGAGGGCACGGAGCAAGGATCGCGCCAAATTAAGCTTTTTTTCACAAGATGAGTTTGTACTTTTCTACCGACTTCCCCCCTCTTTGTCAAGGAAAAAGGTTTTCAAATCCCCACCTGAAACCAATATTCAGCACTCGCCTTGACACTGGAGAAAAAAGTTCCGTATGCTAGTAGGGGTCATTGAGTTTTCGACTCATCTAACTACCTTTTGGTCATTTGGCTCCACATTCATTAGGTCATTTGTGCTTGCCCCCGTCATTAGGTCGTAAGAATGCTATAATGACAGATACCTACAAAAGACGGCGAACCCCAACTGGGAACCCACTTGTCGGCGATGCCAGGCTGCGGTGATGAGACTGAGCGGAGCGGAGCGAATGCGAATAATTTACCCACTGATGATGAGTATCGAGGGGTGTTGACTCGCCGGCCGAAAGAGTATCGTCTGTGGCTTGCCTCTGGAGGACTAAGATGGACTTGCGTAGGCTCGAGGTCTTCTGCAAGGTATACGAGTTGAAAAGCTTCTCACGAGCGGGAAAGGCATGCCTCCTGTCCCAGCCCACTGTGAGCGAGCACATTCGTCATCTTGAGACTCATCTGGACGTGCGGCTTTTTGATCGCCTTGGCCGGGAGGTGGTGGCAACCCGTGCAGGTGAGATTCTCTATAATTACGCTCGCCGCATGCTCAATCTCAAACGAGAGGCAAGCCGAACTCTTGAACTGTACCGAGGAAAAATCTCTGGTGATCTGGAGCTAGGCGGTAGCACTATACCCGGTCAGTACATCCTTCCCGCCCTCATCGGCCGCTTTAAGGAAAACTTCGCCGATATTTTCATTAAGCTCGTCATTGCCGATACTATGAAAATAACCAACATGGTCCTCGATGGCGGACTGGAGCTCGGAGTAGTCGGGGCTAAAATGAGGAACAACAAACTACAGTTCGAGCAGCTTTTTGACGATGAACTCGTGCTGGCGGTGTCACCTCACCACCGTTGGGCGAAACGGTCCGCCATCAGCTTGGAGGAGCTTCCACAAGCCCCTTTCATCATGCGCGAGCACGGTTCGGGAACCAGGATGACGATGTTGGATATTCTGGAGCAGGCAGGGCTCGACTCCCAAAAACTCCAGGTAGCAGCGGAGATGGGGAGCACCGACGCCATCCGCCAAGCTATTAAGGCCAAGGTGGGAGTCTCGATTCTGTCGCACCGTGCCATTGCTGACGAATTGCGATTCGAGCAACTATGCCACATCTCCATTAAGGGGCTTTCTTTTAGCCGCCATTTCCATCTGGTCACTCACAAGAAGCGCTCCAGATCACCGTTAGGGCAGGCCTTTGTGGATTACCTCATCGAAAATCGAGATAGGTAAAATCCCTGAATCCCACATCTGCAATTCAAAATCAAAGAATCCAGTAGACAGTAGTTAGTAGCCAGTAGTTGATAGGAACTCAATCATAATTTCGCATTTCGAAATTAACTCCTCATGCTCTATGCCAGATGCTTCTTTTTGTCTCGCCCGACCTCCCATCTCGTCAATCTCGCTGGCTTGCGCAATGTGCATTGTCCCTCCGACCCCTAACTTTCGACCTCTGACCTCTAATCTCCGTCTCGCCGTTTCTCCGTGTCTACGCGCCTGCCCGCCATCGGCTTCGCCTTCAGGCGAGGCGGGCGGGTCGTTTCTCTCCTGCCCCATGTTCTATGCCAGATGCCTTCCCAAACCGGGGACCCGCCCGAAGGGTGGGAGTCCGAAGGATAAATCCGCAAACCGAAATCTCACATCCCACATCTCACATTTGCTTATTATCCCTTAGTGCTTGACAAAAGCTCATCTATGTGTTTATTAAAAACGCCTTTATGATTACATTTGCACCCGCTCTGAGCTTTTCCCTATGCAAAGGCAGGCAAGCAACAGCCGTCATCGGAGTGGGACAGAATAAGCGGCTCATAACGGAATAGTAAGACAATGAAACGAACGTATCAGCCAAGCAACACCCGGAGGAAAAGGACCCATGGTTTTCTGGTCCGCATGCGCAAAAAGTCGGGCCGGAAAGTAATTAGCCGCAGAAGGGCAAAGGGGAGGAAAAGGCTCGCCGTCTGAAGAAATGGGACGGAAGTGCATGAGTCAGGGAAAACAAGATTTTGCCCAGGATCCGTATGGTGGCGTCGGCTCCGTTGTTAAAAAGACGATTTTCTTTCAGGAGACACGAGCGGTTGCGACGCCGGAAGGATTATGAGCTTGCCTTTCGCCACGGAAGCCGTCGTCATACTCAAAACTTCACCATCATCCTGCGGCCAAATGGACTGAGGTTTTCGCGTTTGGGGGTCACTGTTGGAAAGAAGGTAGGGAACGCAGTCAAGCGAAATCGAGTTAAACGCTGCCTTCGCGAATTTTTTCGTTTACATAAGCATAAGTTGCCACCATCACATGACCTGGTGATAGTAGCTAAGAAAGACGCGGCAACGCTTGCTTATCACGACGTGCGCGAGGAATTAGCGGCCGTGCTAGTTAGAAACAACTGCATATGACCAAAGCATTTTTTCTTGCATGTATTCGAGCTTATCAACTCTTCATTTCGCCATGGACACGCCCATCCTGCCGTTTTACCCCCACGTGTTCTGAGTTTGCTCACCAGGCCATTACCACATTCGGTGCGGGCCGCGGTCTGGTACTTGCCTCCCGACGCCTCCTGCGTTGCCATCCGTTCCATGCCGGCGGTTACGATCCAGTTGATAACCACCGGTGATCAGTAAACTTCTATACCGTCACTCAGCGGAGCGATAGCGGTTATCTTTGCTCTGGTTCAGTCCGGATTCGGAGGCCTGGTCCATAAAGTTGCGTGAATTGACTGTGCCCAACTTTCTCATCTGTGGCAGGAGCTTTATAGTATGGAAAAACGCGTCTTGTTGGCGATAGTGCTCTGCATCATCGTGCTGGTTGTGTGGGAGAAGTTTTTCACCCCGAAAAGGCAACCGGCCCCGCCCAGCACCTCGCCTGCGGTTGAGCAGGCGCCTCCCTCCCCAACCAAGCCTGACCAGGCAGAACCTACGGTTCCTAAGATCCCCACAAGTGAAGCTCCCGCACCCTCTACACCTTCTTTGCCAGCTCCGGCTGCTCACACGGGTAGGCATGTGACGGTAGAAACCCCGCTCTACCGTGCGGTGTTTACCGAAACCGGCGCGCGGCTTAAGAGTTTTGTTCTTAAAAACTATCGGGAAACCATTGAGGAGGATTCGCCGGGGAAGGAACTGGTCAAGACGAGCAGGATCGAGGATTTGCCGCTGGCATTTAATTTTGTGGATCGCCCCGTCGCAGCGCTGAACCTGGCCCCTTATGTGGCCGATAGCACAACATCTGTGGAGGTCAGCGACGGCCAAAACCACACACTGACCTTCAGCTACGAAGCACCAGGTTGGTTGCGCATTACTCGTCAGTACCATTTCATTGCGGATAGCTACCTGATCGATCTCACCGTGAGCGTTGAGAATCTGGGCAGCCAACCTTGGGAAAATGCCCCCACTCTCGGCCTCATTAGCCTGCCCATCTCCGCCGGGACCGGGAGCCGCTACACCTTCCAAGGGCCTGCTCTTCTGTTAGACAATGAATTGGAAGAAGTGAAATTTAAAAAAATCCAGGGGGAAGAAAAATTTCCTGGTCCCATTGATTGGGTTGCCTACACTGGCCAGTACTTCATCATGGCTCTGCTCCCTGTGGAGCTAACTCCCAATCATGCTCAACTAGAAGCCCTGGATTCAGCCACCCAGATGGTGGAGATTACCCTGATTGGCCCTAAAATAGCTCTTCAACCTGGAGTCCAACAGAAATTTAGCTACAAGCTTTACCTGGGGCCCAAGGAGGTAAACACCCTGAAGGGTGCTGACCCCAGGCTTGCCAAAGCGGTTAACTTTGGTTGGTTTGATGTCATTGCTCAACCACTGCTGGCCTGTCTGAAGTTCTTCTACCGCTATCTCCACAACTATGGGGTGGCTATCATCTTACTAACCCTGCTCATCAAGATTCTTTTCTGGCCACTCACCCATAAGAGCTATGTGTCCATGAAAGCGATGAAGAAACTTCAGCCAAAAATGCAAAAAATACGGGAAAAATATAAAGATGACAAAGAAAAGATGAACCAAGAGATCATGCAAATGTACCGGACCCATAAGGTAAATCCAGTGGGGGGCTGCTTGCCTATGGTCTTGCAGATTCCCGTCTTCTTTGCCTTGTATCGGCTGCTCTATAGCTCCATAGCCATGCGTCATGCTCCCTTCCTCTGAACAGAAGATGTCACCCACCGGCGGTGACCCCAAAATGGAGAAGATGATGATGATGATGCCTGTGGTCTTCACCGTCTTTTTTGTGAACTTTCCCAGCGGTCTGGTGCTTTATTGGCTGGTCAACAACGTTCTGTCAATTGGTCAACAGTATTACATCAACAAGAAAGCAGCCTGATTGTGTCTGCTCTTGACTGTAACTGAGAGCACATTTGTATTGTTTGGTTTGTGGATTTCGGAGGAAACCATGTCTACCAAGGAAATAGAGGGAAAATCAGTTGAGGAGGCCATTGAAAAAGCTTGTCAACGTCTAAACCTTACTGCGGACCAGCTGGAAATTGAAATTGTTTCCCACGGCTCAACCGGCATCTTCGGCATTGGTACCAGAAACGCAAGGATCCTGGTGTCCCCAAAAGAATCCAGCGATGATACCTCGCTTGAAGAGGCGAGAGAAATTCTGGAAAACATTCTCGCCCACATCCAGGTTCCAACCAGTGTGCAAGCTACTTGGGCGGATGACCGGATCAAATTGGACATATCGAGCAACGGCTCCGGCCTGCTCATAGGCAAGCGAGGCCAGACCCTCCAATCTTTGCAGTTTATTGTCAACAAGATCTACAACCGGCGTGCATCCAAAAAGGCCCACATTGTTGTGGATACAGAAAATTATCGGGAGAGGAGACGCAAGGCCCTTACCGAGGTGGCTCTTAATTTGGGAAACCGTGCTAAGAAATCTGGCAAACCGGCAGCCAGCAGCCCCCTCAGCTCCCACGACCGCCGCATCATTCACCTGGCCTTAAAGGACGATCGCAAAGTGCGGACAAAAAGTAAGGGGGATGGGGTCTTGCGTAAAGTGGTGGTCTTCCCCGTGAGAAAAGAACACTATAGAGAAAAACAGACCACTTCACGTAACTCATAGGCCCAACCTCCATCCGGGTCCAGTGGTTCCGGGGGCAATGAAACTCTGCGAGTCCTTCGAGGATACCATTGCCGCCATCGCCACCCCCATAGGCGCTGGCGGTATCGGCATCATAAAAATTAGTGGCCCTGAGGCCTGGGCCATTGGCCGCGGACTGTTTGACCGATCCGGTTCTCTGGAAGCCATACAATCCCACCACCTTTATCACGGCCACATCGTTGATTCCAAAACTGAAAAGACGCTAGATGAGGTGCTTGTCAGCTTCATGCGCGCGCCCTCAACCTACACACGGGAAGACGTGGTCGAGATCAATTGTCACAGCGGCTTCGCTGTCCTAGACCGCATCCTAGCCCTGGTGATTCGGGCTGGTGCCCGATTGGCAGAACCTGGAGAGTTCACCCGTCGTGCTTTTCTAAACGGGCGCATTGACTTGACCCAGGCTGAGGCGGTTTTAGACCTGATTCATTCAAAAACCAGACGAAGTCTCGCTCTTGCCAGCGAGCACCTTCGGGGTGGCCTTCACACCATCATCACAGAACTGCGTGGCCACCTCCTGGATATTCTTGCGTTGCTGGAGGCAGCCATCGATTTTCCTGATGAAGATCTGGAAATTTTGGCAGATGAACATCTGGCCGTACGATTCCGTCAGCAGGTGCGGGATCCCATAAGCCAATTGCTGGAGCACTATGAGGATGGTCGTATCCTGCGGGAGGGTCTGGCGGTAATCATCGCCGGCAAGCCTAATGTTGGAAAATCCAGTTTGCTCAATAAGCTCCTTCGCTCAAACCGTGCCCTGGTTACTCCCGTTCCTGGCACCACACGTGACGTTATTGAGGAATCCTTCAGCCTCAGAGGAATTCCATTGAGGCTCATGGATACCGCAGGTCTGCACCAGGCCGATGAGCTTGTGGAGAAACTGGGCATGGAGTTTACCAGAGAACGGTTGGCTCAGGCTGACCTGGTATTGTTCCTGTTAGACCGAAGTACCCCACTGGCACCTGAGGATCTGCAGATTTACAGAGACATTGGTAACAAACCCAGGCTTATGGTACTGAACAAGGTAGACCTTGAAGCCCATCCTGATTTTGCCGCTATCAGGAACCGTTTTCCTGAAGAGACCATCGTAGAGACCTCCGCACTTTATGGCCATGGTATGGAAGAATTGAAAGACGCCGTTTTCCACTCCATTCTCGGGGGACGGCTCGACACAGGGACCTCAGTAGTAGCTCCCAACCTGCGGCACAAGCTGTGCTTGGAGCGAAGTCTGGAGGCAGTAAACCGGGGGTTGGAATTGCTTGATGATCAGTCTTCCGCAGAACTCATCGCTTTTGAAGTACAGGAGGCTCTGGCCCACCTGGGAGAGATTGTTGGTTTGACCACCACTGAAGACTTATTGGATCAGATTTTTAGTCGGTTTTGCATTGGAAAGTAGAGTTGGATAAAAACAAACACATTGACTTGCTCCGGCAGACGTCCCAGGAGATGGGCGTCTCCCTGGGCGCACAGCAAGTTGAGCTTTTCTGGCTCTACCTGCAGGAGCTTCTGGAGTGGAACAAGACATTTAGCCTCACCGGCATAAAAAATCTTGATGATATCATTGTCAAGAACTTCATTGACTCTCTCACTCCTCTTCCATATCTAGACAGTTCTGGCAGGCTTCTGGATATCGGTTCAGGAGCGGGATTCCCCTCCATGCCCCTCAAGATCGCCTGCCCTGAGCTTGAAGTTCAACTGGTGGAGGCCAGTCGTAAAAAGGTCTCCTTTATCAAACACCTCATTCGCACCTTGGGGCTTAAGGGCGTCTCCGTACTCCATAGCCGCGTTGAGGAAATGGAGCAAGCAGAGAGACCTATTCACACCATCATCTCCCGTGCTTTTCGCCGGCCGGCACCACTGCTACATCTGGTTTCTCCCCTCATGGAGTCGAGCACCACACTGGTTGCCATGCTAGGGCCCACCACGAGAGAGGAACACAATGAGCTCGAGGATCTCGCCTCAGCAGAAAATCTCGAGATCAGTCGGGTAGTTTCGCTGGAACTTCCCCTGGGCAGGGGTGGACGCACCTTGGTCTTCTTCCAGAAAAGGTAATTTCAGCCTTGGTCGGTGGGCTGAAAGTTGGAAGATCGGCGCTGAGTGCCTTGAGATTGGAGGCAAAAACATCTGCCTCAAACCTCCAACCTTGAGCGCAGCCTTAAGGCGGAGCGGCCCTCAAGCTCAGTCCCTTTCAGGGACTGAGCGAGCCCAGATCAAATGTGGCCCACACCGGAATGTGGTCAGAGGGTTTGCGAAGAGAACGTTGCTCTCTATCCATGCCGCTTTGTGTACTCAAAGCAGCGAGTGGTGGCGAAGCCCAGATATGATCGATCCTGAGCCCCATGTCACGTCGGAAGGCACCAGCCCTATAGTCCCACCAGCTATAGAGTCCTCTTTCTTCGTGGTGTCGGCGAAAGACATCGTCGAATCCCCAGCCCATCAACTCTGTCAGCGCAGCCCGCTCTTGGGGGTGGAAGCCAATCTCCCCCTCCATCTGTTCGGCATCGTAGACATCTCGGGGTTCGGGGGCCACATTGAAATCGCCGGTTAAAACAAGGAGTTCTTTAGGTTGGTGATGCTGTTTCAGATAGTTGTGGAGTTGGCGGATGAATTCTAGCTTATAGGCAAACTTGGGCGAATCCGGGACTGAGCCATTTGGAACATAAACGTTTACTACTCTTACCCTACCTATTGTTGCAGCAATGAATCGCTTCTGTTCTTCCGCATCATAATCTGGAAATTCGGTCTCCACTTCGGTCGTCTCATATTTGCTTAGAATGGCCACCCCATTGTAGGTCTTTTGCCCACTCACAACGACTTGGTAGCCAAGAGCCTCGAAAGAATCGACGGGAAAAAGCTCGACGGTGACCTTTATCTCTTGCAGACACAAAACATCCGGTTGCGCGTGGTCCATCCAGTTCAAGACCGCTTCCAACCTCACACGAATCGAGTTCACATTCCAGGTCGCTATTTTCATCACAATCTCCACCGGTCAGTCACTGGGATTCAATGACAATTTCATAGTAGGCAGCAGTAAACGGTAAATCGTTATCGAGCATAGAATATTTCACATCCCTAAATTCCTTAATTCCTCAATCCCTTAATCATACACCTCAAATCCAAAATCCGCAGTCCGCAATCCACAATCCTTCATGCCCCTTGCCGGGAGGCTACTGAATTATTATATTACATGTAAATTCTTAGGAACTAGGGAGGAACATTATGCCAATCTTTGAATATAACTGTGAAAAATGTAAATATACCTTTGACAAACTGGTCATGCATCAGGAAACCCATGTAGACTGCCCACTCTGCCAGGGAGATGTTAAGAAGCTCATGTCCACCTTTGCAGTAGGAACTCCTGACAATGCCGCCAGCAAGATGCCATCTATTCCGGGACGCCCTATGTGCACCGCTTGCTGAGTTGCGCCTGCTGCCTGAGAACATTCTAGCCTAAATCTGGGAGAGGTTCACTCATCTGTTCCGATCTTAGCCGACTCATCCTTGATCAAATTTTGGTCATCGCCTCGAAGCAAAAGGTAGATGTTGACTTCCACCTTTTTGCTGCTAACGCTCACCAGGTTGGATAGGCGCAAACGGATACGTGCTATTATTATCGGACCTGCCATCTCTTCGTCTATGGTAATATTAGACACACCTTTTCCCTGGTAACAAATCATGGAGAACAAGCCCCTCATCATCGTTGCCATTGGCGGCAATGGAATCTGCCCCTCGGATCTGGGTGCAGAAATGTCTTTTACTGCACAGCTTATTCACACCAAACGTACTCTCTGGAATCTGATCTCGCTGTTTACTGAATTCCAGGTGGTAATTACCCACGGCAACGGACCCCAGGCAGGTCTGGTCTATGAACAGATGATTCCCAGCACCCCTTTTGGGGTGGTAACCCTGGTGACCACTTCACAAATAAGCTCCGCCATTACCCGAGCCTATGAGGAACTGATACTGGAAAACAACCTTAGGGATCTTCCGCCCATGGAGCCAGTCCTGTGCTGGGTGGAAGTGGATCCTCATGACCCTGGCTTTGTGCAACCCAGCAAGCCCGTGGGCCCCCAACTCTCAGAAGATGAGGTGGCAACACTATCTCGCCGCCATCCTGATTACCGCTTCACCGATTATGGCACAGGCAAACGCAGACTCATCGCTTCACCACGGCCACGGAAAATCTTGAACCTAAAGGATATCAAAGAAGTTCTTGAGGACGGCAAGGTGCCGATAGCCCTGGGTGGGGGTGGTATTCCAGTGCTCTTGGATGGTCATGGCCGCAGGGAAATCACCAACGGTATCCTTGACAAGGACCTCTCCTCGGCCTTGTTAGCCCGCGACTTATC
>WOR8_10008535_pt1 | contig 13016 bp, 10 predicted proteins | sample DeeMarSeWOR38_10_FD_19890 | JGI IMG/M metagenome (IMG submission 19890) | reverse complement strand
TTCTTCCTCGTAGTTGGCTACTTGTTCTACTTGATGTTCAGAAAATGGGCAGAAATTGAAGATCAAGTGATACTAATGACCTGGGTGGCTCGTCTTGTCGCAATTCTTACACTTGGACTCTTAATGACAGTCTTGATCATCCTACCAAGACTGGTGCTTGTGGAAGCAATCTTCGTAGCTCTTCTTGTGATTGTAGATATCATTGGACTCTTTCTCCTGGCTAGAGAAACATGGAATAGAAAGATGACTATCGAACATGGATTCATTGACGATGAAACTTAACGTGACCAGATAGCTGAGTTCATTAGATCTTGCCATCGAACAGACTAGATTTGGCATCATCCCATGTCATCCCATTGTACTCTTTGAACTTGGATGGGAATTGGGCAATGGTTTCGTCGACATTGAGAACCTTAATCTCATAGTAAGGAGGACCTCCAAGTTCTAGCTCGACAAATCGGGCCATCTCCTCATTCTCTTCCTTTCGGAGTAGTTTTTCAATCAAGAAACTGAATCTCTCTTCAGTCATGAACTCTGTAGGATCAACATATTGTTCGACAAGGTCCCAGAGGTCTTCAAGAAGCTGAAACACCACCTTCTTCTTGTAGAAGGCTTGAGACATCTCGTTCAAAGTCACCTCAACAGTTCCTATATCTAAAATCAGAGTCCATCCATCAAGGATGTCAAAGAAGGTCTTTCTCATACCTGGTTAGAGAGCTTATCCCCTATCAAGGTAGTGTTAGAGATGTCACATCTCTGGGGTTTCGAAAGAGCGCATTCTCAGGTCTCTCAAGGCACGTTCGACGAGCCGCATACTCAAGTATCTATCACACGAACTGCAAGTGAAGGTATCAGGACCATGCCATTTGATGGGCCCATTGAAATTGATGGCGTTCTTACAAGATGGACACTGAATCTGATCACTGATAGGTGATGAAAGGAACTTCTTTGTGAATGACTCAAAACTTGGAGTTTTGCCAACAACAGGGTCTAGTGTGGCTGTCTTCAGTGATGTTCTTCTTTCCATCGCTAATCACACGAACCGAAACTCAATATCTACTATAAGACCGTGCAATACCACTTGAGTAAGAAGAAAAGAGAGAGGAAAAGGAGACTGGCTCCTTTTCCATTTCTGATTGTTTGACTATTGTTCGAACTTGTTTACGATCTTACCCATTCCATAGATGAACAGGATGATCAGTAGAATAGCTCCGAGATTACCAGTCCCTACTCCAGACATACCTGCAAAGAAGTCTATTGATGCGGATGGTCCAGCATAGCTCCAGTAGTTGAATATAGAAGCTAATGGAGCATATGATGACGCATTGAAGACAATACCTAGCAGGAAGATTAGGACCATGAGCATGTAGAAGATCTTTGCGAGGTCTCCAAAGAACGCACCAATCCGATCCCCTAAGAACATCTTGAAGACGTTAAAGAGCCCGTAACTCATAAGGACGAAAGCAAATGCGACCATAATTCCGCCTCCCATGTAGATGAACTGAGGCATAATGTGATTCGCACTTGTGTTTCCAATCATTAAGTTCAAGTCGAAGTTTGCATAGAACGCAACGGCTAGAACTAGAAACAGGCCCTTCAGGAAGTGGAATACGTTCTTCATGAGATCCCAATTGCCAACCCTGTTCTCAATGAATGGAGCGATGAAGAACAGCAATCCAGCAAGCAGCACCAGGACTGCAGCTACAATTTGTGCAGCGTCTAGCGCCATCCAGATTATTGAGTTGAGAATTAGGGATAGACCTAGGATAATCCATGCTGTATTCTCCTTTCCTATGGCATAGTACATCGGGAACAATAGTCCGATTACTAGAGTAAAGTAGTATATCCATGTCAATCCAGCATTAGCCAATACAGCCGCTGACAAATATGTCCATGGCATGTATACCAGGAAGAAAAGTGCCAATGCGATTGCGGATAGGTACTGAATTAGAGTCTTGAAATCCATTTGTTCACTCAAGCTCAATCACTCCTCGGCCCAAAGGCCCACGCAGTACCTAACATGGGTAATATGGAAGTATAAATCGATTTGTTTTTGAAAGACAAATTCGACAAAAGCCGAACATTCCGCGCGGAATAGGTTTTTCATTTTTGAAGGGAATTTGTTCAATTTCTAGAACCAGTTGTTCAAAGATTAGATTATTGTCTAAGTTTACACATACACTTTGGCCGAAGGAGAATATCACTCTTCATGTGTATAGAGGAGCACGAATGGAGGTTTATACAACCTCAGCAAGAGGGCTGAAGGGAGTGGATTGTGTGATAGAAAGAGACAACATTCCGTTAGTAGTCGTCCTGTTGGTAGTTGTACTCGTGGGTGCAACTGTCTTTGATAGGCAGACCACTCCAGAGTCAATATCAGGACAAACGAAAGTACTGTCAGATGGTGGCAAGATCGATCCATATGATGTTTCGATCCAGGGCAGCATCATAGACAATTATGCAAACCTGAGTTATCGAATGATGTATGATAATTATGCATCAGAGGAAGACAAGGAAATCGACTGGTTCCTAGGTCTAGATGAAGGACTCAGACTGAGCAATATTTCGGTACTCTTGAAGGGTGTTGTCTATTGGGGAAGAGTGTTCCCTGAACAACAGGCTGTACAAATCTATGAGGACAGCGTGGAGGCCAATAAAAGTGCAGTTCTGGTACAGAGATTATCCGATGGATATGCTGTCAAGATGAATGTGGAAGCCGAAGCAGAGGCAACATTAACCATATTTGTTGAGGGACTTTTGACCCGCGAGTTTGGACTTTACACTCTTGGTCTTCCAGTGGGAAGGAACGGTATTGTGAACACAGGATTCTCATTCCATTTCGAGATCATCTCAAACTTCGAACCGGTTTCAGGATATTCTGTGAGTGGTCTTCCTGAACTGACAGTCACAGACATCAAGAAGGGAATCAGCCTAGAATATTCCACAGATGCTCTGACCATCGAAGAGAGGATTGCGGTCTCGTACTCACTGGACAGGCAACTGGGTGGAGCTCAGCTTCTGACACACACAAATGGGACAGACAACTTCTTTGTGTACCTACTCGCACCTAGTATCACTGAAGATGCTGAGAGTGCGCTGAGGCAGTATGTGTTCGTGCTAGATAGATCAGGGTCCATGGGAGGCGTGAAGATCGAGCAGGCGAAGACTGCTTTCAGTGCAATGGTCGGGTCACTCCGCTCAATCGATCTGTTCAACGTCATCTGCTTCGACCACGAGATTGATGATCTGTGGTCTGAGCCTCATGCCGCTACAGCAGATAATATTCAGACTGCTCAGAATTGGATCAACGCTCTTACAGCAAGGGGTTCAACAGACTTTCATGGAGCCGCAATGCGAGGACTGGAAACCTTCACTGAAGGTGAGAACGCTAAGGCGTTGCTTATACTATCAGATGGTCTTCCGACAGCTGGTGAGATAACTTATGGTCCAGCCATCCTAGATGCAATAAACGAAGCAAACACACTAGACGTGTCGATTGCAACTGTTGCATTTGGATCAGACTCAGATGAGAACCTCATGGCAAACATAGCAGCGCAGAACAATGGGTTCTTCGAATTCATTGAACCAGATGAGGACGCCAGTACAAAGCTCCTAGACTTCTATAAGACATTCTCCACACCAGTCGCTAACAACTATGAGATTGGATTCAGTGGAGCACTTGAGATCGTATCACTCTCCCCACTTGATGAGTCACCCTTCTTCAATGGGTCAGAGATTGTGGTATCAGGCCGATATGTTGAAGGAATGACCGTCACTACTTCAATTGACTATGTGAGCGGACCTGAGATCTATACCGATACTGTGGGTGCCGCTTCTACTTACAATGACCATGTGGAGTTCATATGGGCGCAACAGAAGATCTCAATGTTATTGGAGCAAGTGGCAGAAGAAGGAGACACTGATGCCCTTCGCAGTCAGATCGTATCTCTAGGTATGAGGTATGGGATTGCGATTGCAGATTACACAGCAATGGTGCTGACCGCATATGATGCAGAGTCATCTGAAGAAGTTCCGGAAGAAACAACCACAGATGATGGGAGATTTGATTCACCTCCTCCAGCAGCAACTCCAACAGCTACTGCCGCTCCTGCCCCTGGTCCAGTAGCTTTTGATTCGACCCTAGGGATTGTTAGTGGTTGGGTTGGATTGCTCATTGTCCTTGGCATCGGAGCAATTGTTCTCCTTATCTCTAGGCATTGGAGGGGTACGTAACCACACGCACAGAGTCAGAGCGGAAAGGATGGTCCTCAGCAATCTGCTCTGACTCACCACTTTTTTCCAATCTTGCTCTTGAGAGTGAGTTATATAGTGCTTTGTAGATGGGACTTGAAGTGACCGGAAATGTACCAGAGGCGTCCAGACACAGAGTATCCCTTCCTATCTGCTGAGAATCTGGGTACACTTTTTGTATCAGAAGCAAAGAACATGACTGGACTGGTTTTGAAAGATGCAGACAACCGGATGGACAGAAACCTCCTTTTCAAACAACATGAAAGCATGAAAGAAGCACTCGAGCGAATCTGGTCAGGAGTTGAAAAAGGAGAGCTTGAAGTGGACTGTCTGCCTCTCCTCAGGACTGCACGGAGTGTCTTCTGTCCTGAGATCAGTCGGAAGTTGACAGCACCTGAGATTGACCACGTCAGAATCATCAGAGACCTGAAACTCATGGTCAATACATTCCAGTACGTGATCAAACCAAAAGACTCGAGAATTCAGTGACACGTATCCAGAAGACTGAATACTAGTCAGTCATCAGACTTGTTTGAGTAAGATGAGAGTAACACTGTTGGGGACTGGAACCTCGTTTCCAGATCCTGAAAGAGTCCAATCTGGCATTCTCGTTCAAACTGACCAGACCAGAGTTCTATTTGATGTTGGATCTGGAACTCTTCATAGACTCACCCAGCTCAGTTTTGACTTCACAAAGCTTGATGCGGTCTTCCTGAGTCACTTTCACATAGACCATGTCTCAGACTTTCTTACTCTCTGTCAGACCCTCTGGCTTTCAGGATACGACAGAGCCCTAAAGCTCTATGCCCCCCCGATGGTCAAAGAGTGGTCACGTGGTGTTCACGATGTGGCTTTCACCTATCTTCGAGAGAAGCTTGAGATAGAGATCACTGTCCTCCGCGAAGACCAAATTGTTCACCAAGGGGACCTCATGGTGTCAAATTCACCAACTTTACACAGTACGATGGACACTCGAGCCTTCAAGATAGAACACGAAGGAAAGACCCTAGTGATATCCTCAGACACTGCACCCTGTAGAGAAGTCACAGAGTTGGCCAAAGGGTGCGATGTCCTTGTCCATGAATGCAACTGGCTGGACGGTCCGCATCCTGAAGGGGTGCATACCAGTCCAAGCGAAGTTGCAAGAATCGTGGAAGAAGCAAGTCCAGACAAAGTAGTATTGACTCACGTATCACCCGAGGTTGTGGGAGAGAAGAAGAAGGTCATCGAGATCGTGAGCCGCAGGACTGTTGCAGAGGTCATCTTTGGAGAAGACCTGATGGTTCTTGAAATCTGACCTACGGATAGGAGAATGAGGCCCTTTCTGGTCCGTACATTCGCTTGATGTTTGCAATACCAAAGACACCACCCAAGACAAACATCGGAGACCAGGATGCAAGTTCACCATGCTCCGGCCAGATAATCGGAGGCTGCCCTTGAGTGAGGGAGATTCCGTTCACAACAAGTATGATGAAGAAAGTGAGTGAGTAGACCAGATTTACAACCGCTGCTTTCCGAGCAAACGGTATCTCATATGTCCGAACAATGTGCACTGTATCTCGAATGACGATGACTACAAACATCATCGTGAACGCGATGAGTGCTGGATAATGGAATGTCCAGAACAGCACGTAACCAACCAAGACCAGAGCGAGGTAGATAACATATGTCACTAGAGGATTAAAGTTGCGACCATGGGGCGGGAGGATCTGGCTCTGTCCTGAGTCTTGGCGTTCTTCACTCATCACAAATCATTCTGGTATTTGTCCTGCTTCATTTAACTAAGTGCATAGGAGCAAAAGTTCGTTGCAGGATATTGTCCTCCTAGACTCAATAACGCTGATTAGTAACCCATGCTCATAAACATGCGATATGGTACAATGTGTTTGCTAGGTGCGTTTCTTCTTGAAAATCACCACTCCAGCTATGATGGCCACTCCAATCCCTCCTCCAAGTGCTAGGATGAGTGTGGCATCTGGGAAAGTCCCAAAACCATCGTCTTCCGGAATTGTGTAATCTCCAATGACATAGGCTTGTGTCATAACATCGTTGGTGATGGTTGGCATTGAAACATAGAACAATCCAGATGTTGCCACTTCAGTCAGAATCCATGGACCACCATTAGGCCATCCTTCACGGAATTTTGTCCCGATTGACCATTGCTGGATAAGAGTTCCATTATCAGTGTATTTTAGGAGGAAGAAGGTCTCGTCATACCCTTCAGCATAGCCCAATACTAGAATGTGCCCATCCTGTGTTAATGAAATATCACAGGTTCCTAGGAATTTATCCACCCATCCATTGTCATAGACATATTCAAACAGTCTTGTCCATGTAATATTTCCTTCACTGTCCAATCGGTTTAGTCCCAATTTGTATCCGTAGTCTATTTGTTCAGCTGTATAGATAGTTCCATTCTCATCACAAGTAGCTGTGAGATGCCTATGTTCCTCCATGCTAGAATCGTAGACAACATTCCCTTCCAAATCAAGAATTAGAAATTGATTGACGGTCTCATAGAATATGTGTGACTCAAACACTTTGAGAGTTCCAGATTGGTCTTGAACTGTAACAAGTACTGGGAGCGTCTTGTTCCAAAGTAAAGATCCTGAACTGTCAAATTTCAGAAGACTTGAGTTTTGGTAGAAATCGCCAACATCTCCCGCTATCATATTGGAATCACTAGCCATGACATATATAGATTCGTCACTATCAAGTCCTACAGCAACACCAACTTGGTCGTAAGTAAAGCCCCACTCTCTCTGCCACACTTTTACACCGCTAGTTGTCCATTTTGTCAGCATGAGGTCGCGATACGTTGATGGTTCATACTCAATGTATCCTGTTGTGTAGATGTTGTCATCATGAACAGTAACTGCTATTCCACGTGTCTGATTTGAGTTTCGGGCAATCCACCGTTCATTCAAGGTTGGACTGTACTTTACTAAAAACTGATGTCCCTGACGTACACCAGTTTCAATATACAACTCGTAGGGAGTAAATGTATAACCAGTGATGTACACATTTCCACTCTGGTCTGTTGTCTTGCCAAATAATCTATCCCATAATTGTGAATTAGGGTCAGTACCTGGTGCATAATACACATCACCAACAATTGATCCATACGTTTCATTATAAAGTGGAGTCAAGTGAGTTACGGGATCTGGTTCGGCATCAACAACAGTATAGAATTGCATAGATGTCACATTCACTAGTACACTACCATTGTATGTCTGCCAAGGTTCTGAACCATCATAAAGAAGAAATTCCACGCTGGGTACTAGTCCGATTCCTACCATCAGCGTATCGGTTGGGTCTTCTTGAACTCCAGTTGCATCCTCTATCATGCCACCAAAACTAGCGTCAATATCCCAATAACTTAGGTACCTTAAGCTATCTCTACTGGACGGGATTCTTCTCCAATTTCGTGATGAATCGATAGACCACGTCAAGACATCGAACATCAGACTTCCATCACCGCTTTGAAAGTCTCCAGTTCTCGTAGTTGTGTAGTTTACGTAGATTTCAGCATTCCCAGGTTTCTCATTGTAAGGCCAGTCGAATGATTGAGTCAGGTAAGCAAAATCGTTGCACTGAGGAATTGTGGTTCCATCATACGCATTGAACTCAATCTCTGTTCCGGCTCTGTGAGTCCAATTGAACTGCACCACATTTGGCTGGAAATAAGATTCGAATTCACCTGATGTACCATTGATGTATATGTCAGGTTCTGAATTGAAATCAGGATCAGAAATCATCTCAAGAATATCCACCGCAGATGGCGTCCCCTGACAATTGTTTGTCATTATCAAGGATACATTACTAGTCTGAATTGGAATGACAAATAGCAATGTGCTGAAAATGACAATTGTGAGTATCATGTGATTTGCTCTCATGCGCTCGCCCACCAAAATCGAAATATGCTAAAGGAATTGTTAAGAGTATCGGATGACCTTCTTTCAACACAAATACGGTCTATTCTGTTTCTATGTTCCTTTCTTCTTATACAGGATAATGAGGGGATAGACCCAAAAAATCATTCGTGGAATTTGCCATGTCAACGTTTAAAACCTATGAGAACTCTATCCATCCTAGAACTCGAGTAGATAACCGAGTGGATGAATCATGGCCGATGCAATAGAATGGTCAAACGCCAGTCCAGACCACATCGTCTGGCGTTATCCGGATAACAGAATTAGGTGGGGTTCGCAGCTCATAGTTATGGAGAACCAAGCCGCCATCTTCTACAGGGATGGCAAAGCCTTGGACACATTTCTTGCTGGCCGCCACAAACTGACTACAAGCAGCATGCCAGGTCTTGTGGGATGGCTACAGAAGAAAGTCAAGGGCGATGTCTTTGAAGCCACTTGTATCTTCATTTCACGCTCACAGTTTCAGGGCAAGTTCGGAGGCAGGGGACAGACAAGTGATCTGGCGCCCTTAATGTTCCATGGGAACTTTTGGTTCCGCGTCAAGGAACCCAAGATCTTCGTGAACGAGGTTGTATCCAACCAGAACGCATTCAGCACGAAGAAGGTCAACGACTTCCTCCGTTCATTCATGAACGAGAGGATCATTGACGAGTTTGCCCACTACGACCTCCAGGCTGTCTTCACACAGCTCGATGAGACCTCTCTCAAGGTGAAGACCTGGTTGAAGACCGGCGGAGTTGGTGGACAGCAGGTCATGGGCGCTGAGACCATGAAGGACGCTGCCGAGTCTCTTGGAAAGAGTCCTGGTGCAGGCTTCGGTGCAGGAATGGGCTTTATGGGTGCCATGGGGCAGCAGATGCAAGGCGGACAGGGAGGAGGACCAGCAGGTACTCCAGCAGGCGCTAAGTTCTGTGCTAACTGTGGTACTGCTCTGAACGGAGCCAAGTTCTGTCCGAACTGTGGATCCAAAGTAGGATAATGCAAAATCAAGTGGGCGGTCTGACCGTCCACATACTTCTCTTTTTCCTCATTCATTGAGATATCTGATTATTCTCAGAGCGTGTGAAGCCTTCTGAGTCTTATGAGATTGTAGAATCATTCTCACGAACCGGTAATTTGGTACATTGATACGGCGCTTAGATTTGAAGACATCATAAATATTTGAGTAACCTGATTTGAACATCATCGTCGTATCAACATCCAAGTTTATCCGGAGTGGTTGCACACCAGTTATCTTGAGGACATGATCCATTGCAACCTCTCTCACTAATTGGATCATTGGAGTATCGGGTCGCTCTTTCAAAGATGAACTCGTCGAAGACCCATTGATTGTGACCTCATCATATACTTCATCTAGTTTCTCAAGAATGCTAGCCCAAGGAAGATAGGCATTAGATGGTTTCTCTATAGCCATTACCACACCGAAGCCATAGTTAGTTGAGAGTACTTGAGAAAGTAATGAGAGGTTGATATTCCCTTCGGGTTTGCATTCGGTCAAACGAAATTGGTTCATAGATTCAATGAAATTGCTTCTTCGGTTTTCAATGATGTCTGGAATTATCATGGCAGTGATAACATCTTTGTATCGCTCAATATCCAGGAAAACGGAGTTCCCATTGGCCTGGACCTGAGCATTCAACTTCGGATGCAGCTTTGTGATCAATTGTCCTTTGACTTCATCCAGATTAGTGCATCCTTTGATCTTCTTTAGGATGTCCAAGATTGACTTTCCAAAACCAAGATATTCCTCCATCTGTAATACTCTGGTCAAGAATAGATTCTCAGCATACCAACAGGTACCGTAGGAGTTCCTGACTGCTTTTGTGAAACGTTTTCTTATCCTGTTCCACCCAGATTTTTCTATGTCAAATTCAAGTTGCTTACGAACAGTGTCAATACGATGAGTTGCAAGCCCTTTGTGATAGCCATCAAGAGTTTCAGGTTGGTCAAGATTCATCAACCATGAATTCACTCTCTGTCTCATTAAGGCGGCACGTTTCCTTCTACCACTAGGGGTCCAGTAATTTGGATGTCCAAACACAACCACAAGTGGAATGAGGACTGTGCCTGATAGAAGCAGTACAAGAACGAAATCATACATCATTTCTGTTATTGACGCGTATCCAGGAATAACTCTGACAAACGTAATTGTACTAGAAATCATAAACACGACAACAAGCCAAAGACAACAGATGTTAGTCGTTGAGTTGCTTGCCACGTTGACACATCCTAAGTGATGCAATTCTCTGGAATATACTCCCTACTACCGCTGCCAGACAATTGTAACACCCTCACATTATTGTGGAGTAATACGCACTTAAGAGCATATCAGTTCCAAAAAGGATTCAGTCAGTAGGGTCAGTGCGCAGATGCAAAGATGATTAATTCTTACCTTTTGCGCTTGCGCTGATGTTGACGCTTTATAATACATAGAAGTCCAGTTTCGTCATCATATTCTATATGGAGATAGAAGAATGAAGAAGAGCCGAAGTGTCGCAATACTAGTGCTTACTCTCATGCTTGTCTTCCCTCTAGCTATTCAGATTGGTTTGAATCACACAACGACCGGTATGGAGAGGGTCAAGACATTCACAGAAAGCTATGTTCACCATGACCAGATTTGGATTCAGAGCGATGAGGAGTTCCACATACAAGCAGCTGCTGAGTCTTGGGAGGGTGAAGGAACTGAGGAAGAACCGTACATTATCACTGGATACTTGTTTGACTGTGAAACCCAACCAATTCGAATCTGGGACACGACTGTACATTGGATTGTGATAGACAATGTGATAGATGGTGTTGGAAGCAACATCCAGTGCGGAACCTGGATTGAGAACGCAACGAATGGAGCAATCATAAATAATGAGTTTCTCAATCGGCATTCAGGGATGGCCATCACTGGATATGCTGAACTGACCATCACTGGTAACTACATCCATGACTGTAGGGGAACTGGGATTGAAGTTCTGGGCATTTTGAATCAGTCGGTAGTTGAGAACAATGTCATTGAGAATGTTGGAGGAGCTGGAATCTTCTCAGGCATGTCAAAGGATACTATTGTGAAGGATAACACAGTGACTGATTGTGGTTCTATTGGCATAGGTCTTGCTGGGTATGCTGCCAACTGTATTGTTACAGGTAATGTCATCACTGACTGTGGTGAGTCCGGTATCATGGTTTCATATGGGGATTGTGCAATCATTAGCGATAACACGATCAGATTTGTCGAGGATGAAGGAATCTACTTGAGTACACCTCAGTATTCCATTGTTTCCGAGAACACAATTGGTGATGTCATAGGCCATGGAATCAGAATCAACAATGGAGAGTCAGGCATGATCAATGACAACGTTGTGGAGAACTGTACTGAAGATGGACTTCACTTGGATCTGTACAATGCCTCAGTCCAATGGAACTCCATACGTAATGTGTCAGGATATGCTGTGAACCTACTGAGTGATAGTAGTCTTGTCACACTGAAGTACAACACATTCATTGACAATGGAGTCAACTGTCAGGTCTGTGATGATGGAACTTCAAATGCAATTTCTGAGAACTACTACGATGACTGGAATTCTCCCGATGCTGATGCCAATGGTTATGTAGATGAACCATACGAACTAGATGGGACTGCAGGCAATCAGGATGACTTTCCTCTTGCTGTTGCAGGTGTGATTCCTACAACAACACCCGATGAGAGTCCAGTATTGATTGACCCTCTCATCATCGTTGGTGCTATCGGAGTAGTCATTGTTGTGATTACACTGGGCTTGGTCAGACGGAGATAATCAAACAAGGAGTCAGTCCTGACTAAGCTGGCTCCTTACCTCATATCTAACTGTCCATCAGATTCGAATACTTCTTGGACAGATACGCCCCAATACCAACAAGAAGGAACGCACCGGATGTGATTCCAAAAGTGATGAAATCGAAAACATCCTGATCAGCCACCTGAGGGTCTGAGCCGTCCAAGTACTCGTCCAGGTTGTTCTTCCCATCCTCATCAGGATCTAGGTCCGCATCGTTGACCAGAGGATCGAGTCCGTTCTCAAGCTCAAAGAGGTCTGGCATGAGGTCCATATCAGTGTCGGCTGAATGAGGATTCAGTGAGTTCAAGAACTCGTCAGCATTCGAGACCCCATCACCGTCTGCATCTTCTTGACCGTCTGATGGATCTAAGGGATCTAACCCATACTCATACTCCCACCCGTCTGTCATCGAATCAAAATCACTATCAGGGGATGACTCATCAGCCCCAATGATTATCTCCATGGCATCACTCAATTGATCCGAGTCACTATCGGTGTTGAAAAGAGCAGCATCAAGCCAATACTCATTTCGGTCGAGGACACCATTCCCATCTACATCTGCGTCATATTCCACAGTGATTTCATAACCCAGACTGTAGTCTGAAAAGCAATCAACCACAACGTAGTATAGACCTGGGATTGTAATCTCCGTACTAAGGACATGCTGTGATTCCCAAGCTGAAGCCTCAGGATAGACCATGATATCAATCAGAGTCCACATGGAATTATAGACCTTGAACTGTACACCCCCACCCCACCATCGACAGGTTGCATTGATGGTTGTAGGAGTCGTAATCGCCAAAGGCATAGTCCTGTTGAACCCACCGTTGATTATGCCATTAATACTGTGACGTACAGGCTCACCATACTCCCGACTCATCGCGAAGGCGATACTTCCACCAATGACACCAGCAGTGGCTACTCCCAGGAGATAGTTGAACCGGGAGTAGGAGAAGACATCATTAGGTCCACCGGAAATTGGGTCGGATGAGTAACTAGACTCAAAGGCACCGATGACGCTTTG
>WOR8_10008410_pt1 | contig 13016 bp, 14 predicted proteins | sample DeeMarSeWOR38_10_FD_19890 | JGI IMG/M metagenome (IMG submission 19890) | reverse complement strand
TATAGCCCGGATATTTCATGAATTGACGTCACGAGACCGTGAAGATGGGCATGCCACAGGGCTAGCGCAGGGTTTTGCATCCGAGGCGTACTTGAACAGTACGTCGCAGGGTGGGAAACCCGAGCACGCCCGGAAGGATGCCCATATTATTCGCGGTCGCTGCGCTCCGCTCAGTCCCGCAAGCGGGTTCCCAGTTTCGCGGTTGCAGTAGACCATTCATGAAATATTCGGGATAGGTATGATTTGTGTTTTCTTATTTTCGTAGCGACTTTATTGATGCATAAATCTCATTGTAATTCTCCTCTAGTTTCCGTTGTGATCCCAGCGCACAACGCTGGAGTTTTTATAAACAAAACGCTTAACGCTGTTATTTCTCAAACATACAGGAATCTGGAAGTTTTAGTCGTTGACGACGGCTCTACTGATGATACGGGTCGTATTGTCGAATCATTTGTCAAGCGGGACCACCGTATCATCTTGGTACAACAACAACAATCAGGCGTTGCTGAGGCCCGTAACGTCGGAATTAGGAGGTCCAGTGGTGAGTTCATTGCACCACTTGACGCAGACGATGTCTGGCATCCTAGAAATATTGAAAAACAAGTCCTCTGCCTGCTAGATGGGGGTCCGCTCGTCGGTTTAATCTATGGTTGGTCAGTTGTCATTGACGAAGACGGCATTTCCACCGGAGATTTTATTGCCTCGAATATAGAGGGAAATGTTTTCCAGACCTTACTAGCTCGCAACTTTTTGGGTAATGCAAGTGCGTCACTAATCCGTCGAGCCTGTTTCGACAAAGTCGGATTATATGACTGCAAATTCTTTCGTGGAAATGCTCAGGGTTGCGAGGACTGGGATATGTATCTACGCATTGCCCAACATTACGAATTCCGTGTTGTACCAGAATTCTTGATTGGCTATCGCAGGGTTAAAAACAGCATGTCCCACAACTATGAAAGGATGGAAAAATCTCATAGTATACTGATGAGCGATATAGATTCCGTAGGTGCGCAAATACCTGATATTCTTTTTCGGTTATCAAAAATTAATTACTATATGTATCTTTCTCAGGAAAATCACAACATAAAAAATCACAAACAAGCTCGGTTTTGGTTACGTAAGAGTTTAGAAGTTGACTTCATTCTGACTGTAATATCCTTTCGATTATACAAGATAGTATTTAAGAGTCTGGTAAATTTTATAAAGGAGTTGTTAGGTGAAAAGAACGATAACAATATTAATCATGAACAAATATACGTAAATAAATCTAAAAATTGCTCCAAGTTAAGGTCAAATTTTGCCATTGCAACGAATAGAAGTCATCTAAAATGTGTGCTTATTATAAAAAGACTGCATCATCAATTGCTGCAAATTTTGTATGAGAGGTATCAGCATTAATGGAAGAAAAAAAGGCGATTAGAGCCCTTGTGCCATTAATCAAACTGTATCCTTGGTTTATTCCCTCAATCATTTCCTTGGGGGTTCTATCGTCACTTGCGGAAGGTCTGGGAATTACAATGTTTATCCCCTTCTTGCAGAGTTTGAACCAATCAGTGCATCAATCTACGAGTACTAATTTTTTAATCGAGTTCGCAAGTGGATTATTTAGCTTTCTTCCGTCCGGTAGTCGACCCTTGATTATTCCTCTATTTATCTTTGGATGTATTCTGCTCAAAAATTTGCTCGCTTGCGGCAACTTAGCACTTTTTGGCTGGTTCAATTCCAGGATTAGCCATAGGCTGCGCTCTGATACATTCAGTCAACTACTGAGTTCGAGTGGTAGCTACCTTGATACCGTGGATTCGGGGACATTGCTCAACACCTTGGCGACTGAGACTTGGCGTACAAGTGAGGCGTTGGAGTCGTTTGTAAAGCTCATAATCAATGGTTGTACAGTCGTAGTCTTTTCAATCCTATTATTGCTGATCTCCTGGCAACTGACATTGCTGGTTGGCCTGATAATGGTGCTGATATCCATTATTATTCAGTTTTTAACTCGCCGGGTAAAGGTTCTTGGAAGAGAAGCAGTGGAATCCAATGCGACTTTAGCAAAACGTATGCATGAGGGGCTAGTTGGCATAAGGGACATTTGGGCATTTGGGAGAGAACGCTTTGAGCAAGAACGATTTGATCGAGCTTCAAAGCTGGTTCGCTCCACCTTCATGAAGCTCGGCATTCTCTCTGGTGTTGTGAATCCCCTCTACGAAGTGCTTTCTGCATTCTTAGTACTGGGCATTCTCGTTGTGGTACTCCTTCAAGACCGGACTGCCCTGCCGATTCTGCTCACTTTTTTGCTCATGCTATACCGACTTCAGCCACAGGTCCAACAGCTCGGCAGCAATCGTGTCAGATTTCTTTCTTTGGTAGCATCAGTAAGAGAGGTAATCTCTTTCCTGGATCATTCTGATAAACATCATATTTCCTCAGGTTGGCTTCCTTTCCAGGGTTTAAGGCAAGCTATTTCCCTGGAGTCGGTCAGTTTCCGATACAATTCTCAAAGAGATCCCGCCCTGCGTGATATTTCCATTGTTATTCCACAAGGAAAAACAACAGCCCTTGTTGGCCCTTCCGGGGCCGGAAAATCTACCCTTGTAAATCTTATTTGCCGCTTTTATGAAGTCACTGAAGGCGCAATTTTTGCAGATGGTCGTCCCCTGCGGGAGCTTGATCTAGATTCTTGGCGCAGTCGGATTGCAATTGTCAGTCAACACAGTTACATATTCAACGCAACGATCTTGGAAAATATCGCCTATGGTCGGCTCGACGCCAGAGAAGAAGAAGTGGTTGCAGCAGCAAAACAGGCGCATGCCCATGAATTCATCCAACCGTTGACTCGGGGCTATGATACCTGTGTCGGTGAGCAGGGAATCCGCCTCTCAGGTGGACAGCGGCAGCGTATTGCACTGGCCCGTGCTATTGTCCGCAATCCTGATATTCTGATTCTGGATGAAGCGACCAGTTCTCTAGACATTATTTCGGAAAATCTGATTCAGGAAGCACTCAATGCCCTCAAGCAGGACCGTACCGTGATTATTATTGCACATCGTTTTTCAACGATTGAACAAGCGGATGAGATCATTGTTCTCAAAGATGGGTGTGTTGTGGAGCAAGGACATCTCCGGAATCTTATGCAATTGAATGGACTCTTTGCAAGACTTTATCGACTGCAGCATGCAAATACAAAATTTAACCCCTTTACTTGAACAGTACGTCGCAGGGTCCGACACCCGAGGACGCCCGGAAGGACGGTCAGATACACGGTCGCAGCAGGCAACTCGTGAAATATCCGGGTTAGGTAGACTGCTTATGTCCTATGCGGTAATCGACCTTGAAGTTACTCAATCGCTACCACGCTATCTCTCCGCTGCAGGTAATTTGGGCATAGCCTTTATTTTTCGATATAAAGGAAGACCTATAGGCTTTTTCATGAAACCATTGCCTTCACAGGCTGTATTATCGCACGAGGAATTAGAGTCGTTCTTGAGCCGCACAATCGGACCCAAATTGCTCCAGGAGAAGATACGGGAAGAACTGCTTCCTCCGAAAAGTGAAGCCCCATTTCCAACGCTCACTGTGGCGATCTGCACCAAAGACCGCCCCGAGAACCTGGCTCTATGCTTAGAGAGTTTGTTGAAGATTCAGGGCACGCAATGTTTTCCGCATTTTGAAGTGTTAGTTGTTGACAATGCACCCTCCGACGAGCAAACCAGAAACCTGGTCACGAATTTCCCTAATGTAAGTTATGTACAGGAACCAATGGCAGGTCTGAATTTCGCTCGCAATCGAGCTATAAAGGAAGCATCAGGTGAAATTCTCGCCTATCTCGACGACGATGTAACGGTGGATAGCCAATGGTTGAACGGCCTGGTTGAAGCGTGGTTAGACAATCCTGATGCTGGTGCTTTTACAGGGCTGGTATTGCCCTACGAGTTGACCACAAAGGCACAAATTCTATTTGAAGAAAGAGGTGGTTTCCGTAGAGGGTTTGAAAAAATCCACTATGGACAAATCCTGCCAGGCAATCCTCTCTACCCCTGTGGAGCAGGAATTTTCGGCGCAGGATGTAACATGGCCTTTCGCCGTGAAGTCCTGCTTGAGCTTGGAGGTTTTGACGAGGCCCTCGACACGGGGGCTCCCCTGCCAGGTGGCGGTGATTTGGATATCTTCTACCGAATCATCCGGGCAGGCCATGCACTTGTGTACGAGCCTCGATACCTCGTTTTCCATAAACATCGAAGGCGACTGGCAAAACTCCTACGCCAATATTGGAGCTGGGGACTGGGATTCATGGCGTTTGTCTCAAAGACTTACCAGTGGGACAGCACCCAGCGTTCAAAGCTCCGCAGATTAGTGGCATGGTGGTTCCAGGACCAAGTATGTCAGCTTGGGAAGAGTTTCATTGGCCTTCATCCGTTGCCTCCTCGGATGATGTTAGCAGAGCTCTGGGGTGGCGTTGTTGGTCTCTTGGGAGAGTATGCCCGCTCACAACGTCGGGTTGAGAGGATTCGGAGGCAGTTCATATAGAATGACGTGTTCTGGCAGTGTTACTTGAGACCTGCTCTCATCTTAATGAGTCAGCGGCTAATAGATACACCGCCGAAATGTCAATGGAGTAGTGATTAAGTCCTGAGGTGACTTCCGTGGGTATGCCCTACAAAATTCTTCATATTAAGCTGAATGAAGGTATCCCAACACTGCCACATGCCCCTGGCTCTGAGGTACTTTATGTGGTCTTCTGGTGGCATAATATTCCCCTTGGCCACAGGGAAATCTCGTCGGCCCAGTTACCGATGCAGGCAACGCAATTGGCCAATATAGCTGTTCAAGAGATAACCCTATCAGTAGGCGATAAGCTTTTTCCTGAGGGGTTTAAAGCGCCACTATCTGAACACTTCGATTGTCAAGAACAGAGTGGATCATTAGAGTTCTCTTCCTTGCTGGCATTGGAGCGACCCATGGAAAAACTCTCCGAGGTGTTGCTGAAACGAGAACCTCAATCTATCACTCCAACTGTCTCCGTAGTGATTTGCACCCGAGATCGCCCAAAGCAATTAGAGCGATGTTTGAAATCTCTTCAGGCTTTATCGCATACCCCTCAAGAAATTATTGTCGTGGACAATGCGCCTAGCACAGAGGAGACTCGTTTCGTCGTTAGTCGGCAGCCTGAATTCCGCTACGTACTAGAGCCTCGGCCTGGTCTAAGCGCCGCGCGAAATACGGGTATAAAGAAAAGTAGAGGTAGTATTATTGCCTTCACCGATGATGATGTTTTGGTTCATCCCGATTGGGTCATGCGATTAAAGGAAAGCTTTCAGAATCCACTGGTTATGGCGGTGACCGGACAAGTACTACCGGGAGAGCTGGAGACAGAAGCTCAGTTGATCTTCGAAACGGATCTCGGAAACTTCGGCTGGGGATACCGGGCACGGACTTTCGACCAACAATTTTTTCGGGCGACAAAGCATCTCGGTGTTCCTGTTTGGCGAATCGGGGCTGGTGCGAACATGGCCTTTCGACGCCAGGTCTTCGATCTGGTGGGATACTTTGACGAGCGGTTGGGAGCAGGAGCATCTGGATGCAGTGAGGATTCAGAAATCTGGTATAGGATCTTGGCTAAGGGTTGGATTTGTCAGTATGAACCGAAAGCGGTGGTTTACCACTATCACAGGAGAGATCTGGATGGTTTGAGAGATCAAATGTACCGATATATGAAAGGGCACGTGACAGCATTAATGATCCAGTTTGGTAGATATAGACACTCGGGCAATTTACTTCGCCTACTCTTCTCCTTACCGGTACATTATTTCAAACTGTTCCTGTCTGGCCTTCTCAGAGGTTTTGGGCTCAGACACAAAACATACTTTCAGGAGATGTTGGGCTGCTTAGCGGGCGTAAAGTTTTACGTACAGAATCGTAATGCTGGGAATCGTTGATTAGAATCGTAACTATTAAAGACTTAGACAAACACACAGAATCCCGACTCAGCTATGTGGAAAGCTACGCTACATCGGTTTTTGACGAATAATCCCTTTTATAGCCCTTTTACACAGGGATTTTTTTACCGGGAGAAAATGCGTGCAATCCACAAAGTTGCACCTGACAAGAACTTATTGGAGATCCTGGAAGTTGGTGGCGGAAAGAGTGGTCTGACGGCTCTCTTATATCCAGAAGCCCGGGTCGCCAATCTAGATCTTAGCTATGAGTACTCCCGGGCTCCTAGTAATCAACAAAAAAGAGTCAGCTTTATTTGTGGAGATGCCATCCACCTGCCCTTCAAAAATCAATCCTTTGACGCTGTTACTTTATTCGATGTTTTGGAACACATGCCAAATCACAAACAAGCAGTCTCAGAGGTAATGCGGGTACTCCGGCCCGGAGGTTTTATCTTGGTCAGCACTCCCAATGAACACTGGCGGTTTCCTTATTATAAATTCATGGAATCTTTTTGTCCGAGTGATACTGAGATCATGGCGGAATGGGGACATGTCCGGCGGGGTTATGCGCTCGTCGAACTACAAGAACTCATAGGTTTGCCTTGCTTGGACTATGCCAATTTTATTAATCCCTGTACTGTTCTTTGTCATGATTTTGCCTGGTCCAACTTATCCTCTATGCAACGTGAATTCTTTTGCGTAATGCTCAGTCCACTGACCTGGTTAAGTTACTACCTACATAAGCCTGAAGCAATGGGAACTGAGACTGCTTCGGTTTGGCAAAGCGATGGTTCCACCAGCAAGAGTATTACTTTATCTGATGAGGTAAATCATGAGTCCTGCGTCAGCGCCAACCACTTCGCCAGCTAAAGGAGGTCTACCTCTCTGAACTTCACACCAAAACCAACCATAGCTCTGCTCCACTGGGGTGATCTGATCGAAGACTTCCTTGACAGTATAGGTATCTCTTTTGACCGATTCTGCAAAGAAATGACGGGTGGCTGGATGTTCGGCTACATCGATGCTCTGCAACTGGCGGGCTTCAAGACGATCCTTTTTTGCGTCTCTGCTCGGGTAACATTGCCTTCACGTCATACCCACATGCCCACTGGTTCGACTATCTGCGTGCTGCCTGCATCAAATAGCTATCGCGCCATTCATCGCCGCATGCTGAATCCTTATGGATGGAGCGTTAGAGATGCTTTTGGTGATGCCCGGGGTACGGGTTACCTTATGTTAGCCATACTCAAAAACGTGGCGCCCTACTTGGCTACACCGTTAAGGAAACTAGCTCGCGAACTTCGAAATGAAAACTGTAAAGCCATTTTGTGCCAAGAATATGAATATGCTCGCTTCGATATGTGTGTGATACTGGGATATTTGATGCGTTTACCAGTGTTCGCTACGTTCCAAGGGGGGGATTACAAGTATAGCCACCTTGAGCATCTTTTACGTCCACTCACACTGCGTTCCTGTGCAGGCGTAATAATTGCATCCAATGTTGAGATCCAGCGAGTGAGGTCTCGCTACGGCCTTTCTCTCAGAAAGATAGCACGCATCTTCAACCCCTTGGACTTGAGAGTTTGGCAGGGAGGTAACCGGAGTTTGGCACGGCAAGCACTGAATATTCCGTCAGAAGCTCAAGTGGTGGTGTGGCACGGCCGGATTGACCTGCATCGCAAAGGGTTAGATATCCTGATCGATGCCTGGGAACAGGTTCGTCGTAATCGCTCTGGGAGAGACCTGCGTTTGCTCCTCATCGGCACCGGTAGTGATGTGGAGCTACTGCGTCAGCGCCTCTCAGTAATGCAGTTGCGCGGCGTACTCTGGGTGGACGAGTATATATTAGACCGTACAGCCATCCGCAACTATCTCTCTGCTGCCGACATCTATGTGCTCCCGTCTCGTCATGAGGGCTTTCCAGTAGCGCCCCTCGAGGCAATGGCCTGTGGTCTGCCTGTGGTTGCCACAGATGCACCTGGGGTTTCAGATATTCTAGAGGGTGGAGAGAACTCGGGAGGGATAGTAGTTCCTCGTGAGAACTCGGAAGCGATGGCGCGAGCGATTGGTCGTATTCTCGATAACGAGTCACTGAGGCGCGACCTAGGTAGGCAGGCTCGGCTTCGGGTGGAGAGCCAATTTTCTTTAGAGGCGGTGGGCAGACAGCTACGTAGCTTCATAGGACGAGCGGAGGCGTGTCGATGTCCATCAGCATAATCATATGCACCTATAATCGGGCAGGTCTCCTCGAACGTGCATTGCGGGCTCTTACTCGCCAGACCATGCACCCTGAACACTTTGAGGTAATCGTGGTTGATGACTGCTCTGAAGATGCTACCGCCATGGTATGTGACAGAGCGCGCCGAGATCTGCCGAACTTAAGGTATGTCTGCAACAGCACAAATATGGGCATCCCAGGTGCCGCCAATCGGGGAATATGTATGTCTAGCGGTGACCGCCTGCTCTTCACGGATGATGACTGCATTGCTCATAACAACTGGGTAGAGTGCATGGGGACAGCTCTCTTGCGCGAGCCCATTGTAGCGGGTGCCGTCGCAAGCCCTGTTTCGAACTACATTAGGCTGTGCCACAACATAGCCGAGTTTCATCGCTTTATGCCTGGCCTCAAGTGCGGCCCCGTGCAGTTCATTGCAGGTGCGAACATGGGTATGAGGCGATCAGTAATTGAAGAACTCGCCGGCTTCCAAGATTGCGCCATGCTGGCTCCAGATATGGAGATGGTACTCCGTGCCCAGTCAAAAGGGCATAGCATCTTTTTCGAGCCTAATGCGATCGTTACCCACAATCCTGACCGTACCACACTGGCCAGCGTCTTCAGGTACGCTGCAAAACATGCTTCCGAGACAGTTGTATATCGCAATCAATATCGCTCGTTGTTACGGACTCCCTTTGTAATTCGGTTACCCGCCCTGACGGTTCTTGCATCTCCGCTCATTGCTTTTACGGTTACCCTTGGGATTTACGTGAAGAATACCAGTCTTATGAGATTTTTTGGGACTATACCTCTGGTCTACTTGCTGAAGGTGGCATGGTGCTGGGGTGCTGCCGTGGGTATGCGAAGACATGAAAGGCGGAAGACGGAGTGGTTTGCATCTTCGCCGAGTCCATGACAGTCCTCGCCCGGATGTTTCATGAATTGCAGTCGCGAGACCGTGAAGATGGGCGTGCAACCGGGCAACCACAGGGTGTTGGATCTGAGGCATACCTGAACGGTACGTCGCAAGGTGAGCTTGTCCTGAGCGTAGCCGAAGGAACACCCGAGGACGCCCGGAGGGATGGCCATATTATTTGCGTTCGCTGCGCTCCGCTCAGTCCCGCAAGCGGGTTCCCAGTTTCCATCATTCCAATACCCCAAGGGATTTCTTGCCGGCAAAGCCATCGAAGTCTGACCTGGTCTTAAGGACCAGGTTTTCGATGCTGAATAAAGCAATTATGAGACAGTCGATGTTCACAAAAGATGCAATAGGCCCTTTAGATATAGAAATAAGACCGTTCCAACCAACAACGCTACTACCGCCCCCAAAACCCCTTTGATCTTGAATCCAGCAAGAACTAAGAACAACCCAATACCAATCAGTAAGACCCCGCTCTTGATGAACTCATAGTTCATAGATGCGACATCAAACCATTTCCAAAACTGTAAGTATTCCAAAAACATCGCTCTCCGCTCATTGAAGTCCCACTGACCAGTCCAGGCTAAGCCAATGGGGGCTATTACTAACTCCTGCTCCTGGTTTTCTGGCTGATGGGAGGTAGGTAGAAACGGTAACTCAATTTTTTTGTTTGCTCTTTACTCGATAAGGCTAACCATTCCACCCTGAGTCTTCCTGATTTTTTTCTCTATACCATTCAGCAGTCCTGATTCCAATAGATGAGTAGGTTGACACACTGTAATATCTCGATACGTTGACTGTTCACCTGTGGTAGCTGAAACGGTAATAGTATCTGAAGTCAGTAACTGTTTACAATCCAAGTAATCCTTTGCTTTATATTGGAGTATATATCGAGTTTTAACACGAATTTTTGTTTTATTTTTATTAATTTCAGTAAAAAATATGTTTATTTTCCCATTTAAGTTAACATTTCTCTCGACACAAACGAGAGAGCCATCCTTATTTATTTCATATCTTGGGTATTTAGAACTCGTAGGGAACGAGTACAAACGCTTTTTTTCAAATATACCAGATACCCAACTTTCAGTAGTTCCACAATCAAGATACTTCTCAGGTCTATCAACACCAAAAGATAGATTGATTATTTTGGAGTCTTTTATAACGTGGTCTATAACAAAAAATGAGTCGGCTATATAATCGATCGAGGCATCCCAGATCTGTTCTAGTGGGTACGGATAAATCCTTTCATAAAGACTTGGAGAGAAATGAGCGGAAGGAGGAGGGGTGTAAGAGAACTGCCCACTGAGGCAGCTACATGAGACTACAAATGAACAGGTTGCAATGGCTAAGATTGATCGTGCAATTTTGTTGATCATGGCGTGCCTCCTAAAGCTACTGTGAGCTTAACTTTGATGAGATTAGGCTTTCACTACTTAGTATAACCGGAGACGAGAGCGGAGATGTATTTTCGGTCCTCAGTAGAAATATTGGTAAATCGGACGCCCATACCTTGAGAAGTAAAGTGACCATCTGGGCCGACGCTATTTGTTCTGATCAATTCCGCTCCGACCGGTAGGTGGCGGCTCAGCTGAGGAACATTAGCAATGGCCATATAAAATTTGTTAGTTGGCTTTAAGGAGTTTCGGTAAAGGACAAAAGCGCCACTAGCACTGATATCGAGTATTTGCCCATCCGTAAAACCGTGGGCGGTCTCTATAATGACTGGCAATGCAACTTTGGTTCTGGGGTGTTGGCGTTTTTCGTTCTGCAAAGACATATCCCCATCCCTTTGACCAGTAGGGTGCCATTGACCTGATTCTTAAATTGAAGCTCCCTGCAGCCGGACCAGTCGACGAGGAGTTCGACTGCCCTCGGCCGTGAGCTCGGGCCGAAAGGAGGCTCACTCGAAGTCCTCAGGTCGAGTCGCTACAAGGAATGCGCTCGCCCTGTCGAATTTCCCGAAGGGAACCCTATTCAACAGGGCGAGCTGGAGCATTTTCAAGGCCTTCCTTGGTTATGGATTTATGCTTGATAAGGGCAAATCTCATGCCACACGGAAAGATTCTTGGAAAATGAACAAAAAGTCTGTAAATCCATTATGTTAAATGTAGACTGTTCTAGGTGGAATATCTTTGAATTAGCCGTGTTAGTATTCCAATTTGGCGTGGTTGCTTGGACAGGGTTATTTGTTTTCACAGTGTTAGAATACTCGTGCCATTTTGGCACAGTCCATTTTGGTAATTTGGAGCCCCTCGCCCAGATATTTTATGGTTGGCCTGCCGTGACCGGGGATGAACTTTGATGTATGGCGCATTTGACACGTTTACGGAAACATTTGTTATTTTACAGAATCGCACAGTGTCTGTACGTGTATTACACTAAATCACGTTAAGTGGCATTTAATTTCCTAATCTATGACCGTGTTTACCCACGAATCTCCGCTCTTAGTCCGAGCATAATATCGGTTAACTATTCAATATTAAACAGAAAAATATGGATTACTTCCACTGGCACGGTTCCTGCTCAAAACATAGCAAAATATGAATAATGCAATACTACTTTGGCGGGTTTATTGTGGTTAGCCTCTAGTATTCGTTCGAGTGCTGATTTTCGGTTCGTCCAAGTCTATTGCAATTTTCGATGGATCACATACAACAGTTATCAAGTCCCAGGACATCAAAAAATATACTGCCGTGTCTGGACAAATTATCATTATATTTTAGAAATTTACAATCTATTACTGGCACCCACAGCCGCATGATCGATAATATAAACACAAATTCGATGGAAAGACAGCTGGCTCAGACCCAAAAACTGGCCGCCCTTGGTCTTCTGCTTTCAAGCATTACCCATGAGACTCACAACCTAAACAACTGCATAACCTTTAACACACCCATTCTAAGAGATTACCTGAAGGAAGTGGTCCCTATTATTGACAATTATGCCAAGAATCATGAAGGCTTTGAATTATTAGGCAAGTCGTATCCTGAATTCCGCAAGGAAGTTTTTGAAATCGTGGATAACATCGAGCATGCTTCAAGCCGGATCACCACCACCGTCTCTGGTTTGAGAAAATTTGTCAGCAGGAACTCTGCAGAAAACCAGCGTTGGGTTCACCTCAAGCAGGTGATCGAAGATGTGGTTGTGATTTGCCGAGGCCGGCTAATGGAAGAGGTCAGATCTTTTGAAGTGAGTATTCCCGAGGATCTTCCCTTAATCACCATCGATCCTGTTTCTTTGGAACAAGTGTTAGTGAATCTTCTGATCAATGCTATTCAGGCAACAGATAAGAAAAATTCCTGGATAAGGATCGACGCGAGACAGGATAGAAGTCTACAGAGTCATGGAAGAGGAAATTAGGGAGAAGATATTCGAACCTTTCTTTACGACCAAAGGATCTGAGAGTGGCGCTGGTCTGGGCCTGTTTGTCAGTAAAATGCTCGTTGAGGGATTGGGTGGGAGCATTGAGGTGGAAAGTCGTCCTGGCAAAGGAAGTAGCTTCCGGGTACTCTTGCGATGTAAAGCAAAGGCTAATAACTAGCTCATACCCTTGCACCGTGGCGCTCCTCATTAGATCATGATTACTCGGTTACAACAGAGCTTTTTATTGCTTCTTCTTTAATCTGTAATAAGGCAATGCATAATAGTATAATCGTTATAGACGACGAGCAACACTTCCTGGATAGTGTCAGGAGAGTATTGAACCGATCTGGTTTCAAGAAGGTGAGACTGGTGAGTGATCCCCACAAAGTGGCCAACTATCTTGAAGCTGGAGCATTCTTTGATGTCGCCCTCATTGATGTGAGCATGCCTGGGTTGAGTGGGCTGGAATTGCTGGAGTTGATAAAAAACACTGAACCAAGAACCGAGTGCATTATGGTAACGGCAATGAACGAGGCCAGGGTAGCGGTCGAGTGCTTGCAAAAGGGGGCATATGATTACTTGGTTA
>WOR8_10005220_pt1 | contig 13016 bp, 7 predicted proteins | sample DeeMarSeWOR38_10_FD_19890 | JGI IMG/M metagenome (IMG submission 19890) | reverse complement strand
GCTGACAAAGCGCCTCCAAGTCTTGAACATAATACTCAGGAGTCAGCATGCTCGGATCATTTACCAAATCGGAATGTCCTCCGCTTCGCTGGTCGAATGCGATCAATGTTCGATTTTCGGCCAATTCATCCAGCTCATACCCGCCGTCACTCATATTCCAGGGACCGCCGTGAAGATAGACCGCCGTCTCCGTACCTTGTCCCACCTTGCGATAGAACAGCCGGATGCCTCCAGCACCGATGAAATATCCTTCTTCGACCGAAGGCGTTGCCTCAACCTTCGCCTTTGGTAATTGCCCCCCTACCTCTTCAACCTGTTTACAGCCAAGGCAGCACAGCAAAATCAAAAGGATGAGCATTAACAGTCTTTTCATTGTTTCTCCAATCCTAAGAGAGCGGACTTGTCCGGCGTCTTGTCAGGCGTAGCCCGGCCGAAGCAGAGCTTCGGCTAGGGGCGAAGCCTGAAGCCTTGGCGAAGACGGGTCACTCCACCGGGACCTTCTGCTTCAGTTCTTCAAACCAGTTCTGTATGAGGTTCATTTCAGTTACCGGCGTGGGGTTCCTTTGTTCAAGCTTGACCATGAGAAACCTACGCCCGTCATGCGACATGTCATAGGCGCGTATAGGAGAACTGGCTTGGTATCCCGGTGCTTCAAAAAGCTTGCGCGGCCTGCTGATCACCAGGCCGCCGTCTGTCCGCACATCCACAACCCACACCGCTCCCAGCCTTCGATAAAAAAGCTGCCTACCATCTTTTGCCCATAGCGGTGATGTGCCCCCGTAGCTCGAAATTTGGTGTATCTTGCCCGGTCCGGGGAAGGGTCGGACATAAACCTCGGAGCGATTTGATTCATTGGATGAATAAGCTATCCAGTGACCGTCGGGCGAGAATTCGGGGTGGGTAAAATTAATGGATGGATCTTTAAGAATCGACGTCACTTGTCCCGAGGAGACATCCAGAATAGCAATGCCGGAATGATAAGGCTGAGAATATTCCACAAAAGCAACCGTTTTCCCATCGGCACTCCATGATCCGGGTAATTGAGCGTATTCGCTTGCTAAAAGGCGCTCCATCGGCATACTTCCATCGAAGGGTTGCCAGAACAGGTTTAATGCAACGGATTTTTGCCATGCGAAAAGAATCCGGTCGCTGTCGGGTGCCCAAATCGGATAGATAGCTTGTCCCTCCCTGGTCACTTGGATATTCGTGCCTCGATTTAAGTCATACACACAGACATGGCCCTCGAGTCCTGCAATGTAGGCAATCCTCTGGCCATCCGGAGAGAGTCGCGGAAGACCAAAGGGATGCTGTCTGGGCGTGACCGGTTGCTCCATTCCTCTCTGATCCATCCACACGAGCGAATTTTTTGGTTCCGGAGAAATTCCGCCCGCGACATAAATTAGCGACCCTGTTTCAGAGAGGTCAAATTGACCAGCGCAAGTGTGGAGACCGATGTCTCCGCTGAGCTCTTGCATGACGTTTCCCACAATTGGGATGGGTTGGCCGACAGTCTCAAGCTTGGCGAGATCGAATCGCACTGCCATGAGCGTGCCGTGCCTCAAAAACACCAGGTGTCCCGTAGGAAGGTACCGTGCATCTGCAGCGTCCTGCAACAGGATCTGCCACTCGCGGGTATCCATTCGGAGCAGAGCAACCGAGGGTCGCACATCCTTAGTGTATCTGAGTACGGTGAACAACACGGCTTTTCCATCGTCAATCCAGGATGGCAGAAAGTGGCCGAATTCCTCCCTCTCCGGATCAGGTTCGGTTAAGGTCTCGGTCTTTCCGCTCTTAGCCGAAATCCTTAAGAGGCCGGAGCTCCATCCGCTTGAAAACAAAATGCTGTTATCACGACCCCAATCGGCGCCATAGAGCAACCTAACTTCGCTCAAAGGATTAGCGATACCGCCTTCGACAGGAATTGTCTTCAATTTGTTGTCGGCCCAGAATCCTATCCGTTTGTTGTCCGGCGACAGAAACGGATTGATGCCACCTTCTGTCCCGGGGATGGGTTTAGCTTCCGGTTGATCCATTTTCCGCAGGTATAATTGAGGCTTTGACTGAGGGCCGGGATTTTCCTCGATCGCGCTGTAAACCAGGAACTTTCCGTCGCTGGAAATGGCCATGGCTGTGCGGCTCGGTCGCTGCATTTCCGTTTGCATCCCGGCAAGCCAATGGCCTGGCTCGATCGGGATGGTCGTCATGACCACCTGACGCGGCTCAGTCGGCTTCAGCTTCCATACAGCCACAACAATAATGATTGCGGCCACAATGACAGCGGCTGCTACCCATGGAAACACTAATTGCCATTTCGATCGTCCTTCAGCCAAAGCTGGTGTCTGCTTAAACACACCGTTGGGATCAGCCAGAACCTCTTGAATATCTACTCTCGCATCGCTGATTCCACTATAACGGTCTTTTAATTCCTTCTTCAGGGAACGTTCAAGCAAAAGTCGGATTCGGGGATGAAGGTTTTGGGGTAGGCTTTGCCATTCAGGTTCTCTCGCTAACACAGATGCAAGAGTGTCCGAAACCGTGTCTCCTGTGAATACTTGCTTACCGGTCAGCATTTCAAAGAGCACAACGCCGAACGCCCAGATATCCGCCCGTTTATCAACTTCCTTGCCTCTAGCTTGTTCTGGACTCATGTATGCGGCCGTACCGAGAATTACACCTTGCTGAGTTGCAGCAACACTCAAAGTAGGAGAGTTCGACAGATTCAGGTCAGCCTGTTCACCCGCAAATGCCTTTGCGAGCCCAAAATCCAGCACCTTCACTTTCCCGTCCGGAGTCACTTTGATATTGGTTGGCTTCAGATCCCTGTGGATCACGCCCTTTTCATGGGCGGCTTCAAGGGCTTCGGCGATCTGGAGCGCCAGTTTCAGGGTCTCTTCGACAGGAATGGAACCGGATTTAATCCGATCATCCAGCGTCTGACCCTCGACAAGCTCCATCACAAGGAAGTTCGTTCCGTCGGATTCTTCCAGGCCGTATATGGCGGCAATATTAGGATGATTGAGGGAGGCAAGCAGCTTGGCTTCACGCTGGAATCGGGCAACACGGTCAGTGTCCTTGGCGAACTCTTCCGGCAGTACTTTGATCGCTACGGGGCGTCCGAGCTTCGTATCTGTAGCCTGATACACTTCTCCCATGCCGCCCTTGCCGATCTGGGAAGTGATTTCGTAATGCGATAGTTTGGTTCCGGTTGATAGGGTCATTGGTCAAGTGATTTTGTCCAATTAAGGATGACATCAAATGTTTTCGTCATATCCTCTCGGACAGGTTTTAAAAATAGGAAACTCTTTCCATCAGGGCTGGGGGCATAATCTTCAACATCGTAATTTGGGTAAATCTCGGATTCAAAAAGTGATCTAATATTTTTATCAAATTGGAAATCTTCTCCTGGTAGGATATCAACTACCATTAGGGTTCCGGAAGATGTTAGGAAATACAACTCACTCCCATCTTTATTCCATGTAGGCTGCATACCCCCTTCATTGGATATATGCCATTCTTCTCCAGTTCCACTTGGCGGGAAAGGGACAACTATGACTTCATTCCGGCCGGACTCATCTGTGTTAAAAGCGATCCAAAGGCCATCTGGAGAAAACTGTGCTTGATCGATACCCCCTTTACGCCTGCGTGTAATCAATGTTGGATCATTGTCACCATCCAGAGAGCGGTACCATAATTCAGAACCAGCGGAATTGTGATAAAGAAGATATTTATCATCCGGGGATACATCATCCAGAGCAAATATACCGCCAGTATGTTTGAAAACCTGTTCAGGATCAGTGTTCGATGCGGTCGGGGATATTCGATACGGACTTCTGGAAGCATCACGCGCAGAACCAAAAATTACAGACTGACTATCTGAAGTCCACCGCGGATCAACATCTTCCACATTATCCGTTGTTAAAGGTGTTGAGTGACCCTGAATTGTGTCAATAATCAACAAGTTTTGTTCACCCTCCGAGACGACTTTGCTAACTACAAGTTTATCTTTATTTTTAGATAGATCAAATGTCGTATACTCTCCCGGTTCGTCAAGTGTGTTCTGAACTTCTCCATTTCGTGCAATCCAGACAAATTGTTTTTGGAAGGCTCTTCTATAAGCTAAAACTCCACTATTGGAAACTGAAAAAAATCCATAGGCCCAATATTTCCCAACTCGCTGTACTATTGCAGTGGGATTACCATACTGCTCAAAGCTTTCAGTGTTAAACTGTCGGGCTATGATATTGTTGTTCTTCGTTGTAAGAAGATAGCCTTTGTCAGGATCCGTAGAGGGGACAAATACTGCATTAGTATTCGTTTTCAAGACCTGTCTGGGATTCTGTTCTTCCGGCTTAGAGTTTAAATATCCAACATAAATTCCCGTGGATTCAGGTGTAGCTGAATTACAAAAATAAAGAAATCGTTCCCCATCCGGAAGAAATTGCGGGAAAGCGTATTCGATTTCTTCATTCTCCTGTTTTGGAGAGGCAACTAACATAGGAGTATCTCCAGTAGCCGGTACACTCATTATGGCCCTACTACCCGAATGGTCGCCAAATAGGATTACTCCATTCTGACTCCACGTTCCGCCTATGATAAATCCCGACAATTCACATAAAGTTTCAACAATACCATTATCAACATTCACTTTTTTCAGCTTTCCATCTGAGTAAAAAGCAATGAAGAGGCTATCCGGAGACCAAATCATTGTCGAAACATTACTTTCTAATTCAACACCAGGCAAAATCTTGACTTCAGATGACTCAAAAGAATGAATCCATATGTTGTTCTTGTTATCCGAAGAAGTGCCAATAAAAGCAAGTTTACGGCCGTCTGGAGACAGATAGAATGCTGTTTCAAATCCTGGGAGAACTTTTTCGGGATAATCAACTCGGAAATGCCACAATTCAGACTCTGATTCAGACTTTCCAAGAAAGTAAAAAATAAATGAAACACTGGCAATCAAAACGGCCAGTATTGCAACTCCCCATGCAAGACGATTGCTTTTTGTAGGCTGAATCGGAGACTCAATTTCAGGCGTAAATTCCAGCAATGACATCGCATCGCCGATGTCTCGTAGCCTCAGCTTGGGATCTTTTGTCAGACAACGCTTCAACAATGGCCTGACTTTAATCGGGACTTTATCAAAATCAGGTTCCCAAGTCAGAACCGAAGCAATTGTGTCCGAGACGGTTTCACCCTTAAAAAGTTGGCTTCCCGTAAGCATCTCATACAGGATCACAGCGAATGACCAGATATCAGCTCTCTTATCTGCAGACTTGCCACGGGCCTGTTCCGGCGACATATAAGCGGCGGTTCCCAGGATCACTCCCGGTCGGGTCATGGCCTCTGTAAGAGTGGGAGATTGGGAGGAATCGATACTCTGTATTTCATCGGAGAGCGCTTTCGCAAGCCCGAAGTCCAGGATTTTGACCTTCTCATCTGCCGTAATCATTACATTGGCGGGTTTAAGGTCCCGGTGAATGACCCCTTTTTCATGGGCGGCTTCCAGCCCTTCCGCTATCTGGCAACATAGTGCCAGGGCATCTTCAAGCGGCAGTGCCCCTTTGCTCAGTCTTGCCTGAAGGGTTTCGCCCTCTACATACTCCAGTACCAGGAAGCGGTTGCCGTCTGCCTGCTCCAGCCCGTAGATTCCAGCGATATTAGGATGGTTCAGGGATGCCAGGAGCTTGGCCTCCCTTTCGAAGCGGGCCATTCTCTCCGGATCACTGGTGAAAGCTTCAGGAAGAAACTTCAGGGCAACCTTGCGGTCCAGGGTCGTGTCTTCGGCTTTATAGACCTCTCCCATGCCGCCCTGACCTATTTTGTCCACGATCCTGTAATGCGAAATCGATTTCCCAATCATTGTACTTTCTCTATTCTCCCTCGCATCGAGATTAGTACGATTATTCGATCCCGACTTGTCCGTCTTCGCCTTTAGCCGAATCGAAGATTCGGCTAAAGGCGAAGACGGACGTGTCGGGCATAGCCCGAAGGGCGAAGCCTGATCTCAGGCATGAAAACCTCCGGAGAAAAGGCTGACTACGTGCTGATTCTTGCTTCTGTAAATCTTGGTGGAACTGAGGGTTATTATATGCGGATGGGGCGGAGGGAGGAAGGGAAATTCGTGGGTATCGTATTCTGGAAATACAGTACGCCTCAAGATTTAAAGAGAACGCTAATCAACCATTGTGCAGTGAATGAAGTGAATTTCCAGGGTGACCGGATGCAATCTCATATTAGTACTTCACTTCAAAGCTCTTGCCACAATGGCATTGACCATGCCAAATATGTTGCGGCGGGTGATGATGCACTCCCTGAAGCCAGCCTCTTTCGTCATCCTTATAATATCGTCGCAGCTATAGAGAACGAACCCATTCTTCTTGGCCATCTTCGAGAAGTCGTGTTTGTCATCCTTGTTGGCGGTGATGCCTATGACCAGTCTTCCGCCCGGCTTTAGCACCCTGTATATCTCCTTGAGGCACCCAACAGGCTCTGGCCAGAAGAAGAATGATTCGATCGTTCCCGCTGCGCTGAACGAGTTGTCAAGCCACTCCAGCTTGCCGGCATTGCCTGGCCGCAGGTCTGCCCGCCCCTGCTCCACCATCTGCCGGTTGAACTGCTTGGCCATGTTCACCATGTCTTCGGAAATGTCCACGCCCGCAGCCATCTTAACATGCGATGCGTACTTCTTGATGAATGCCCCGGAGCCATAGCCGATCTCGATGTATTCATCCTTTTCAGTCAATTCCAGTTGCGTCGCGACGGCCTTGTACAAAGGTCTGTGGGCGAATCCCATGAATCTGGCCAGCAATCTCCCTCTCAGCCCGACTGGCTTCTTCGCATCCGACATTTTTTCCTCTGCCATGGTATCTCCTTTCTGAATTCTACTCCGGGATATATTGACATATCAGAAAACCACAGTTTTGCAATATCATATTCTTCTTTCGGCGCCGGAATCTCGATTGTAGAGCCGGCATTAAATGATTCGTTGGCGAGAAATTCACCAAATACAACTCCAGCCAACTGGAACCAAAATAGAGGGAATTTAGAAAGAAAAGGTGGGGAAAGAATATTACGGCTCAAGGTTCATCTTCCGCAGGAGGGCTTTGTAGCGGGGGTGGGAGTGTAGCTGATCGTACATTGGACTTACGTGGAAAAGGAAGGATGTTGCGTCGTGCTCATCAACTCCCTTATCTAGCAAATCAAAACCTTTGTCGATTTCTCCAAGGCCCAGATAAATCCACGCCAAACTGTATGGGGACACGTAGGTAGTGTTAGGGAGATTTTGTAATTCTGTCAGAAGCTTTTGTGCTTCACTCCTAAGGCCTGCTATTGCATAGGCGGCACCCAATATCCCAAGCGTAAGGGGATGGTGTTCCCAAAGCTTCACAAGTGTTTCGTAAGCTCGAATCCCGTCGTTCATCTTGCCCATGCGCGTGCAGACAAGACCTCGACTGTAATGCGCTGCCGCATAATGAGGATCTAACTCCAGCGCGTTATTGAGTTGTGCCATGGCCCGATCATATTGCTGCATCAAGCAATATGCCTGGCCGAGGTGAATATGTGGGATCGGCGACAGTGGATCCAGTTCCAGACTCCTTAGTGACGAGGCAACGGTCTCCTCCAAACGCCGCATTGGTAAAAGGCAAAAGACGCGATAATGTATGCAGATCTCTTCTGATCTCGGGTCAATATCCAGTGCCCGGAGGAATTCGTGTTCTGCTCCCTGCCAGTTATACTCTCTCGCTTGAAGCATGCCTGCAATTCCGGCGGCCTCAGGAAGGTTTTTAGCAAACCTTAATGCATTATTTGCAGCCTGGCGGAATTTTTCATTAATCAAGTCTGGTGGCATGTAGCCATAGTAACCCAATCCATTATAGAGTATTGCAAGGCCATACCAGGCAAGTGCATAACTCGGATCAAATGAAATGGCCTGTTCATAATGCTCTTTACTTTTAGCAAAATCCTCCTGAGTAAACTTGTAGAAATGATAGCGACCCTTCAAATACAAATTGTAGGCACCTACATTTTCTGTATGACGCTTGGCTAGTCCATGGTCTCCTGACAAGTGTATACGCAGCCTATCCGTGATCGCTTGCGAAATTTCATCCTGGACCGCAAACACATCCGTCAACTCGCGGTCGTAGCGCTGCGACCATAGGTGACTGCCGTCGGTGGCGGTTATCAATTGCGCAGTGACCCGGATCCGATTATTTGCCTTTCGCACACTCCCTTCAAGAATGTTTGCTACGTCCAATTCTTTTGCTATCCGTCGGATGTCTCTCTGTTTACCTTTGAATGCGAATGCGGAGGTACGCGCAATCACCTTCAGCTCAGGAATTTGTGTAAGAGCGTTAATAATCTCTTCCACCAAACCATCACTGAACCATTCATTATCCTTACCTGGACTCATGTCTGCGAAGGGGAGCACGGCGATTGAAGGTTGTGGCTCTTCGGAGCCTACCTCTACTTTCTTCGCTGTTGTTTTCACCAGATCAACTTTGAGTTCTGACATTCGTTGATACCGGTCAGAGGGCTGTTTCTCCAGACAACGTTTCACGATCTTCTCAAGCTGGGGAGAGGCTTGAAGAGGCGGAGGATTATCCTTCACTATGGCATTCATTAGGGTAAGACTGTTATCCCCGACGAATGCCCTCCGCCCACTCAGCATTTCATACAGCACCAGACCGAAGGAGAATATGTCTGACCGTGCATCAGCAGGTTGCCCCTGAGCCTGCTCAGGCGACATGTAGGCTACGGTCCCGAGAATTGCCCCCGCCTGGGTTGCAGGGAAATCCGCTGTCGACAATTTAGATGTGGACTGATCCTGCTCATAGAGCTTCGCCAGACCGAAGTCGAGCAACTTTACGGAGCCTCTGTCCGTAACCATGATGTTGGAGGGCTTCAGGTCCCTGTGAATGATTCCATGCTGGTGGGCTTCCTCAAGCGCGGTGGCGATCTGAATTGCCAACCTTATGACTTCCTGCTCTGGCAGAGGGCTTGAGAGAGGCTTGCCTTCAACGTATTCCAATACCAGGGAGTCATCGCCTATATCGTGAATCTGGCAGATGTTGGGGTGATTCAGTGCCGCAATGGATCGGGCTTCCTGCTTGAAGCGTTCGCTATGTTGCTCCTTGACCTTTTTGATGGCCACAATACGGCCTAGACGGGTGTCTCTCGCTTTGTAGACCGATCCCATGCCACCGGAGCCGATGGAGGAAAGGATTTCGTATGGGCCGAGTTTGCTTCCGGGTGTAAGTGTCATGGTTTCACCTGAAGCATTTGTTCAGAGGAAGGCGAAGCCTTTGGAGTGCGCAAGCTTGCTTGCGCCTTTTGGGTGTAGCAATCCGAGAGAACTGAAAACAACTCCGATCCTAAGGCGGCAGCAAGCTGCCGCAAGGCGCCCGATGGGCGCGAGAATTTCGTAAGGACCGAGTTTGCTTCCTGGGGATAGCGTCATGTCAGTGTGGCAAATTCCTTGTTATTCTGCTTGTGTTGGCGAAATCAAATTCTCATTGCTATAAATCGAATATGTACAGTTCCATTTGCCATCGGGCTGTTTTTTGAAAATTAATATCCAATTGCCATTGCCCCTTCTAGGTTCTCCACCAGACTTGGGTGTAACAATATTTGACCAAGTGGCATAAACAACCGCCAAGTTACCACTTATATCGACATTCTCCACTACATAATCTTCTTGGAGTAGAAGTTCTTCGGCCCATTGTTTCCTGCCACTCCGAATAGCTTCCCTTCCAACCAATGCAGGCTCGTTTGGTCGAACTGCTATAGCATCGTCAGCAAGATGCAACATGCCCCTGCCCGTGTCAATTTCACCAGCGTTAAATCCATCTTCCCACTCTTGAACAATACCCTTTATTGCCTGAATATCCGTCTCAAGAGGTTCAGATGTCTTCAACTTCCAGACAGCCACCCCTGCAATAACTAATACCAGGACAAAAATTGCCGCAACCAAAAGAATGACTATGAGTAGTCTTTTCATTGTTCCTCCAATCCTAAGAGAGCGGACTTGTCCGCCGAAGCCTTAGCGAAGGCGGGTCAATCCACCGGCACCAGTTCCTTCAGCTCTTCAAACCAGTTTAGGATAATGTTGATTTTACGAGGTATTTCTTCAGCAGATTCTTCCGCATCAATTCTTTCTTGTGGCTTAGTCATAAGGAAACGATCGTCTTCAGGGAGAATGTCCCATAGTTCATATTGACTTGTATAAATGGGTTTAGGTGTGTCCCATTCAAAAGCAGGCCCCGACTCTACCGAAACTGACATGATTCCTTCAGGACCACGATAAAACAACTCACGACTATCTGAAGACCAAACCGGGAATCCACCTCCGTCTGTTGAAATCCGCCACTCGCCTTCGTCCACATTGGGAAACGGACGAACGAAGATTTCATTCCGGCCTAACCGATTAGAACTGTAAGCAAGCCATCGCCCATCAGGTGAAATCATCGGAGCACGCTCGTCATACTCTTCCTGTAACAGCAATTGTGGAGTGTGGTCGTCACCTTCCATAGGCACCATCCCAATGTTATACCCACTCGTCTTACTATAACTCTCAATGATCAAGGTTTTCCCATCGTTCGATATAGACATTGGCCAGATATTTGCGTCTGGCATTTCAGAAAGCAATTCGGCTACCCCGCTACCATCCGCTTTTTTCCGGAAGATGCTTGGTGTTCCCTCACGCTCAGAGCTAAATATGATCCAAAGGTTATCAGGGGTCCATATTGGAGCAAAATCGTTGGACTCATCCAAGGTCAACTGTTTCATAGTTTCGCGAGCAATATCCCAGATCCAAATGTCCTCATTCTCACCGGGGTTAATTTGTAATGCCAGTCGAGTGCCATCGGGCGATACAGTAGCAAATTGATAATTAGCTGGAGGAGCAGCAAGTGGCTCCTCATTGCCTTTCCGATCTACCCATAACAACGTACGTTCAGGCAAAGCTGATAGGCGGAGGCGACTACCTGGTATGTAAGCAAGCGTTTTTGAGGCAATAGGAGGAACATTTTTATAACCTTCAAGCACTATGACGTGTCCACCTTTAAACTCTAGGGTTTCAGGGTTAAACGGAACGGCGTAAAGGGCTCTTTCCAATTCATAAATAAAGTACCCATCATGAAGGTAAAATCCCCAACGTACATCTTTTTCTTCTAATAAAACCGTCTGTTTTCCCGATTCAAGTGAATGAACGACAATTTGCGTATCTTCACCAATATGTTTATTAAATAATACGGTTTTCCCATCCGGGAGCATTTGTGAAATTGAGGGGATTCCATTTTCTTCGGCTTCAGCAATATCCATCTCAACAAGAATTTCCGGAGTCCCGCCGTCGGCAGAAATTCGCTTGATACCGCCGCCTAACACATCAGTAAAAACAATCGTGTCGTCAGGCATCCAATTTACACTCATGACATATGTGCTGGTTTCACAAAGAGTTATCGGGACGCCGCCGCTGATTGCCACCTTCTTGATTTTTCCCTCGCTCGAAGACCAGAAGCTGATCCATTGGCCGTCGGGGGAAAAGGAGGGATGAATTGAATCTTCATCAGTTCCCTTAAGGAGTCTTCCATCCAAGCGATCCATTGGCCGCAAATAAAATCCTTCTGTTGTGCTGTAAACGAAATGACGATTATCGGGTGAAACTGCAAGATCGAACCATTGATTAAATTGTTGGCCGTCCGGCAGTTCGTGGCTGAAATGCACAACCTGAGGTGGACCGGGTGTTCTTAATGTCCAGACAGTTACTCCGACAATAATTCCAACAAGTATAACCGCTGCAATCCACGATAATATTGTGCTTAACTCTGTACGGCGTTCTTCAACGGTTACAGGTTGAACAAACACGCCGCTAGGATCAACCAGAACACTCTGAATGTCCACCCGTGCATCTGAAATATCGTGGTATCGGTTTTGGAGATCTTTTACTAGACAACGTTCGAGGAGTAAACGGAGTCGTGGATGAAGTTTTGCCGGCAATGTTAAGAAATCAGGTTCCCGTTCCAACACCCTCGCTAATGTTGAAGAAAAATCTTCTCCAGCAAATAGTGAGCGCCCCGTCAACATTTCATAGAGTACTACGCCAAACGCCCAAATATCCGTCCTCTTATCTACCGACTTTCCACGGGCTTGTTCTGGTGACATATATGCAGCGGTTCCGAGAATTACGCCTGCCTGTGTTGCCGCATCACTTAGGGTGGGAGAGTTTGATAAGTTCAGGTTTTCTGGATCGCCCGCGAATGCCTTGGCCAGTCCGAAATCCAGCACCTTCACTTTGCCCTCTGGAGTCACCTTGATATTTGCCGGTTTCAGATCCCTGTGGATAACTCCTTTCTCATGGGCGGCTTCCAAGGCTTCGGCGATCTGTAAGGCCAGTTTCAGAGCCTCCTCAACAGGAATGGGACCGGATTTTATCCGCTCATCAAGAGTCTGGCCCTCAACAAGCTCCATTACAAGGAAGTGTATACCGGTAGACTCCTCTTACAAGGAAGTGTATACCGGTAGACTCCTCAAGACCGTATATGGCAGCTATGTTCGGATGATTCAGGGAGGCGAGCAGCTTGGCTTCGCGCTGAAAACGGGCGACGCGATCAGTATCCCGTGCGAACTCTTCCGGTAAGACCTTAATTGCCACATCCCGCCCAAGCTTCTGATCTTTGGCCTGATAGACCTCTCCCATTCCGCCTTTGCCGATTTGGGAGGTGATTTCGTAGTGAGATAGTTTGCTTCCGGTTGATAGTGTCATTATTCTAATAGAGAAGTCCAGTTAAGAACTACTGTTATGGGAGTAGGCGTTTTTTCAGCCAGAGGTTCCAGGATGAGAAACCGCTGACCATCTGGGGCAACACTATATTGACTTACGTTCGGCCAAGGATTTATTTTCGTTTCAAACAGGATGTACGGGTTTCCTGAATTAGCAATATTTTCCGGATCTATATCGACAGCCATTAACTCTCCGTTGCGACCGAGATAATAGAGTTCTCGCCCATCTTTTTTCC
>WOR8_10004841_pt1 | contig 13017 bp, 12 predicted proteins | sample DeeMarSeWOR38_10_FD_19890 | JGI IMG/M metagenome (IMG submission 19890) | reverse complement strand
GAGGTGTTGATTCAACTCTTCAAATTAGACATCCAGCAAATTCATTCGTTTATAAGTATGAACTTGGTGGAGTATCTCTAAGAAGAATTAATACTCAACACACCTTACAGGATGTAACTGATAGTACAAAGGAAAATACATTAGATTCTTATTATATTAAAATTGATCCATCATCCAATGGTGTTGATAGAAGTACTGGTACAAGTCTACCAAAACTCTATCTCAACTCCACTAAGTCCACTGGTGGTCCTATTATTGAAGCAACTCAGAATATTCAATATGAGATTGCGCAACCAATTGTTCAAACCTTTACTCCCCCCGAGACTACTATTACTGCTTCCTTAAGAACAATAAGTGGAACTAGTATTGATGGTGCTGAAGAGTCATTCTTAGATAGAGGAACTCAAACTATCAAACTGAATGAGGATAATTTCTTTGAAAATCCAAGAATTATTGCTTCTAGAGTAAATGAAAGAACATTCTTGAATAATATTATGCAGGGTAATAAGTCCTTGCAGATGACTTTGAATCTTTCAACTACAAATCAGTATCTATCACCAGTAATTGATTTGGATAGAGTTGGTATGATTCTAACTTCAAATAGAGTTAATTCTCCAGTAACAGATTATGTTGCTGATGAGAGAGTATCTCAATTAGAAACTGATCCAAATGCTTTCGTTTATGCTTCAACACCAATTGCATTAGAAGTTCCTGCAACATCTATTAAGATTATTGTTTCTGCTCACCTGAACATCTACAGTGATCTAAGAGCAATGTTTGCTATCTTAAAGGATGTTAATGAAAAACCAATCTATTATCCATTCCCAGGAAATGGTAATATTAGTGGCGATGGTAGAACTCTTAACATATCAAATAACAATGGAAGACCTGATCTTCCATTGAAGTTAACATCTAAACTTGGTTTCCAAAGCGAAGAACTTCCTTTCACTGATTATGAGTTTACTATCAATAACCTAGAATCATTTAAGTACTTCAGTATTAAACTGATTGGTTCTTCTACTTCACAAACATATCCACCAAGACTTAGAGATTTAAGAATTATTGCTCTTGCTTAATTATGGAAAAGGTACAAGTTAAAGGACATTCAAATCTCTTTAGGGATAAGTCCAGTAATGCTATATTAAATACGGATATGAACGCATACCAAAACTATATGGAGTCTAAGAGAATTAAGGAGGAAGAGACTAAAAGAATTACTAATATTGAAGATGACCTTAATTCTCTTAAGGGTGATATTGATGAAATTAAAACTATGCTAAGGAGTTTGGTGAATGGATCCTGATAAAGTTAAACTAGAAAGTCTGAATAAACTATTTGAATATGAAAAACTTGCTAGGGATATAGATAGTATAGATGATATTGAAACTCTTAGAGATTTATCAAAGAGTTATATAAAGTTATATCTTAGTCAACAAGAAGCAATTTCGAATCTTAATTTCTAATGGCTCAACCATCTACCAGACAAGAATTAATTGATTACTGTAAGAGAAAACTGGGTGCTCCAGTTTTGGAAATCAACGTTGCTGATGAGCAAATTGAAGATCTGGTAGATGATGCTATTCAATTCTTCCAAGAGCGTCACTTTGATGGTGTTTATCCCACATTCTATAAGTATCAAATCACCCAAGATGATATTGATAGAGGAAGAGCAGGTTCAGGTAGAAGTAATATTGGACTAGCATCTACATCAGTGACTACAAATATTGTAGGTACTGCAACTACATTTACATACACCGAAAACAGCAATTATCTTCAGGTTCCACCGAATATCATAGGAATCAATAAGATTTTTAGATTTGATGGTGCTAATACTATTACAAATAATATGTTTAGTGTGAAGTATCAGTTGTTCTTAAATGATGTTTATTACTGGGGAACAACCGAACTTTTAAGTTATGCAATGGTAAAGACATATTTGGAAGATTTGGATTTCTTATTGAATACTCAAAAACAAATAAGATTTAATAAGAGGCAGGATAGGTTATATTTGGACATCGACTGGGGTTCTGTTTCTCCTGGTCAATATATTGTTATTGATTGTTATTCAACACTTGATCCTAATGATTACTCTAGGGTATGGAATGACTCATTTATTAAACCTTACTTAACTTCGTTGATTAAGAGGCAGTGGGGACAGAATATGATGAAATTTACTGGAGTAAAACTTCCAGGTGGTGTGGAATTGAATGGTAGGCAGATGTTTGATGATGCACAACGGGAAATTGATATGCTAATGGAGAAAATGTCCAATACCTATGAACTTCCACCCCTAGATATGATTGGCTAAGGTAAATTATGCTTAATCCATTCTTTCTACAAGGTTCAAAAGGAGAACAAGGTCTTATCCAAGACCTTATAAATGAACAGTTAAGAATGTATGGTGTGGAGGTTTATTATCTTCCTCGCCAATACGTTACCGAGAGGACAATTATAAAGGAAGTTATTGAATCAGAGTTCAATAATGCTTATCCAATAGAAGCATATGTGGATACATATGAGGGTTATGGTGGACAAGGAACTATATTATCAAAGTTTGGAATACAAGAACTTGATGATTTAACTATAATCTTATCAAGGGAAAGATGGGAAAACTATATTCAACCTCTCATTAAAGACCAGTCAAATATAAAACTATCAAAGAGACCAAAGGAAGGAGATTTAATTTATTTTCCTTTAGGTGACCGTTTATTTGAAATAAAATATGTAGAGCACGAAAAACCATTCTATCAACTGCAAGGATTATATACTTACGAACTAAGATGTGAACTCTTTAGATATGAAGACGAAGTTATTGATACTGGTGTTGATGAAATTGATGATAATACCGCACAGGATGCGATTATTCAAACTCTCCAACTAGTAGGTATTGGAACCACTGCAACAGCAGTAACTGGTATTGTAAATGGTGGAGTAAGATCTGTAACTATAACAAATCGCGGAAATAACTACACTTCAGCACCTGTAGTTGCATTCTCTTCTGCGCCATTTGGAGGTATTACTGCAACTGGAATTGCTACAATGTTAGGTGGAATTGTAGATATCTGTGAGCCTGATGATACTAGACTTAGAGTTCAGGCAGTTGAACTTACAAATCCAGGTGCAGGATATACAGTTGCTCCAAAAATTTCTTTCACTGGTGGTGGAGGTTCAGGCGCTACTGGAATAACATCTATTGGTGATGGTGTAGTTGGTGTTATCACAGTCACTGATGGTGGAAGTGGATATGTTTCTGCACCATCAGTAACTTTCATTGGTGTTTCTACGGTATCTGCTGCGGCAACTGCAATTATCAATGATGCGGGACAAGTAACTCAAATCAGAATTACAAATTCTGGTGTTGGATACACTGTCGCACCAACTATTACAATCGCATCGCCAAGCATTTATGTTGGATTTGGAACTTATATCTACAATGAAGTGGTTATAGGAAGTGCAAGTAGTGTATCGGCAAGAGTTAAGAGTTGGAATGCTATTACTAAGGTGTTAGAAGTATCAAATATTAGTGGTACATTTAGTCCAGGAGAAACTTTAGTAGGACAAACTTCATCCGCACAGTATTCACTAAGAATTGCATACACTGATAATCTAGGACCCACCGACAATCTAGATGATGCTTATTCTGGAGGAGATGCAAAGGATAGATTTGCTGAAAATAGACAAATAGAAATTGAAGGAGATGCTATTCTAGACTTCAGCGAAGAAAATCCATTTGGAATTCCCTAAGTTATTAAATAGTTAAATAGTACTATGTATCCAATAGAACTATGTTTGACTATTTTTATCACGAGATCCTGAGAAAAACTATTATTGGTTTTGGAACTCTTTTTAATAGTATAACAGTAAAGCATAAAAAAGATAGCGGAGAAGTAATATCCCTAATTAAGGTTCCTATTGCTTATGGACCAACTCAAAAGTTTCTTGCTCGCATAGAACAGCAACCAAACCTGAATAAACCAGTTCAAATTACTCTACCAAGGATGTCATTTGAATTGGTTGGTTTAAGTTATGATCCAACTCGAAAGGTTACCTCAACACAAACATTTCTAAGTCCAACAAAAACTGACGGAACAGATATTAGAAAGGCATATATGCCCGTTCCTTATAATATGGATTTTGAATTAAGTATAATGACCAAGTTGGATGATGATATGCTTCAAATTGTAGAGCAAATATTACCATATTTTGGACCTTCATATACTATAAGCATCAATCTATTAAATTTGATTGGTGAAAAGAGAGATGTACCAGTCACATTAAATAGCATTTCAATGTCTGATGATTATGAGGGTGATTTTACAAATAGAAGAGCTTTAATCTATACACTGAGATTTACTGCAAAGAACTACCTGTTTGGTCCTATTTCTTCTGCTTCGGACGATATCATCAAAAAGGTTTCTCTTGGATTTACATCGGGAGATACCAGATCTACAACAAGAGATCTTACTTATAGCGTCGAACCAATTGCATCTAAGAGTTATACCGATAACACAGTCACAACAATTTCAGAAGATCTTGAATTGGACAGCGGTACAATTACAGTTTCTGATGCTTCCTCAATACCATTAAATAGTTACATCACAATTGATGCTGAGACCTTACAGGTTACTAAAAAGTCTGGAAACATTCTAACCGTAGAAAGGGGGTCTTATGGAACTCCAATTTCAATTCACGTTTCTGGAACGGAAGTAAAACTCATTACAGATGCAGATAATGATTTAATTGAATTTGGAGATGATTTTGGATTTGGAATTTCCTTTAGTTAAAACTTATGAGTAAGAAATTTGAAAAGTTAAATGAAGTGTTCAATGTTTCTAGTGAGGCAATATCAACAGAACTTGATACTATAGATAAAGATCTAAAGACTCTTGCAAAAAAACAAGAGTCTTTAGATGAAGATGCCACAAAAGACAAGAAAAGTGATATTGAAAAAGATTATGAGTATGCTAGAGGAAATTTATATTCTCTGATGGAAAAAAGTCAAGAAGCACTAAATGGAATTCTTGAACTTGCTCAGGAAAGTGATATGCCTAGGGCTTATGAAGTTGCTGGACAATTGATGAAGAATGCTGGAGAAATAGCAGATAAAATCTTACTTGTTCATAAAATCCTTAAGGATGTTGAAGAAGATAAACCAAAAGGACCAACAACTGTTAATAATGCACTGTTCGTTGGTTCTACCGCAGAGTTGGCAAAATTACTTAAGCAACAATCCGAAAATGAAGACGTTTAAACAGTTCCAAGAAGACTGGAGCAATAAATATAAAAAGAGTATTGATTGCTCAAACCCGAAGGGATTTTCCCAGAAAGCACACTGTGCAGGTAGATCTAAAAGAGCAAGAGGTGAAGAAACTAAATCAAAACCAGTTGAATAATGTCGAAACTTAAATCTCATAAAACAGTTGAAGAAATTGCAAAGAAGCATCGTCTTGATGTTTCTTTCATACAAAAGCAACTTGATATGGGAGAACCAATTGAACATGAACATACCAAAGATCATGATTTAGCAAGATATATTGCTCTTCAACATCTAGATGAAATTCCAGATTATTACACTCGTTTAAAAAAGATGGAAGCAGATGCTAAGAAGCATCATAAAAAATTTAAGGATGTAAAAGAAGAGTGTGATTGCAAGAGAAATTCGGTTAATGAACTTGAAGTTGGTCTTAAAAAATTAGATAAACCTTCTTATGAAAACATAGACAAACTTATGCGTCGTATTATGAAAAAGCATGATATGACTGCAAAAGACCTACATAATTCTTTCGTAGAAAAACATAATAAAACACCGGATGACTGGATAAAAAATATAGATGAGGAAACCAAATCTGGGGACGAAGGACTTAGAGATTGGTTTAATAAATCTAAGTCATCGGATGGTAAGAAAGGGTGGGTTCAACTTGGCGGAAAATGGGCGGGAAAACCATGTGCTCGGCAACCAGGGCAAACTTCAACTCCAAAATGTGGGAGTTCTAAAATGAAAAGAGCACTTTCCAAAGATGAAGAAGAAGCAGCAAGAAGACGTAAAAATAGACTAGATTCAAATCAACCAGAAAAGACTGGTGCAGCAAAACCAACTAACGTAAGAACTGAAGAAATGGACCTACAAGAAGTCAAAGATAAACCAGGAAAGGGTAGTGGTAAAAAGGATGCTTGCTACCATAAGGTAAAGTCAAGATACTCGGTTTGGCCTAGTGCTTATGCTTCTGGAGCATTAGTGAAGTGTCGTAAAGTTGGTGCTGCAAACTGGGGAACTAAAACGGAGGAAACTCACATGCACGAAGAAGAAAGATATTGTCCAATGTGCAAAAAGAGGGAAACTAGGTCAGAATGCACCTACGGAGGTAAGGTGTGGGATAAGGTTTCTGTAAAGGATGAAGAGTATTCAATGGCTAGATCTGAGTTGAAGACCATCGAAGATGCGGTAAAGAGACTTCGTTCAAAAGTTGAAATGGGTGAAGGAGATCTTGAAGCATGGGTTCAATCAAAAATAACTAAAGCTGCCGACTATATTGATACTGCGGCGGATTACATTGATAGTGGTGAAATGGAAGAGCAATCGTCCTTTGATGAAATGAAGTGCTGGCCTGGATATAAAAAGAAAGGGACTCAGAAATTATTTGGAAAGAAATATAATAGATGTGTGAAGGCAGAAGACGTTACAATTGAAGATGCTGATGGAAATACCTTTGCTGAAGTTGTAGATTTAATTAAACCCGAACCAATTAAAGGATTTAAATCGCAAATTGATGAGGCATCTAGACTTCAAGCACAAACAGGGAACGTAATTGCAATTACTCTTTCTTGGAGAGGAAAGTATTATGGAGTTAAGATGTTCTTCCCTCAAACCAAAATGCCTTCTAGATCTGAACTAACTGCTGAACTACAAAAGGTGTATCCAGATTGTAGATTAGTTCATCATTATGTTTCGGAAATTCAACCCGGCGCTCCTTTAATTCAAGCAGTTGGGCCTCAGGGAGGTAGTTTTGCAAAGTATGGTCCAAATAAAAACTATGTAAAACCTATGGGAGAAGAGGTTGAAATGGATGAGGACTGGCAAAAGGTGAATAGGCAGGATAAAACCGATGGCCTGAGTCCCGCTGCAGTAAAAGCATATCGTAGAGAAAATCCAGGTTCAAAGTTGCAAACTGCAGTGACTGAAAAAAATCCATCGGGAAAAAGAGCAGAGCGTCGTAAGTCATTTTGCCGACGTATGAAAGGCATGAAGTCCAAACTAACAAGTGCAAAAACTGCCAGAGACCCCGATAGCAATATCAATAAAGCACTCCGTAGATGGAATTGTAATTAATAGTTAAGGTTTTTTATTATGTCTGATGTTTATCTTGGTAATCCACTGCTTAAGAAGGCAAATACGCCTATTGAATTTACACAAGAACAGATTTTAGAATTCGTAAAGTGTAAAGATGATCCGGTTTATTTTGCAAAAAATTATGTAAAGATTGTAACTCTAGACCATGGATTACAATCTTTCCAGATGTATCCATTCCAGGAGAAGTTAGTAAGAAGGTTTCACGAAAACAGATTTAATATCTGTAAGATGCCTCGCCAGACTGGTAAGTCTACAACGGTAGTTTCTTTCCTCCTTCATTATGCTGTTTTTAATGATAATGTTAATATTGGTATTCTTGCAAACAAAGCAGCAACTGCAAGAGAACTTTTGGATAGATTACAGACTGCTTATGAAAATCTACCGAAGTGGATGCAACAAGGTATTATTTCTTGGAACAAGGGTTCATTAGAACTTGAAAATGGTTCTAAGATTTTAGCAGCCTCTACGTCAGCATCTGCTGTACGAGGAATGTCATTTAACATTCTATTCTTGGACGAATTTGCTTTCGTTCCAAATCACATTGCAGATTCTTTCTTTGCATCAGTATATCCAACAATTACTTCGGGCAAACAAACTAAAGTTATTATAGTTTCAACACCACACGGTATGAATCACTTCTACCGAATGTGGCATGATGCAGAAAAAGGTAAAAATGAATACATCTTCACGGACGTTCATTGGAGTGAGGTTCCTGGGAGAGATGATGAATGGAAGAAGCAAACTATTGCTAACACTTCAGAACAACAATTTAAGGTCGAATTTGAATGTGAATTTTTAGGTTCAGTAGATACTCTTATTGCACCAAGTAAACTTAGAAATCTTGTATATGATCATCCAAAGACACGTAGTGCTGGTTTAGACGTTTATGTTGACCCTGAAGAAAATCACGATTATTTAATAACAGTGGACGTTGCCAGAGGCGTTGGAAATGATTATTCCGCATTTGCCATTGTTGATATTACACAATTTCCACATAGGGTAGTTGCAAAATATAGAAATAATGAAATAAAACCTATGCTTTTCCCAAGCATAATCCATGAAGCAGCAATGGCATATAATAGTGCATATATTTTATGTGAAGTAAATGATGTTGGAGATCAAGTTGCAAGTATTCTTCAGTATGATTTAGAATATAATAACCTTCTTATGTGTTCTATGAGAGGTAGAGCAGGTCAGATAGTTGGACAAGGATTTTCTGGAAAGAAAACACAACTTGGCGTTAAGATGTCCAAAACTGTAAAAAAAGTTGGATGTCTTAATTTAAAGACAATGATTGAAGAAGATAAGTTATATTTAAATGATTATGATATCATCTCAGAACTAACAACATTTATTCAAAAACACAATTCATTTGAAGCAGAAGAAGGTTGCAACGATGACTTAGCAATGTGCTTAGTAATTTATGCTTGGTTAGTTGCTCAGGATTACTTCAAAGAACTTACTGACCAAGACGTAAGAAAACGTCTCTATGAAGAACAAAAAAATCAAATAGAGCAAGATATGTCTCCATTTGGATTTATATCTGACGGACTAGATGAAAATAGTTTTATTGATAATGAAGGTGATAGATGGTATGTTGATGAATATGGAGATCGGTCGTATATGTGGGAATATATGTAATGGACTTTGATAAACAAATAAAACTAGGACATTTACTACTAACTGATAGAAAATGTAGAATATGTGGAGAAACAAAGAATTTAATTGATGGATTCTACAGAACACGTAAAGATCGTGGCCCAGTTGCTTCATCATATTCATACGAATGTAAGGAATGTACAATAAACCGCGTCAATATGACGAAGAAAAAGTATCCATCATCACTGATTGACTGGTCGTATCCTGACTGGTAGATATTCACGTCTCATTTCCCCACTGTAAATACTCTTTTTAATAAATATTTCCAGTTAATCTGAGATTACGGAGAAAAACATGGCGACTCCTCAATTATCTCCTGGAGTATTAGTCAGGGAGGTTGATTTAACAGTAGGAAGAGCTGATAATGTATTAGATAATATCGGTGCAATTGCTGGACCCTTTGCAATTGGCCCCGTAGATGACGCAATTGATATCACTACAGAAAACGAACTAATAGATGTTTTTGGAAAGCCACTTTCCACAGATGCTCAGTATGAGTACTGGATGAGTGCATCTTCTTTCCTTTCATACGGTGGGGTTCTAAAGGTAGCAAGAACTGACGGCGCCAACCTAGTAAACGCCAATGCAATTAGAAACGCTTCCGGAATTTCAACCGCTGGAGAACCAACCCTCAAAATCAAGAACTTTGATGATTATGAGGCAAATTATGCTGACGATATTGCAAACTACATCTTCGCAGCTAAGAGTCCTGGTTCCTGGGCAAACAATCTGAAGGTATGCGTAATTGACGATAAAGCGGACCAGGTTATCACTGTTGGTGCAGCTGCTACATCATTCGCTCAAGTTGGATATGCAGTAACTACAACCTTAACTAATGTACCTTCCGCTGGCGTAGGAACTACTTCACTTTTCAATGGATACCTTAAGGGTATTATTACTGGAGTTGGAGCAAGCACCTTAGACGTAAAGGTTGTATCTGTTGTAGATACTACAGGAACTGAAACTGAAGTTGATTATGCTCAATTCTCACAGTTAAGATCCTTCAAACCATCTACCTCAGGCGGTTCTATAACAGTTGATGTAATAACCAATGCTGGTATTGCCACTACAACCGTATCCGTTAATACTGGAAATAATCCAATCCTCGATTGGTATGACCAACAAGTACTAAGTCTCACAAATACAAGCATCTTCTGGAGGTCAATTGCACCAAAACCAGGAACTTCACAATATGCAGTTGATAGAAACGGCAAGAGTGATGAAATTCACGTTGTAGTTGTAGACGATACTGGTTCAGTAACTGGTATTCAAGGAAACTTACTTGAAAAATTCATCGGGTTATCCAAGGCAACTGATGCTATCTCCGCAGTTAATTCCCCCCAGAAGATTTGGTGGAAAAATTATCTTGCAGTATTTTCGAAGTATGTTTATGTTGGAGATAACCCATCAGATGATCTGAATGTAAATGAGGATGTGGTTCCAACTGGATTCAGTTCTGGATTTACTGCAAATACCACAGCAGAAGGTCTGTGGAACTTGGATTCTCAAGATAGAACCTACAGTGCCCTTGGAAACGTAACATACAATCTTACTGGTGGTCAAGACTATTCGGCATCTGGTGGAATGACCGCGACTCTAGGTGATCTATTCACTTCATACAATCTCTTCTCTAATAGAGACGAAATTGCTGTTGATTACTTAATTATGGGTCCTGGATTAGGGAACAAGTTTGAATCTCAAGCAAAGGCAAACCACTTGATTTCTATTGCTAATAATAGAAAAGACTGTGTTGCTGTAATTTCGCCACACCGCGCAGATGTTGTTGACCTAACAAATACAGATACTCAAACTGATAATATTTTAGAGTTCTTCTCTCCACTTTCTTCTTCATCTTATGCAATTTTTGATGCTGGATATAAGTACACATTTGACCGTTTCAACAACAAGTTCCGTTATATTCCATGTAACGCCGATGTTGCTGGTTTATGTGTAAGAACTTCTATCTTTGCATATCCTTGGTTCTCACCTGCAGGACAGCAAAGAGGTATTCTGAATAATGCTATTAAACTGGCGTACAATCCAAATAAAGCACAGAGAGACCAACTCTATCCCCAGAGAATCAACGCAATCATCAACAAACCAGGTATTGGTATTCTCCTATTTGGAGACAAGACTGCTCTTGGATATGCGTCTGCATTTGATAGAATTAACGTTCGCCGTCTATTCTTAACTGTAGAGCAGGCACTAGAGAGAAGTGCTGAGGCACAACTCTTCGAACTGAATGATGAGATTACCAGAGCAAACTTCATTAACATTGTCGAACCATATCTGCGTGATGTTCAAGCGAAGAGAGGTCTATATGGATTCTTCGTTCGTTGTGATGCAACAAATAATACTCCAGATGTGATTGATAATAATGAGTTTAGAGCTGACATCTTCCTGAAACCAGCTAAATCAATTAACTATGTAACTCTAACCTTCGTTGCAACCAGAACTGGCGTAAGCTTTGAAGAAGTTGCTGGATCTGTTTGATCATCTCAATAAATTAATTAAACAGGAGGATTAAAAAATGGCTACTCTCAAAAGTCTCTCACAATTCAAATCAAAACTAATTGGTGGCGGTGCTCGCCCCAATCTCTTTGAAGTTTCGATGAATGTACCTGGTGCTGCAGCTGGAGTAAATCTGGGTCTACAGGGTGATGGCGATGGTCAATTTGATGCTGAAAAGTTCACTTTCTTATGCAAGGCAGCTGCTTTACCAGCATCTAATGTTTCACCAATCGAAGTTCCTTTCAGGGGCAGAACCATGAAGGTTGCTGGTGACAGAACCTTCGATACTTGGACTATCACCATTATTAATGATGAAGACTTCCAGTACAGAAGAGCATTTGAAGCGTGGATGCAAAACATCGGTCAGTACTCTGATCACAGTGGTTTGACTTCACCTGTTGATTATATGGCTGATGCTACTGTCCTACAACTTGGTAGAGGAACTCAGAATGGAGGAACTTCAGATTTCACTAGCGGAAGAACTCCAGGAAGAGAAACCGGTACTGGTACCGGTGGAAATGCATCTGTTCTAGCACAATACAAGTTCAAGGATATTTTCCCAACTAGTATTTCTGCTATTGATTTATCCTACGACACCACAGATACTATTGAAGAATTCACAGTAGAATTCCAAGTTCAGTACTGGTATCCTGAGCGTCCAGGTAGCAATACTGCAGAAGGATAAATAGTAAGAGCAGTATATACCTTTTATTTAAATTATGGCGAGACTATTTGGTTTTTCGATTGAAGATAACGAACCATTATCAGATACTACAATTTCCCCCGTTCCTCCAAATAATGAGGACGGGGTTGACCATTATTTAAGTAGTGGATTTTTCGGTTCGTATGTCGATATCGAAGGAGTTTATAGAACAGAGTTTGATTTAATTAAAAGATATCGGGAGATGGCATTACACCCAGAGTGTGATAGTGCCATTGAAGATATTGTAAATGAAGCAATTGTAAGCGATACTAACGATAGTCCAGTTCAAATTGACTTGGATAATTTAAATGCTAGTGATGGTATTAAAAGAAAGATACGTCAAGAATTTAAGTATATTCTAGAACTTTTAGATTTCGATAAAAAGTCTCACGAAATCTATAGAAACTGGTACATTGATGGAAGACTTTATTACCATAAAGTTATCGATCTCAAGAATCCTGAAGCAGGTATACAGGAACTGAGATATATTGACGCAATGAAAATGCGTTATGTGAGACAAGCAAAGAAAAATGAGGCGGATAAGTATAGGGTTTCCAATAGAAATACTGACAATCCAATGGATTATGAGTTTCCTGAAATTGAGGAATACTTCATTTATCAGCCAAAAATGACATATCCAACAGGAACTCCTGCTCCAGGAAATCTTGGTGGATCCAATGCTGGTGTTAAAATGACCAAGGATTCTATCACTTACTGCACCTCAGGATTAGTAGATAGAAATAAAGGGTCAACACTTTCTTATCTCCATAAAGCAATCAAGTCACTCAATCAACTC
>WOR8_10008612_pt1 | contig 13022 bp, 9 predicted proteins | sample DeeMarSeWOR38_10_FD_19890 | JGI IMG/M metagenome (IMG submission 19890) | reverse complement strand
TTTTATATATTTCATTTGATACACCTGTTTATATTAAAAAATAATATTAAATAACCACATATAAAAAGTTTGTTATACAAAAATTACCAGATTATTGTTTTTTCCTTGAAGGTTTTTTAGCTAAACATTCAGAATTCAGACAAAGTTCCCATGCTCTTTTTCCTTTTGATTTGATTTTTACAACAGGAGCAGAGCATTTTTCGCATTCGTTTCCTGTTGAAAAAACTCCACCGCTCTGAGGAAGGGAATATGTATTTTTACATTCAGGATAGCCAGTGCAGCCAACAAATCGTTTATTTTTTTTAGAGGTTCTTATAATCATAGGTTTTTCACATTTTGGACATTTACCAATAGTGTCTTGCTTTCTTTGTGCATTTTTTATACTTGTTCTTATTTTTTCTTTATCATTTTCCAAGGTCTTCATAACTGATGTAAGCATTTGTCTAGACTCATTTACTGTTTCTTCCAAAGTTTTTTTACCATCAGATATCAGATCCATATCCTTTTCAAGAGTGGCAGTCATCTTTGGTTTAACAACATCATAATCAGCCAGTGCCTCTATTACTGCAAAAGCTGTAGGTGTTGGAGCTAATGGAGATAAAGTTATATATTTCCGGGAATTAAGTTTACTAATGATCTCATGACGGGTAGATTTTGTTCCAAGTGAGAGCTGTTCCATTTTGGCGATAAGAGAACCTTGTGTATATCTTTGAGGAGGTTTAGTTTTATCTTCCTTTATATTGATTTTTGATATATCTAATGTCTCGCCCTCAATAAGTTCAGGAAGTGGTTTTCTTTTTTCTTTGAAATATGTATAGATTTTTCTCCAGTTAGGTTCAATCAATCGATAACCACTTGACTTGAACTCTTCTTTTGATATATCAAACGACGCATCAATTGTTTCAGATATTGCATCTTTTGCAAGAGTTGCAAAAAATCTTCTGCATATAAGTTCATAGATTTTTTGTTGATCAAAGGTTAGTTTTCTTCCAGAAGGAACGCCCACAGGATGAATTGGTGGATGATCAGTTGTTTGTTTTTTACCTCGTGTAGGTCGATCTCTACCATTATTAATTACTTCATTTGCCTCTTTTGAAAACTGAGAGTTTAAGAATTTTTGTAATATTCCTTTGATATTTAATGAGGGAGGATAAACAGTATTATCTGTTCTAGGATAAGATATAAGACCTGCCATGTAAAGTTCTTCAGCAGTGCTCATAGCCTTTGAAGCTGATATTCCCAAGTAGGAAGATGCTTCTAAAAAAGTAGTAGTACTGAAAGGGGAAGGTGGTAATTCTTTTTGAGTTTTTTTATCAACTTTTTTTACTATAGCTTTTTTACAATTTTTAATTTTATCAAAAATTTCTCTAACTTCTTTTTCTTCCCAGAATTGATTTTTATGATGTATTGCATCAAAATATTTACCTTTTATTAATGTTGCAATAATTTTCCAAAATGTTTTTGGTTTAAAATTAATAATTTCTTTTTCTCTTTCTACTAAAATGGCAAGAGTTGGTGATTGAACTCTGCCGATAGAAAGAAAATCCTTTCCATATCTCTGAGAAGTTAATGATATAAATCTAGTAAGAACAGCACCCCATATTAAATCTATTACCTGACGAGATTCTCCTGCACTTGAGAGATTATAATCAACTTCGACTAATTTATCAAAAGCAGATTTGATTTCATAATTGGTAATTGCACTAAATTTCGCTCTTTTAATTTTATTAATATTTTTATTATAATTTTTTATAAGATCAACTACTTCAACACCTATCAATTCCCCTTCCCTATCATAATCTGTTGCAACGATTAAAAAAGGGTTTTTATCAACTAAAGACCTCAATGATGCAGCGATTCCTTTCTCAGTAACAGTTTTACATGGTTTAATATCTATTAAATCACTAGGGGGAATTTTATTCCACTGATTAAAACCAGGTGGAAAGTCAAGATTGATAATATGACCACGTAGTCCTACTACCTTCCAATTTTCACCTTCCTTATCAAATTCATAAACAGGAGTGTTACCAAGTCTTGTGCTTCTAAGTTTTCCTTCAGATAAAATATATGCAATTCTTTTAGCAGCAATGTTTTTTTCACAGATTACAAGTTTCATTTATATTCCAAGTAAAACTTTGGACTGAACATAATAATCTTATATAATTAGTTTACGCCAAAATATTATTTGTCGAAACTATTAACTAATAATTGCTCATTTCCCTGATTTGATAATATGAAAATTCAGATGATACTTGGATCAAAATCAGATATGCCTGTAGCAGAAAAAGCTAAAAAGATTCTAGATGGTTTTAGTGTAAATTATGATATAAAAGTTGCCTCGGCTCATAGAACACCTGACTATTTAAAGGAAATTGTTGAAAAAAGTGATGCCGATGTATTTATTGGAGTTGCTGGTCTTTCTGCCGCACTTCCAGGTTCTATTGCAGCTCATACTATAAAACCGGTGATAGGAGTTCCGGTAAGTGGCAAGGTAAACTTTGATTCAATTCTTTCAATTGTCCAAATGCCACCAGGAATACCGGTAGGTGCAGTTGGACTTGATAGAGGAGATAATGCAGCTCTCTTAGCAATTGAAATACTGGCAATAAATGATAAAAAATTATCAAAAGAACTTATTGATTATCGAACTAAGATGAGAGAAGACATTCTTTCAAAATAGTGGTAAAATATGTTTAATGCTGAAAAATTTATCGATGAGATAGTTACAAAATTAAAAGATGATATTGATGGAAAAGCATTAATTGCATTTTCTGGTGGAGTTGATAGTACTGTTTGTGCAGCTCTTGTAAATCTTGCGATTGGAAAAAAATTGGTTGCAGTTCATGTTGATACAGGATATATGCGAAAAGATGAATCAAAAAATGTTAAAAAATTAATGGATAAAATTGGTCTTAATTATCACTTTATTGATGCAAGTAAGGAGTTTTATTCAGCTTTGAGGGGAATAATCGATCCAGAGAAAAAACGCAAGATTATTGGTGAAAAATTTATCAGAGTTTTTGAAAAGGCAGCCGAAAAAGAAAAAGTTGATTATCTTGTTCAAGGAACAATAGCACCTGATTGGATAGAGTCAGGTGGACAATTGAGAGACGTTATAAAATCTCATCATAATGTAGGTGGCCTTCCAGAGAAAATGAAGTTGAAGTTAATAGAGCCGTTACGTGACCTATATAAAGATGAGGTACGCAAAGTTGCTAGGATTTTAAAACTACCAGTCGCAGAAAAACAGCCATTTCCAGGCCCAGGCCTAGCAATCAGAATAATTGGTGAAGCAACAGCTGAAAGAACTGAAATTGTCAGAGAAGCATGTGACATTGTTGAAAAAGAAATTGAGATTGCGGTAAAAAAAGGTATTATGGAAATGCCATGGCAATATTTTGCTGTTCTACTACCAATAAAATCTGTTGGAGTTCAAGGAGATAAAAGAGCATATGGTTATGTAATTGCTGTGCGAGCTGTTCATAGTATAGATGCTATGACTTGTGCATTTAGTAAAATTCCAAATGATGTAATTGATAATATATCAACCAAAATTACAAATAAAATGAAAGATAAGGTCAATAGAATTGTTTATGATGTAACAAACAAGCCTCCAAGTACCGTAGAATGGGAATAAAATGGTAAAAATATATGTTGTTGATAATGGCGGTCAATGGACTCACAGAGAATGGAGAACCTTAAGAGATCTTGAGGTTGATACAAAGATAGTTCCCAATACTATTTCTTTTGATGAACTTATAAAAGATAATATCAACGGATTAGTTTTATCAGGTGGTGCACCAAGAATTGGACTGGAAGATGAACTTGGAAATACTGCTGAATATCTTGAGAAAGCAACGTTTCCAATATTGGGTATTTGTGCTGGTCATCATTATATAGGACGGTTTTTTGGTGGAAAAGTATTACCTTCTAAAACACCTGAGTTTGGTAAAATTGAATTAAACATAATTAAAAAAGATCCATTGTTTGATGGAGTTACTAATAAATCAATTGTTTGGGAGTCTCATAATGATGAAGTAAAAGTGCTTCCAAATGATTTTATGATACTTGCAAGTAGTGAAAATTGTAAAATTCAAGCAATGAAGCATAAAAACAAACCATTTTATGGACTTCAGTTTCACCCGGAAGTTGAACATACCGAGTTTGGTGAGAAAATTTTTAGTAATTTTGTAAAAATCTGTGAAAAATTGTAATAATTATTGGACGTGGAAAGACCAGGGGGAGTTAATGTTTCATCCCATCCTCACCAGTTCACCTCTTTTAACTCCCCATACTTTTACGTCTAAATCTAATAAATTTTAAAAAAAATTATTTCCATCTTTTAAAAAGCGTATGATTGATACTTAATTGATCGAAAATCTTTCCAACTATAAAATCAACCATATCATCAATTTTTTTAGGTTTATGATAAAAACCTGGCATAGCAGGAAGGATCGTTGTACCGGCCTTTTTTGCAGAAAGCATATTTTTTATTCCAGGTAAATCAAGAGGAGTTTCACGAATAACACAAATAAGTTTTCGACCTTCCTTTAAAAAACATACTGCAGCACGGGAGGTAAGGGTATCTCCATAACCATTTGCAACAGCCGCAAGCGTTTTCATACTGCATGGGACAATAATCATTGCGTCAAGCTTAAAACTACCACTTGCGGGGCCTGCAAAAATATCACTATTGTCATAAAAGTAATGTGATTTCTTCTTCAAATCATTGAAGTTATATTTGGTTTCATGCTCAATTATTTTTTTTGCTCCATCAGAAATTATTAGATGAACTTCGACCTTCTTTTTTAAAAGAGTTTCAAGAAGTCTTATGCCATATATACTGCCAGATGCTCCTCCGATACTAAGCAAAATTTTCATATGTATATTATTCCTCAATAGATTTAATAATATCACTTAACACTTGTTTTAGATTTTTTTCTTCTTCAAGTTTTGTACCTGTAACAACAACATCAGCACCAGCTTTTGCCTTATTTCCAGCAGTAACTGCATCCCTGATACCTCCACCTACTACAAGCGGTATATCGATATTTTCTTTTACAGCTGAAATCATTTCATCAGGAATTGGATCATGCGCACCTGATCCTGCCTCTAGATAAAAAAAATCCATTCCCAAATATTGAGCAGCAAGTGCATAGCCAACAGCTGTATCAATATCATCTTTCTTTACTAAATCAACCTCACCAACTTTTCCTGCAGTCATTCCTGGTTCTACTATGACATAGCCCATAGAAATTGGTTCAATTCCTGTATTTTTTACAAATGGTGCTCCCTTGACATGTTCTCTGATAACGTAAGCTAAATTACGAGAGTTTAGAAGGCTCATAAAAAATACTGCATCAGCATATTTACTTAGAAATTTTGAACCTGAAGGAAACAAGATAACAGGTAATTTTGAGCTTTTTTTGATTGCTTTGACGGTTTCATCAACCTGCTTTTGTGAAACAAGTGTCGAACCACCGACCATAATTGCACTGCTACCTGATTCTTCAGCAGTTTTTGCTAAATCTCCAGCTACTTTAGGATCCTGTTTATCAGGGTCAATTAATGAGAAATGTAATCTTTTCTTTTTTCTCAACTTGAAAATATCCTTTGCTATCGACATTTAATCCTCAATAAATCTCTGCTATATATAACATTTATGTTTAAATAAAAAATAAATTGAGTGTGTTAGGACAGGACATATGTCACCCCATGCTATATCATGGCTATTCCATGATGAGCAAAGGTGGAACATATGTATATTTACAAAGGAGAACTTTACCTCAAGAAGGATCACATTGAACTTTTAAAGAAAGAATCAGAATATGTAAAACAAAGATACCATGCTGTTGCATCTGTTCTTTCTACAGGAAGTAACATTAAAAGACAAAAAGCAGCTCAGACCATAAATCTGAGTAAACGTCAATTCCAAAGGATTATCAAACATTTCCAACAAGAGGGAATACCAGGTCTTCGGTATAAATCAAAGAGACCGTATTATAGTCCTGATAAGACACCTAACTGGTTAGAAGATATCATTGTCAAGGTTAGAGAAGAAACAGGTTTTGGATCCTTTCATATCTCCCAGATAGTTAATATCAGTCTGAAAAACCAGGGTAAAACTGAACGGGTTATACCCCGTACAGTTTCAAGGATTCTTATAAGAAGAGGTATCATTGAGTCTGAAAAACGTGCGAAGAAAGATTGGAAACGATTTGAATGGGGATATCCAAATCATCTCATTCAGATGGATCTTACCAGGTTTAATGGCATTCCTCTTCTGACCATAGAGGATGATTACTCACGACGTGGATGGGCTATACGTCTTACTAATCAAAAGGATAAGACTGTTGTAAAGGGTATGAAAAAAATTCTTAAAATCAGATATGACAATCTCCTTACAGATAATGGAACACAGTTCAACAGAAAAAACAAAGTTATGCGTGAATACTGTGAGAAACACATCAATGAAAAGCACATTTGGACCAGTATTCATCACCCTCAAACACTTGGAAAGCTCAGTGCTTTCCAGAAGGGTTTGAAACGTTTTCTACATCATAAATTAGGTGTTTCTAGGAATCTACATGAGATTGATTGTTACATAGAGATCTATGTTCACTGGTATAACAATGGTAAATACCACTCAACAATTGCTACTTATCCAGAAGAACGATACTCTGGAGAACGTGATTTTGAATGGTATAATCATTTGGTCAAAAGCCTTAAATTAGAGGATGTCCTTGCCCTTAAAAAGTAGGGGTGACATATCTCATGTCCCTACACAAAAAAATAAATTGAGACTATAAAATAAAAGATAAAAGTCTCTGAATAAAAGGAAATCTTTCAAATAACTTGAAAAACAATGAGTTAAATAATACCTTATTTCTTGGCATTGTTACAATTAGAATTGTTTCAGGACTCTCCTCCTCATATACATCTTTTGCTTTTACTTTGATTATGTATGACCCTGTTTCAATCCATTTATGGGACTTGTTTACTATCTCACCAGATTCAAATGGACCAATCCAATCTGAATTCGTATCATCTCCCCAATTTATATAGTATCTAACTTCATCACTTTCAGGATCTGTTGTGGTAATAGAATAAGTATAAGATGTCCCTGCCTTACCACTTGTTGGACCAGTTATTGTTGGCTTTTTAGGTGGATTATTATTATTTTCTGTAGTAAAACTGTATATTTCTGAAGTTGTATCACTGCTACCTGCATCTGTTGCATTTACATACCAAATATATGTTGTATCATAACTCAGTCCAGATATACTGCATATTTTTGTGCCATTATTTTCACTTGTTGAACTAATACTTCCAATATTTGGACTTGTTTCAATACTCCAATCAATACTATCTCCTTCCCTATCAGATATATAAACAGAAAGTGTAGATGTTGATATCAAAACATTTGTTACGCCATTCAATGGGTCTTCATCTGAAAACTCAGGCGGGTAATTTTCAGGTTCATCTTCTGTTGTAAAGCTCCACTCGGAACCTATTGTTGTATAACCATATTCATCCTCTGCTTCTATTTGCCAGTAATATGTTGTTAGATAATCCATTGTTCCAGGATCATATGAAGTATCTGATTGGTCTGGTGAAACAAGTGGTGGAGGAGTGGTAGTTCCAAAGTATACATCATAAGTTACTTCATCACCGTCTGGATCCCCACCGGTCCATGATATATCAGAATTTATATTTACATTGGTCTCTCCATCATATGGATTTGGATCACTAGGAGTATTTGGTGGATCATTATCAATTGTTGTAAAGCTCCAAATTGGTCCTTGAGCAGATGCATCCGAATCATCCCACGCAATAATTTTCCAGTAATAAGTAGTTCCAAAATCAAGAATTCCTGGATCAAAAGAGGTGATTGTCTGATTAGATGAGACAATTGATGGAGGGTTAACAGTTCCAAAATAAACATCATAAGTTAAAGGATCTTCGTCAGGATCGCTGCAGCTCCATGTAAGAATAGTATCAATGTTTACATCAGTAGCTCCATTTTCAGGATTTGGTGTGTTTGGTGTATTAGGTGGTTGATTTGAGGTCACACTAACATTTCCCTCATAAGGGATATAATCCTGCATTGTTACAGTAACAGTCATAATTCCTTCTGTTAAAGGAGATGGATTAAATGTGATATTTCCACTACTATCTGTGTAGTTAATTAGATATACCTCATCATCCTTCCAGAGACATACATAAGCATTTTCCATATCATTTCCGCTAGAATTTTCCACATGGACATTAAATGAAGATGACCCAGTTTCTATTTCCTCAAGATGATAAACATCAAAGTTTGAAGGATCATTCATCCATAAAGGTAGTTCAGGATCACCTAGCAGAGTTAATTCACTGAAAATATATTTATTATAATCACCAATATTCATACTGTTATAAGCATCCATCTTATGATCTGAAAAAAGATCACCAAGCTTGTAATGGTTCTGATTAAAAAATGACCTGAAGAAATATCTATCATAACGTAGTGATGCCAAATCATCATCACCTACCGAATACCAGCCATATCGTGTATTTCCAACAAATGCTACACCACCACCATCTGTATCCCTTACGAAGTGTTCAGCTATGCAGTTGCTAAAATCAAAAGCAGAAGCCCAACAGCCTATCGAGTACCATATGCTTTGCTTATTACCATTTGAAAAGGCATCAACCTCAGAGGTAACAAGACCCCAGTTGTGATTAGTATAACCTATTCCCATATAATATTCACTACTATGGTCAATATGATTAATCAGATTTTGACCATTATTTACTGCTGTGTCAACATTATCCTCATGATTTCCACTATAACTATCATATACTTTTGTTACAGTCCAGTCAGATGGAATATATAAGCTATCAATATCAATTTTACAGTCTTCTCCATCAGTAACCGAATCAAGATCAAAGCCAAATAACGAGATATTTTTTGCATAATCTGATGTTGGTGGATTTTTTTCATAAGTTAATATTTTTGAAATAAAATTATCGATTTTTCCATTACCAGATCCTGTTCCAGTAACTGAAGCACGTCCAACATTTACTTCACATGTCCAATCATCATCATAATCTGAATAATAGGTATCTGTTGGAATATCATCACCCAAAATTGTTACTGTATGAAATGGTATTGTATCATTATCCCCGCCCAAAAGAAAGAAAGTACTACCCCAATTACTATGAGCATCAATTATAAATGCTCTTATTTTTGCTTGGTTTGTTGAACCCGTGTAATTTGCATATATTGACTCAGTTGTGACTATATTTGCAGGTATACCTTTCTGGGTTTTCCAATCTGCAAGCGTTTGAAATGCAGAAACCCAACTATAATTTGTAATAATCACATAATCATAAGTTCCTGGTTCGATAGCAAGTGGTTGAATTTCTTGCTTTGTTTGTAGAATTACATCTTCTGGGTTAATTACCATTTCCTTTACTTTTTCAATATATATATCTTTATCAGTTTCAGAAATAAATGCAGGTAAATAATCACCATATGAATGTCCAATTTCACACTCAATTTCAAATTTTATATGAGTAAATAATTTCAAAGTTTTAAGATTTGAATTATATTGAATTGGATATACTGTTACAACAGAAATTCCTTGTCCTGCCAGATCAGTCATACCAATTAATTCCACTTTTTCTAATGGATATAAAGGTGAAAAACTAAAAATATCAGTATCAAATGAATATGCAGGTTTTTTTATTGATACTCCAACTTTTTGAAAAGCTTGTGCTGGAAGAATATTATAAGATGAGGATAATTCTTTCTCAACAAAATCAATAAGTTTAACATTTGTTGCCCTCATGTTACTTGGAAGTGCAACAAGTATATTTTTCAAAGGTAGCATTGGTTCTCCAATATTTGTTGTTAATCCACCATCAGGATAGATAATTTTATCATATCCATTGTATTTTTTAAATTCAAAATCATCTTCAGTAAATTCTACAGTTATATTAATACTAGAGTTTATATCTTGAATTTTTTTTGGTTCAATAACAATCTGTGCTTGAACATTTGTAATTATTAATAAGCTTGTTATTACTAATGTCAAAGTTAACTTATGTTTTTTATAAATATGCTCAACTCCCGCCATTAAAATATTATAATAAAGATATATAATATCATAATTTATATAATTTTTTAAAAAGATAAGGCATAGGTTATAAAAATAATCATTTAATTTTTTTATAACTATTTCTGAAATAATAATCTAAATATTTTAAATAAAAATGAATGATTATAAAAGAGATTTGGGATAAATGTAAACATAACTTTATCTCTTGGCATAGTAACAACAAATTCACTCCATGGACTTTCTTGATCATAAATATCTTTAGCTTTAGCTTTTATTATATATTCTCCATTGTTTGACCATTTATGAGAAATTGTAACTAGTTCACCTGAGTCATAGGGGCCAATCCATGGTTCTAAATAGCCATCATCCCAAACAATATAATAATATACTTTATCCGACTCATTATCTGTTGCTTTAAAAGTAAATTCATATTCAACTCCTGATTTTCCAGTTTTTATTCCATTAATTTCAGGTTTTAATGGAGGAGTATTAACAAAGGGAATAATGTGCTGAACTGCATCGATATCAACACCAGGATTTTGTTCTTGAGCATTACCATCATTGTCATCTACTATTTTTATAAATCTTGCTTCCTCAATAGATATATCATTTAAATCAAACTCTGCTGTTCCTGTTGCAAGTCCAAAACCTATCCATGGTCCTGTCCAATTTGATGAAACATATACTTCGTAAGAATCATCTGATCCGTCCCCTTCATATATTTCAAAGTCAATTGAATCTTGATGATCAATTATTTTTCCAATTTCACCCATATCCAAAACAATGTAACCGCCTTTCCCTAAAGATGCACAAATACCATCGGGTGGGCCTAGAGCTGAAACTGCTTCAGTTGGATTGTTCTGAAAATTATTAGGATAACCATAAGGGTCATAGAAACTGCATAATGTTACTTGCTCAGCATAAAAATTATCTTCAGAATTTAATGATACATTTAAATAGGTTTGAGCATCCTCATAAATTACAACCTGATGATTTTGTTCTTGATATCCATTTGCTCTGATTATTATGTTATATGTTCCAGGCAGTAATGGTTTATGAAAATCTCCAATTTTTGGGTCGGTAAAACAAGGCCAAAAAGCTTCCTCAACCCAAATTGTTGCAGCTACTGGTAGACCAGTATCCATGTCAGTTATGATACCTTGTAAACCCATGTCTGCTGCATCTATTATTTCAAGCATTGCATCCCTATTATAGTTCCATGCTTGTGGAATATCACTATTTTGAACTTCGATAGTCCAGTCAATATCTCCCCGACACCCATATGAAAAATCATTTGTATCTCCTCTTGTTTGATACCAATCATATCCTTCTACAACCCAGTAACTATTATGAGAGCCATATTGTTCTGAAAGTTCAACTACTAAATCATTATCCTCAACAGGTTCACCTTTATAGTTCCAAATATAATTTACAATATCACCAGAGGTGTGAAATGATAATGATAAAACAAAATTATTGTCAAGTGCATGATTTCTTATAACTTTTGTTTCAGGTTGTGAAAAAGGCGCAGGGCTTTGGCCTTCCGCACCCCACAAATAGCCATAGTCTCTATTTAGATCAACGCCATTTGCATTATATCTTGTAGTCATTTCCCTTCCATCTGGATTAACCAGAGGTATAATCCAAATTTCTCTGTTATCAACAAGATTTTGAATGTAAGAATCAATTGCGTAATTATCAACCAGGTACCATGCAAGCATTAGAGGAAGTTCTACAGACATTAGCTCATTGCCATGGTGGCACCCACAAATCCTTACTTCGGCTTCGTTTTCTTCATCTTCTGGGTTATTAGTTATTTTTAATCCCCAGATAGTTCTTCCTTGAACGCTACTGCCAAGATCATAAAGTTTAGCAATTGAAGGATAAGTGCTTTCAATATCCTGAAGTTCAGCAGTTAATTCAGAATAAGTGTGGAAATCATCAAGGAGTTCTGGATTATTTTTCCACCCCATCATTTCAGAATAATCCTCATATAAAATCTCTGGATTTAGATTATTTTCTTCAAGCCATCTTAAATCTTCAGAAGTTGAAAAAACTATAATAAAATCCTCATTAATCTCAAGAATTGAAAAATCATTTTCAATTATTATACCAAGTGTATTAGATTCTTCCAAAGATATTTGCACAACAGCAGGATTTAGTCTAGTATATTTTTCAAATTTAATATCTGTAGCTATTGAAAAAGGTAAAGACAATAAAAAAAACAAAAGTATTATTATCAAGATTTTTTTCTTAATTAAATTATTCATAATTTTCCCCTAAATCTATAATATTAATAAGTGTTAATTATATTTAAAACCTACATTACTACATAAAAAGAATTTTTTACACTTAATTTTTAATTTTATTTAACTTATAAATATGATAAAAGCCTTCTAATCATTGGTAATTGTGCCATTAATCTATTTAATAGATTAAATTGTAAATTATAAGCTTTGTTGCGAAATATAATTATTTCAAATTCTGACTCATTACTAGCTTCTCCATAGTAATCCTCTGCTTTTGCTTTGATTATATATGTACCTTTTAAATTCCAGGTATGTCTCACTATTAATCCTTTACCTGAAGTATAATAGTCAGTTTCTGTAATATTTCCATCGTCCCAGTCCAATATATATTTTATAGTTAGATTTTCTGGATCAGTTGAAGTAAAAGTAAACTTGTATTCATTGCCTGGATTTCCTTTGGATGGACCATCTATTTCTGGATCACTTGGTGGAAAATTAACTGTTGTTGTAAAAGTCCAGATGGGACTTATATTAAAAGAACCATGGTTATCCCAGGCAACTACATACCAATAATAATGTTTATACGGTTCTAATACACCTGGATTGTAACAATTTTCAGTCTGATTACTCGATTTTATTGTAGGTGGATTTGTTCCGCCAAAGTAAA
>WOR8_10004835_pt1 | contig 13026 bp, 6 predicted proteins | sample DeeMarSeWOR38_10_FD_19890 | JGI IMG/M metagenome (IMG submission 19890) | reverse complement strand
GGAATTAGGAATTAGGAATTAGGAATTAGGAATTAGGAATTAGGAATTAGGAATTAGGAATTAGGAATTAGGAATTAGGAATTAGGAATTAGGATAATATAAACATATAATTTACATAGACTTGTGTCTTATTTCAAGTTTTTGTATCTTTTTGCCTACTGCCTACTGCCTACTGCCTACTGCCTACTGCCTACTGCCTACTGCCTCTTGTCGTGTAATCCATCCGCCACCAAGTGCCTTATAGAGCCGAACATATGAATTGTTAAAGAATGCCCGGATCTCCGAATACTGCAGCTCAACATTGAAAAGACTCCGCTCGGCCTCCAGCACTTCCAGATAACTGGTAACCCCTTTATCATAGCGACTGCGGGAAAGTTGGGCAGCTCCGTAAGCGGCTTCATACTCCCGCTGTTTAGCGGTCAGTTGATCCCGGTAGGTCTGCACCTCTGCGAGAGCATCCTCCACTTCACGGAATGCCTGCAGTACGGTGCTTTCGTATCGGAGCAGAGCTTGCCGGGCGCGCTCTTCCTCGATGTCCACCCGGCGGATGTTTTTATTGAAATTGAAGATCGGTCCAAACAGGGTGCCGCTGATTGACCAGCCTAATTCACCGGTGGACAGTTGCGACAGATCATCGGTAGCTTTGCCCAGCATCCCGGTCAGACTGATCGAAGGCAGGCGCTGGGCTTCGGCCACACCGATCCTGGCGGTCTGGGCGCGCAACAGGAATTCAGCCTCGGCGATATCGGGGCGTCGTTCAAGCAATTGCGCCGGTAATCCGGCAGGAATATCAGGCGGCTGCAGAAAAAGATCGGGTCCTTCGTCGAGCATATAAGATTGGGGTAAACGACCCAACAGTATGCTCAGGATGTTTTCGGTAAGTATTAGCTGACGCTCAAACAGGGGGATGGCTCCGGCGGCAATTTCGCGCTGGATCCTTGCCTGATAAACATCAATCTCAGGAATGATACCTTTGTCAAAGCGCTTTTGCATGATATCCAGACTTTTTTCCCGTAATTCCAAAGTACTGCGGGCAATAATCAACCGCTGGCGAAAATCGATCAATGAAAAATACGTGCTCACCACATCGGTGATCAGACTGATCTGTATTTTTCTAAGGCCAAATTCCGAAGCCAGTAACTCAGATCGGGCGGCTTCACTGGCCTGCCGGTATTTACCCCAGAAATCCAGCTCCCATCCCAGAACCGGTGCGATGAAAAAGTTATTTGAGAGTTCTTCCAGTTGAATCCCCTGGACCAGATTTCCTCTGGTTGCGTTGGCACTGATATCGACCTTTGGATACTGATCGGCTTTCGTGAAACCCAAAAAAGCCCGCGCCTCTTCCATCCGGCTGGCGGCAATCTGTATCTCCCGGTTATTCTTAAGCGCATTCTCTACCAGGGTATCCAGGGTAGTGTCCTGAAAAAGTTCCCACCATGCCAGGTTTATGATTGAATCGGCATTTGAGACTTGTGACCGGTACATTTCCGGCGTCTCGACCACCGGTTTCTCAAATTTTGGCCCCATGGTACACCCGGAAACCAGGATTACCGCAAATACGGTCAAATAAACAGAGAAAGTGGGTTTCATTTATATACTTACCTTGATTTTATACGCTCTGTTCGTTTTTATTGCGCTTATGTTCGTATCCGGCAATTTTTCCTATCAGCACAAAGAAAACCGGATACAGAAAAACGCCCAGTATAGTGGCCAGCGTCATGCCACCTAACAATGCCATCCCCATTACCTTTCTTGCTTCGGCACCTGAACCGCTGGCGATGACGAGCGGAAATACACCCAATATAAAAGAGAATGCGGTCATCAGTATGGGTCGGAACCTCGATTTTGCCGCATTTATAGCAGAATCAAACAACTTTAATCCGCTTTTGAATTCTTCATTGGCAAATTCCACGATCAGAATAGCATTTTTTGCTGCCATGCCGATCAGCATTACAAAGGATACCTGAGCAAAGATATTGTTTTCAAAAGTCGGGCTGAACAATCGGGCAGCCCAAAGCGCAAATAAGGCGCCGAATATGGCGAACGGTGTCCCCAGCAATATGGCAAACGGCAGTGACCAGCTTTCATACTGCGCAGAAAGGATCAGGAATACGAACAGCAGCGAGAAAGTGAGGATGACACCCAGCGAGCCGGAGGCTTTCTTCTCCTGGAATGACATCGCATTCCAGGCATATCCCATGTCGGCCGGCAAAACATCGGCAGCGACTTCCTCCAGAGCGGTCATAGCCTGTGCGGACGTGTATCCAGCGTTCGGTGTTCCGGTCACTTCAACCGATCGGTACAAGTTGAACCGGTTGGTATAATCCGGTCCTGATATCGGGCGAATGGTAACCAGCGTACCCAGTGGTACCATATTACCATCCTTATTCTTAATGAAAAAATTACTTATTTGCTTTTCATCTGTCCTGTACTGCGGCTCTGCCTGGATATAAGTTTTGTAAAGACGCCCGAATCTGGTAAAATCATTCACATAAGCTCCCCCCATAAAGGCTCCGACAGTTGTATAGAGCTCATTGAGGGAGACACCCAGTTTAAGCGCCTTTTCTTTATTGATATCCATGTATCGTTGCGGAACGCTTGCCTGGAATGCGGTGAAGGCGTTTCGAACCTCCGGTCTTGCATTGGCAGCCTGAATGAACTTTATACTGTTTTCCGCAATGTATTGCGTTGTATTGCCTCCTCTGTCCTGGATCATTATGCTAAATCCGGAACCGTTTCCTAACCCCGGAATTGCTGGCGGACCAAAAGCAAAAGCAATTGCCCCCTTTATTCTATTGGCGAGCATCCGGTTTAGAAGTGCGGTAAATTCCCTGGCGGTGATATCTCTTTCAGACCAGTCCTTGAGGGTAACAAACATAAAAGCATTATTGGGCGCATAGGCACCTGATAACATACTGAATCCGGTAGCATTGGTGACATATTCGACCTGGGGAAATTCCATAATAATATTTTCAACGTCTTCTGCGATCACATCTGAGCGTTGCAGAGAAGACGCATTTGGTAGCTGAATGTTAACATAGAGATATCCCATATCTTCTTCAGGTATAAAACCACCCGGCACCAATTTCCCAAATACAACTGCAGCAAGTGTCAGAATGCCAAGAAAAACAACCGATCGCATGATTTTTCGGGTGACAACGTTCGTGAAACTCATGTAGGAATCGGTAGATTTTCCCAGCCAGTTGTTGAAGGCTCCAAATGTCTTACCTAAAAAGCCTTTATAGGGTTCAGGCTCCTTTAATAAAAGGGATGCCAGTGCTGGGCTGAGTGTGAGGGCATTCAGAGATGAAACACAAACCGATACCACGATGGTGATCGCAAACTGCTGATACAGTCTGCCGGTAATGCCGGCCATACCTGCCACCGGGATAAATACGGCAACAAGAACCAGGGTCGTTGCGATGACCGGTGCGGTGACCTTTTGCATAGCGTCCAGTGTCGCTTCGCGGGAGCTCATTCCATTGGCGATATTTACCTGGACCGCTTCGACAACAACAATGGCATCATCTACCACAATGCCAATGGCCAGTACCAGCCCAAGCAGGGAAAGTACATTAATGGTGAAGCCCAGCAGGGGAAAGAAAATAAAAGTTCCGACCAGGGACACGGGAATGGCGATCGTCGGAATCAATGTCGCGCGCCAGTCCTGGATGAATACAAATACCACAAAAATGACCAGGATCAGGGCGATGATCAATGTCACAACGATGTCCCGTATGCCGGCAATGATGGGAGCTGTTGAATCTAATGTAATATCATATTTCAGACTTTCCGGAAATCCATTTGACAACCGCACCATCTCTTGCTTAATCTGGTCGGCCAGTTCGACGGCATTCGATCCGGGTGCTTGGTATAAAGCAATGATTGAACAGGTTTCTTTATTCAGCCGCGTAAAGGCATTGTAAGTTTCGACCCCCAGGTTTATTGTAGCGATATCTCTTAGTTTTACCTGTGAACCATCCGGATTTGTCCTGACAACGATTTCTCCAAATGCTTCGGGAGAACTGAATCGCTCTGGCAGACGGACCGTATAGGTAAACTCCGTCCCGGGAGGGGAGGGTTCCGCACCAAATTTTCCACCGGGGACAATGATATTTTGCTCATTGATCGCTGAGAGAATTTCAGGTACCGATATGCCGATATGCGAAAGCCGGTCCGGTTTTATCCAGATCCTCATAGAATAGTCGGAAGCGCCCAGCACGTTAACCCGGCCAATACCCTTTATTCTCGCTAACTGGTCCTTGATATTGATCAGGGCATAGTTGCCTAAGAAATTCTGATCGTATCGCCCGTCGGATGTTAGAGTGATCAGCATAAATATATTCGGCATCGATTTTTCGGTGGTAACGCCCAGTTTTTTTACGGCTTCCGGTAGCTTAGCAGTGGCTGCCGAAACCCGGTTCTGCGTCAGGACCGTATTCATGTCCGGATCCGTCCCGACATCAAACGACACATCAATGTTCATGGTGCCGTCATTGGCGTTGGTTGATTTCATATAGATCATATTCTCAACACCATTGATCTGCTGTTCAAGCGGCGTGGCAACCGATTCTTCAACATTCAACGCGTTTGCCCCGGTGTACGTGGCCTTCACCTGGACAATGGGCGGTGTCAGATCCGGATACTGTTCAATAGGTAATCCAAGCATTGAAATGAACCCGACAATTATGATAACAATGGCGATAACCATTGCCACAATCGGACGGTATACAAAAAAATTTCCCTTATTTTCAGCCATAATGGTATTCTTATTGTATAGAGGTTTTACTTTGGAATTCAATTAGCGAAGGTGAAATCTGCATGCCGGATTTTACCTTCTGCAATGCATCAATGACAACTTTATCCTTTGGGGCTAATCCTTTTGCAACCAGCCAGTAATCGTCAATTTTTTGTCCGGCAACTATCTGTCGGGCTTCGACCATATTTTTATCGTCCACGACGTATACCGAGTACTGACCCTGCAATTCCATTACACACCGCTGCGGTACCAGCAGGGCACCCTTGATGACCTCCATTTGCACTTTCACCTTGGCAAATAAACCAGGGCGCAATATAAGGTCAGGATTGGGGAAATTCCCCTGTACGAGAATGGAACCCGTCGTTGCGTCGACGCCCCGGTCGATAAAATCCACCGTTCCTACGAGTTCATAAATACTTCCGTCTGCAAGTATCAGCTCCAAACCACGTGCTTTTTGCCGCTCAACCCTCTCACCGGGTGTCAGATCATCAGCCTGTCGAAGTTCCATGAATTGCCTGAATATTTCGAGATATTGGGATTCGGTGAGGAAGAAAATCACTTTTACGTTTCCGGTTGCGGAGACGGTGTTCAGAATTACCGGATTGGGATCCCGTCCAACAAAATCACCGACTTTTGCCATTGTCTTACCGATAATTCCGTTTATCGGTGAATATATTTTGGTATATCCCAATTCGATCTGAGCCGACCTGAGGTTGGATTTTGCCGCGTCAAGACTAGACAGGGCGGCATCGTACATGGCCTGGGCAGCATCAAGATCACTCTGGCTCACGGCATTTTCTTCGGCCAACGGTTTGTACCTCTCCAGGTCGCTCCTGGCTTTGGCCAGCATGGTCATTGCCTCGGCTACCTTGCTTTTCTGGGCATTTACCCGGGCCTGGAGGGGCTTTGGATCAATGGTATACAGAAGCTGTCCTTCGGTCACCATGGACCCTTCCTCAAAATGCAATCCCTCCAAAAAACCTTCTACCCTGGCGCGGATCGGAATGTCTTTTTCACCAAATACTTCCCCAACAAACTCCTTGTAGACCGGGACATCCTTTTGAAGGACCTCAACGACAGTGATCTCAGGTATGTTTGTTTGTATCTGGGTATCGGATCCGCAGGAAACAAAATGACCGGCAAGTAAAATAGATAAAAGCGGAAGGTATCTTCGCCTTTGCGTTTTAATGTAGTATTTCATTATAAGTTACACCCCGATTAGGTATGAAATTATAACAATAGCGCAAGAGTTTAAGTTAAATTTTCTGAATCTGTTTTGCAAGCCCTTGCTTCTAAGACTGTTTAACAATTCAAAGATTCAAGGAGCGAGACACAGCTGTAACCCTAAATTTTTCCCAATTCGTGCTGCTTACTGCCAACTGCTTACTGCATCCTGCCTACTGATCATCATAGGCTGTCACCGTATCTTCCAACACGACCAGTTCGATCCCTGCGTGGGCAAACATTTCGCGGGTTTCGGCGGCGGCATGGTAGCGCCTGCGGGTGCATACGCGGGCGATCCCCACGCTGATGATCAGCAGTGCGCATACACGGCAGGGTTCCATGGTACAGTAAAGGGTGGTGTTATTTAAGGAAATACCATGCCGTGCCGCCTGGCAGATGGCGTTTTGTTCGGCATGGATAGTTCTGACACAGTGCTGGCGGGTGGTGCCGTCCTCGTCAATGACCTTTTTCAGCAGATGTCCGGCCTCGTCACAATGCGGAAAACCAGGCGGTGATCCCACATAACCGGTGCACAGGATCCGGCGGTCCTTTACGATGATGCAACCGCTGCGGCCCCGGTCGCAGGTGGCACGCTCGGCGACCTGGTCCACCAGTTTTAAAAAATATTCATCCCAGCTGGGTCTTTTGTTGTTATTTTTCATACTTCAATTTTTAATTTACCCGCTCTTATTTAATGGATCAAGTATCATAATAGTGACAAATGCCCTTCAAACATTTTTTAAATTTCACTATATTTAATATATTCAAAAAATATAAGCATATTAAGATGAGGTATACATGTTTAAGGTGCAGATAATTTTCACCATACTGCTGATCGGTCATATTATTGCGCAGGAAATCGATTTCCGTATCGACGGACCAGTTAAGATAGTATTGGAGCAGACGGAAAAAGCTTTTATGAAACCACGCTGGTCACCAGACGGGACCAAGATTGCCTTTACCGGTTTGAAACACATCGGCTTATATGTGATCAATTCCGACGGAAGTGCATACAAACACCTGAGCGAGGAACCGGGGGCAGGGTATGATTTTTACTGGTCGCCCGACAGCCGCATGATTTCCACGACGGTAAACACTTACATCAATGACCGACAGAAAGAGATTTTAAAAGTCTTTGATGTGTTTTCCGGTTCCGTTCAGGACCTCGGATCACCCGGCGGTCAGGCGAAAATAGGCCTGGCAGGATTTATTGGCGATAATGCACTGCTTGCCATTCAGGCGGACCGGCTTGAGCTCATTAACGTTTTCAGGACAGGTCAGACCGGTGGATTTACTGCCGCGGCAGCTAGTCAGAAACTGTGTCTCAGTCTGGGGACTGATATGGCGCTGTACAACCCGTTGACCGGAGAGTATGCGCGTATAGATCCCAAACCGGGAGCACTTTACCTCACCCCTGTATTATCACCGGATAGCCGGTATATAGCTTTACGTATCTACGGGGATCAGATGTATGTCTACGATATTGAAAACGGCGGGCTTATTCCCCTTGGTGAGGGCCACCATCCGCGTTGGGCTAATAACAGCGAATGGATTGTATTTGAACGCAACACCGACGACGGTCATAGCATTATATCGGCGGATCTGTTTATTGCCGATAAAACCGGTCAGAGATTCGGACAACTTACCTATACACCTGATGAACTTGAAGTAAATCCTGATTGGTCACCGGTTGCAAATCAGATTGTGTATGAAAACCTGTCAACCGGTGCTATTCATTTAATTGAAATTGCAGATATTCGTTAAACCGGTACAATGAATCTAAATTAGAAAATTAGCAGCATTTACCTTGAGGACTCATATGATATCGTTTCGATCATTCGCTTTGTTGACATTGCTTTCCGCCGGTCCCCTGTTCAGTCAGGCAACCGGCCTGGCAGGCTGGGATATTATCCTCGATCCGGGGCACAGCCGGTTTGAAAATATGGGAATTTACGGCTACTCTGAGGCAGAAAAAAATCTGCGCGTCGCCATAAATCTCAGGAGCCTCTTACTCGATAATACAGATATTGACACGGTGTATATTACCAGGACAGATGATCAACAATTGGTCGGGTTGTCTGAGCGCACCGACCTTGCCAATCAGTTAGGAACCCAATGGTTCCATTCGATTCACAGCGATGCGGGTGCGCCGGAATCTAACAGTACCCTGCTGCTCTGGGGACAATACCTTAATGGCCTGGAAAAGAATCCGCCGGGCGGGCAGGCCATGTCAGACATTATGGTTGATATCCTCACTGCCGGCATGCGTACCAATACACGCGGCTCCATCGGTGATTGCAGCTTTTACAGGAGTTTTATTCCGGATGCCTGTTCCGGCGGGGGGCCGTATCTATCGGTCAACCGCAGATCAACGATGCCCTCTGAGCTGAGTGAGGCAGGTTTTCATACCAGTCCGACCCAGAATCAGCTGAATATGAACGCTGAATGGAAAAGGCTCGAGGCATATACGTTTTTCTGGTCAATCCTGGAATACCATGGAATCGCCCGGCAGCCGGTTTCCATTCTGACCGGAATCATAAAAGATCCGGACACCGGTATACCCATCAATGGAGCAATGGTATATGCGGATGACCAAACGTATACCACCGACACCTGGGAATCGCTGTTCTATAAATATACCCAGGAAAAAGATCTGCTGCACAACGGATTCTACTTTCTCGAGGATCTCGCCGGCCAGACGGTGCAGGTAATCGTCGAACACCCGGATTATTATCCGGATACGGCCATGGTGACTCTGAACCAAACCGATTTTACCTTTAAGGATTTTAATCTCGTGTCGACCAGGCCTCCGACGGTGCTGGCCAGCACGCCGGTGAATGGAGATACTGCCTATAACGGATACGAGTCCATTTATATTGACTTCAGCCGGCCGATGAATGTATCATCGGTTGAAAATGCGCTTCTGACCGAACCGCAAATTATTGCCAGTCACAGATGGAGTAATGGTAACCGCAATCTCGAAATTATCCCTGACAGTCTGCAGTTTGAAACTGAATATTCACTCACAATTGACGCCAACGCCAGCGATATATATGGTCATCCGCTGGATGGGAATAACGATGGGGTGGGGGGTGACCCATTTGTATTGGCTTTCAAAACCGGTCAATCAGATCTGTTTCCGCCTGAAATCATTTCTTCCGAACCCGGAAAGAACCAGATTAATATATCCCTTTTACCGATCATCAGCTTTGTTTTTGACGAAGTTCTGGATGAGCAGAGCATTTCACCGGCTCTGTTCAATCTGGCAGCTATTTCGAATCTTCAGCAGCCGATAGAATTTATACTGGAACACTATGTTGTTCAAAATCAGAGTATCATCAGTCTGTTTCCGGTTGAGAAACTGGAACCTCTCAAAGATTACCGGACACGGATTTCACCCGGACTGAAGGATCTGCTTGGCAATACCACCGCTTCAACTTCAATATTTGTATTCAAGACCGCGGCCACCGATGAATCGGTTATATGGATCGATAATTTCGAAGGGGGCAGCGTGACCTCTTACTGGTGGGCTCCCCAGCAGAGTGGTTCGACCACCGGCATTCTGACAGAATCTACATCCAGAGCGACAAACGGCACTTATATCAATTTACATTCTCCGGGAACAACGTCGATGCAGGTGTCGTACGGCTGGGATGTAAATGCGGGCAGCTGGTTAATCCGCGAATATGTTGGCAGCGGGGCACCGCGGGAGGTTATATTTGACTCGACCTATACGATGCAGGTGTATCTGTTCGGGGACGGCAGCGGGACGAAAATCAGATTCGCCGTTGATGACCGAATTCCGGCCACCGATGCGGCTTATCATGAAGTCAGCCCGTGGTTCGTCATCGACTGGGTGGGGTGGAAACTGGTGGAGTGGAACATGGGAGCAGACGGTACCGGCAGCTGGCTGGGGGATGGTGTCCTGGACGGCAGTCTGCGGTTTGACAGCTTCCAGCTGGCTTATGATCCCGCTTTACCGTCCAATACCACCGGCGCCATTTATCTGGACGATCTGCGGCTGGTTAAAAAGGTACCTGTGGGTATTGACAGGGAATTCGATCCGACCCTGCCGGAAACGGTGGTTTTGAAGCAAAATTATCCGAATCCGTTCAATCCGGCGACCACCATTGAATTCATTCTTCCTGCGGCAGGCAGGGTTCGCCTGGAGTTATTTGATCTCGCCGGCAGAAGTTGCGGTGTTTTACTGGACAGTTTTAAATCTTCCGGAACGCATGCGATTCAAATAGATGGCAGTGCATTGTCATCGGGGGTATATATATACACGTTAACCGCATTGAATAATACGGTAAGCCGTAAAATGATCCTGGTAAAATAACAGGTGAATCTATATATTTTCTGTATAAAGGGGGGCAATGGAAGCATCGGAGTGAATCATCCAATCATCGAATCCATTTGTGGACCAAAGGATTTACAAAGATATACTATAATTTAAGACTTCAGAAAAAGAAGACTTTTTACTGTCATTGAGACCTCGATTAAGTGGAGGAGAAGATGTAGGCGGATTATGAAGCAAGCCACTGTAATGATTGAGGTTAAGATATTTTTTCTCCCGATTAAATCGGGATCATAATAACAATAAATACAATTTTGAGCGTCAAATATTTATTGTGCGATAGACATTTTATCCGGTTATAAATCAATCGGAATATCATGCGGCATTCACCGGACTGTCAGATCGGTTTTACAGAATGTTTGTCGAGTGATGGAACATTGTCGGTGCACTGGTTTCTTAACCGAGTGATATATTGAATAAAAATTGATATTTGAACATTTTTTCATTGACAATTTACTACCCATTATCTAAGTTAGTTCACCTTGTGAAATATCTAACCTGATACAGGGAAGTATCAAATTCCATTAATTTCATAAATGGAATAACATCCATATAATGGGCATGTATGGAAGCTATGACGTTTATTCCCACCGCGCTTATAGATATTTACCTTATCCACTTTGAGGTAGGAGGCATAAAGTATGTTTCGACCTAGACCAATCTTTTTAGTGTTATTGCTTCTTCCATTCATCGTTTATGCGGGAACAACCGGTAAGATAGCCGGCAGGGTGACCGACTCGGAATCCGGTGAACCGCTTGCCGGTGTCAATGTGTTCCTGGAAGGCACAGCATTAGGAGCGGCAACTGATATTGATGGATTTTATTATATCATCAATGTACCGCCGGGTACATACAATATGCAGATTTCTTTTGTCGGCTATGCCGATCATACGATTACCAATGTGGAGGTGGCGATTGATCTGACCACCAAGCTGGACGTGGATCTCAGATCTGAAATTCTGACCACCGAATCTGTAGTGGTAATGGCTGAACGGCCGGTAATTCAAAAAGATGTGGCAGCTACCCAGAAGATTGTGACTTCCGACGATGTCCAGGCGCTTCCGGTGACCTCGATTACTGAAGCCCTGGGATTGCAGGCCGGCATCACCACCGGTCTGGGCATCCGGGGCAGCGCGGCCAATGAGGCCTTGTTTGTTGTGGATGGCATCAGTCTCCGGGATGGCCGAACAAACGATCCGATTACCGATATCCCCCTGAGTGCCCTGCAGGAGCTGTCGGTACAGTCAGGAGGTCTTGGCGCAGAATATACCAACATGCGCTCCGGTGTGGTAAATGTGGTTTCCCGGGATGGTGACAAAGACAGCTACTCGGGTGTGTTGACGTTCCGTATCCGGCCCCCGCAGCAAAAGCGTATGGGCATATCCCCTTATGATCCCATGTCGTTCTTTCACCGCCCCTATTTTGATCCGGCCGTCATGTGGACAGGAACCGGTAACGGGGCGTGGGATGAATATACCCGCCGTCAGTATCCTGATTTCGACGGCTGGAATGCCATTGCCGAACAGACGTTACAAAACAGCGATCCATCTGACGATCTGACACCCGAAGCCGCACAACGTATATTTACCTGGCAGCATCGCAAGCAGGGTGACATCAAGGATCCCGATTACTATATCGATGGCGGATTCGGCGGACCGGTACCCTTTATTTCTAAATCGCTGGGTGATCTGAGATTCTTCGCCTCCTACAAACGTGACGTAAGCAAATATCTGATTGCATTGACCACAGACGGGATAATCACAGACTCTTATATGCTCAAACTGACATCCGACCTGAGCACCACCATGAAACTTTCCTTGCTGGGGCTTTACACCCAGACCGAGGGAACCTCACTTTCCGGGGCTGGTGCCAGCGGCATGTTCGATTCGCCATGGGGTATCGCCAATGCCATCGAGCGGATCGGATTCACCAATGTCTGGCGCGTGTATACCTCGATCTACTGGTCGAAAGCGAAGACGGAAGCCCACAGCATTGCGGCGACTTTTAAGCATGTTCTGAGTCCAAGCACATTTTATGAAGCCAAATTGACACGGGTTGGTAAAAAATACGTTACCGGTCCGGTCGCTGATCGCAATCTGGCCAAAATATATGAAATATTTCCCGGATATTACGCGGATGAAGCACCTGTCGGTTTTTATGCAAACCAGATTTTTTCTGTTGAAGGCAGATTGGCCTTTGGCGGTGCTGTGAGTGTCGGCCGGGATACCACCAATCTGGTCACCCATTCACTGGAGTTCGATCTGACCAGTCAGATTGACAGGCATAATCAGATCAAGGCGGGAATGAAATTTTTTGTGGATAAACTGGAAATGGGCTTCGGGCAGGTAAATAAATTTCTCCCCGAAGGCAATTCTTGGACCAAAATAGACCAAAGCCCGCTCCGGTTCTCGCTCTATGTACAGGATAAACTTGAGTACGAAGGCTTTATCGCCAATGCCGGGGTGATCATGGACATTACCGATCCCAACGAAAAATGGTATGATGTCGAGCCTTTCGACCGCAGATTTTTCTCAGAGGATTTCAATGAGGAATTAGAAGCCCTTTTCAAAACCAAAGATGAAAAACCTCAGATTACCTTCAGCCCGCGCCTGGCCATTTCTCATCCGATCACAGAGAATTCCAAGCTCTTTTTTAATTACGGGCATTACCGCCAGCTCTCAACGGC
>WOR8_10004834_pt1 | contig 13027 bp, 10 predicted proteins | sample DeeMarSeWOR38_10_FD_19890 | JGI IMG/M metagenome (IMG submission 19890) | reverse complement strand
CCACCAAATAATCGGCGCATTGATTAGCCCTGTGCAGCCACGAATAGCACTGATTAAAATATAAGAAATACATTCAGAGAGACAAAAAGCGAGAGCACCCTAAATTGTCGCTCTCACAGAATCCCATAGTACGCTCTGCAGACTTGATTTAGGGCATGATTTACCTCGCGCGGGTCTTATAATAATAGGACTTGCTTTCAGGGATCGCACTTTAGAATGGCTCGCGACAGGCTTTATTGATCAACAATAAGTTGCACTACCTCAGCATGCTATGCTATAATCATGGATGATAAGCATACAGCAAGATCCATCGTATTTAAACGAATAATGTCGGTTTGGTAGAACCTTCTTTGAAAGAGAAGTGGGGCCGTTTTGCACAAGCTAAAAGGATTCACATTAATAGAGCTTTTGGTTGTTATTGCCATTATCGCATTATTGATGGCGATTTTGATGCCGGCGCTGCAGCGTGTCAAAAAGCTACCTGGGCGATTGCATGCAAGTCGAACCTTCACCAGTGGGCCGTTATTTTCGAGATGTACGCCAGTCAAAACGACGGCTTTTTCCGGAGCGGCGATTATGTCCGGGATGGTTGGCAGCAGTACTGCTGGACGGAGCCGCTCAGGCCGTTCTATAACAATGATGAAAAGGTGCGTCTTTGCCCGATGGCGATTAAATTCAGAGAGGAAGGTGCCCGGGATCCGTTTGCAGCCTAGGGGCCGGTCCAACAGACGGATAACCAGCGAGGCAGCTATGGAATGAACAACTGGCTTTGTAATCCTCCGCCGGATGTGGAATTTATACATGGCCGGGAAGCAGCTAAAGACAACTGGAGGAACGCCTATATCGAAAATGCAGCAAATATCCCGATGCTTCTCGATTGCGCGCATGTCGAAGGGAAACCGTATTCTTTTAACACGCCTCCAGAATATGACGGTGATATCTCAACCCATGGCGTCAGCGCCCTGCAAATGAAGCGTTTCTGCCTCAACCGACACAATGGATATATCAACGGGGCATTTCTTGATTTCACCGTCAGAAAAATCGGCCTCAAGGAACAATGGATTTTCAAGTGGCATAAAAACTTCGATACCGGCGGCACATGGACCAAAACTGGTGGCGTCAAGCCCGATGACTGGCCTCAATGGATGAGAAGATTCAGAGATTACTTATTTGTAGCATTGATTTTAGTCTCAAAAGCTGTTATTTTTGTAATATCCTACAGTGCATTATACTTTCAGCAAAAGGCGATATACTGCCAAACGATTGTGGCTATGAAAGGAATCTGAATAGTGAATTGGGTATTAATCAAACCGATCAGATATAAAACTACAATATTTATGATTCTGCCGACCAGTTTGCTCGTTACTGCCTGCCTGATGATATCGAATCTTTATGCGGCGCAGAATTGGCCTTCGTTCCGTGGCCTATCAGCTTCCGGCGTCATGGAAGGGCACAAGACTCCGACAAAATGGGACGTGGCTAAATCTGAAAATATTCTCTGGAAAACCGCTATCCCCGGCCTAGGCCATTCATGCCCGATAGTTTGGGAAGATCGCCTCTTCGTTACTACCGCAGTCCGGGCCCAGGGACAATCGTCTCTGAAGGTGGGTATGTATGGGGACATCAAGTCGGTGGATGAAAAAGATGCTTTCAGTTGGCGTATTTACTGTATCGACAGAAAGACCGGCGAGATTCTTTGGGATCGGCAGTCATACATAGGGATGCCTAAGGTCAAACGGCACCCAAAGTCCAGCCATGCAAATTCCACACCGTGTACGGATGGAAATTACATCGTTGCCTTTTTCGGCTCCGAAGGCATTTATTGCTATGATATGGAGGGAAACCTCGTTTGGAAAAAGGACCTCGGTGTCCTTGACTGGGGCTACTATCGTAGTCTATCCGCGCAATGGGGAGGGGGCAGCTCGCCCGTTATCCACGAAGAGATGGTAATCGTACAATGTGATGTTCAGAAAAACTCGTTTCTTGCTGCTTATAATTTAAAGGAAGGCACAATTCTGTGGAAAACGCCCAGAAACGAAGTGCCGACCTGGGGTACGCCCACTGTTTATAATGCTAAGGAACATTCCCAGATTATTGTCAATGGATACAAACATATCGGCGGCTATGATATCGAAACAGGCAAAGAAATCTGGAAAATGAAAGGTGGCGGCGACATACCGGTCCCGACGCCCATTATTGCTCATGACCTTATTTATATCACCAATGCACATGGGCGAATGAACCCGATATACGCCGTGTGCATCTCAGCAACAGGAGACATATCACTGGCCAAAAACCAGACCAGCAACGAACATGTTGCATGGAGCTATGAAAGGGGGGGAAACTACATGCCGACACCAATTGTATATAAAGGTTATATTTATTTCGGTTCGGATAGGGGCACGCTGAGTTGCTTTAAGCCTGCAAGCGGAGAATTAGAGTACAGAGAAAAATTAAGCTCGAATAGTGCGGCGTTCTCAGCTTCTCCGGTTGCATCTGACAGTAAGATTTATTTCACCGCCGAGAATGGCCAGATATATGTCGTGCAGGCAGGATCGGAATTCAAATTGCTCGATGTCAATGAGATGGGCGAGATATGCATGGCAACGCCGGCAATTTCGCTGGGAAACCTGTTCTTTCGAACCAGACATCACTTGGTGGCAGTAGCAGAACAAAACCAGCAGCAATGAAAACTGTTACTTACCCTCAAGGCCTTTCAAAAGCTTGTGACATTATAAATATCTTATGCTCTCCAGGGACGCTGGCGAGTGATTTCCTTTGAGAATACATCCTGGGCGATCAGCACATTTTCGATAATCTGAAAATCGAACATTCCCACGCATGCGAAATCGGCGCCGTTCTCGAAGACATACTTGAAGCTGTGTCTCGGATGCAGAGCGCCGGCCGCCAGAACTTTGAAGGCAATCCATGGTTCCTCCAGGTTGTTCATGTACTCGATGGTCTCCTGGGGATTGCGGCACCACATATTGTCGTGAAATTTGTCGTGATCAGGACTATTTGAGCCTATGATATCGAATTCTTTGCGGTTTTCTTTTGGTGTTGCCGACCAGTAGTTATCCGGGTGCAGTGTCTTGACCCAGAAATCCGGTTTGAAGCCGGCATCGACACAGGCCTTTATTGTCGTCAGTTCGTGGGCTCCAATGCCACCCGGCACCTTGAATTGCTGAATGTAATACAGCGCTTCACCCAGCAGTTTAACCTGTCCTTTTTTGACTGCGCTGTCTGCCAGTCCACCCTGGATATATACTGCGTGCGCACCGCCATCCACCGAGCGTTTGATGCCTTCCTGGATGTTCTCGCCGGAGGCGCAATCTGAAATCCACTGAATCTTGCCGCCACGCTCATCCCAGTAGCGGTTGATTACCCTGTCGGAGACAGGATTCGTCAGAATCGTATTGATACCATTATCTTCCGCAATCTCCAGCGTCTCGAACACTTTCTGGTCGGTGTGGTAGGCCTTGACTAATGAGGAGACATACACTAAATCCCTGCTGTGCGCCCAGCCGCCTATCAGGTTGCCGCCGCAGAGTATCCTGCTGATCTTAAGGTTCTTTATCTTACCGAAGGAAAGTTTATTGCCGGCCGAGCCAGTTTGATTTTTGGTTGATTTATCCACCATTTTAGCGAGCAGATTCTGCTCTTCGAAACTTTTGAGCCCTAAAGTTGCTCCAGCCGAAACAGCGATGGATTTCTTAAGGAAGTCTCTGCGATCAACATTCTCATTTGACATGATTACGATCCTTTCTGTCAATTATGATACAATATAGTGTCAGCAAGTGCGTTTATACTACATTATTACCATCGGAATTGCAAGGACTAAATCAGGTCGATTCGACAATAATGGGCTCGATGTATTTCACTCGCCCAATGCGTATAAATGACCCACTGTTCGCAGGTATATTTTGTTTTCGGCAATAGCTGGAGTGGCAAAAATCTTTTCACCGAAATCGTTCCTGATCAGAACTTTCAGCTCTTCATCGACCTGAATGACCGTAACGACGCCTTTCACAGAGGCGGCGATAATCTTATCGCTCGCGGCAATTGGAGATGCAGTATATTGACCGGCGGCACCGATTCGCTGCCGGAAGAATTCCCTGCCGGTTGCTGCTTCGAGACAGGTTAACACTCCGCCATCCCGCAACAGATAGAGTTTTCCCTGGCAATAGAGCGGCGAAGGTGTCTCAGGTATGCCTCGCTGAATTTCCCATACCACATGTGATTCGAGGGCATTATTTTTCGCTCCGGGGCGGATTGCCATCAGATTAGGCCGGCTCATAGAGGCGAAGCCCGACATAGTTTGCATCCATTCGGCTTCGCTGATAATGCGGTTCTTGTCATGGTCGAATATTCTCAGCAGTCTATCCATGTCTCTGACCGGCAACCCGTAGCCCGGATTGTCTTTGGGTAATTCCGGCCGTTGTATAAAAGCAAAGCCGTCGGTCATTTCATCCCGTTGTATTTGGTTGTCGTTATTGCGGTCAAATTGCTCGATGGTGTATTTCCATGTGTTTGCCGAATCCAATTTCTCGTCTCCACGTCCGCCGAGGGCCGCAGCGCTTGCAAACAAAAGGCCGTCGCCCACTACAGGGATGCCGACCGTTTCCGGCGGAAAACCGCCGGCCCACCATATCTCGGCGCCGGTGGATGGATCGTATGAAGTCAATCTTTTTGAGCCGAGCACGACAAGCTCTTCGGCGTCGCCGTGACGCCAGATCATGGGCGTTGACCAGCCGGCATTGAACAGCGACCGCGGCTGTTCCCATGTCGTTTGGCCTGTATTGCAATTTGCAGCCAGCAAGCGGGAAGAGCCGCCGTCACCGTCCAGAACCATAATCACTTTGTCTTTATACACTACAGGCGAGGTTGCCATTCCGTATTTGCTTGGCGGCGTGCCGATTTTTCGCCGCCAGATTTCATTTCCCTCGTGGTCGTAACAAAGAAGTCCGAAAGTCCCGAAATAGACATAAACATTTCTTTCGTCTGCGGTTGGCGTGGAAGAGGCGGGATTGTTAAAATGATGAAACCTTCCTTCTGTTTCGGCCTGAACAACTTTGCGCCATAGGATTTTGCCGTCCTGACGATCGATTGCTAAAGTAATAAGTTCCTTTTTATTGGTTGGCTCATTTGCAGTAAGAAAGATGCGATTGTTCCAGATGACAGGAGACGAGTGTCCCGGGGAAATAGCGGTTTTCCATAAAACATTTGATTCCGGACCGAATTGAACAGGAATGTCATCTGCTTCAACTGCTCCCTGTCCGTTGGGGCCGCGGAATTGATTCCAGTAAGTTTTTGCTTTCTGCCCGTTCGCTGTCATACTGAACAGCAGGATAATAACCGTGTAAATGCGGATATTTGCTGCTAAGGTGTATTTATATCTGAACTTCAAGTGATCTCCTTGTATTATCCTTATATAGGTGCTGTGAAAGATTGCCGACCTTTGTTTCTATGTTCTCCACGCCCGTTCTCTGTTTATTGGGCCGGACAGAATATCTTTTGCAATAAGCACATCTTCTATGACCTGAAAATCGAACATCCCCACGCAGAGGAAATCGGCGCCGTTCTCGAAAGCGTATTTAAAGCCGTCCCGGGGATGAATCGCACCGGCGGCCAGGACTTTGTAAGCAATCCAAGGCTTTTGCATCGTCTTCATAAACTCGACGGTTTTCTCGGGATCCTTGTCCCAGTAGTTGTCGGTGTCGTAATTATCAATCACATCCTTGTGCTGGTCAGGTTTGCGCTTGGACCAGTAATTTGTGCTGTGATGGGTTTTCATATAGAAGTCGGTGTTTAAACCGGCCTTTTCACATGCCACTGGCGTTTCCAGGTTATGCCCTCCAACTCCTGCGATGATTCCATTGTCTTTAATGAAATCGACAACCTTGCCGACCAGGTCTATCCTTTGATTTCGGACCCAGAGGTCACCGATATTGCCGATAAGAAAAGCCCCGACAGCTCCGGCGTCGATCGCCTTTTTAACATCTCCTGTAACATCATCGGTCTTTGCCATACATTGGGCAATCCACTGGATTTGTCCGCCTCTTTCTTCCCGGTATTTTTTTAGCAATTCCCCCGAGCCGGAGCCTGTAATGATTGTGTTGATTCCATTTTCCTCGCATATCTCAAGCGTTTCGATAATCTTTTCATCAGTGAAGTAATGTTTTAGCAAAGAGGAGACATATGTCAAATCTCTGCTGTGAGCATATCCGCCTATTAGGTTGCCGCCGCAGATTATCCTGCTGATTTTGACTTTTCCAATCCGGCCTGCCGGCAGGCCATTGACCTTGTCTGCAGAAGGTTTATTCGGTTTCTTCATTGCTGCAATCAGTGCCTGCTCTTCCAGACTCAGGGCTGACGTAATCACAGCGGTGCCCATAACGGATTTCTTCAGAAAGTTTCTTCGATTAAGGTCTTGTGACATTTTCTAAGCTCACTTCAAAAGAATTATTCATGGCTGTAAATTCGCCTCTTCAGCTCCGTGCTTCTCCAGCAGTTCGATCATCGCTTTGTCATTTTTTTGTTTGGCGATTTGTAACGGAGTCTGGTTTCGCTTGTTTTTGATATTAACGTCAGCGCCTTTGGCGATAAGCATTTCGGCGATCTCAATATTGCCAGTACTGGCAGCAATGTACAGCGGTGTGCCGAGATTCGCTCCAATAGCATTTACATCAACGCCGTCGTCGATCAGGAAACTCGCTATCTCCTTACAGTTCCGCAGGACAGCAAAGTGCAGGGGACTCGTGCCGTCCGACATCGTCGCGTGAGTGTCGGCGCCTTTGGATATAAGGAATGCTGCAGCCGCCTCATGCCCACCCAAAATGGCTACATGCAGAAGCGACGCTCCAGTCTTGGCTTTTGTGTTGACGTCGACGCCTGCAGCAATAATTGACTGAATCTTTTCCATATCACCAGCGGCCACTGCTTTCTGCAGCGATTTAATTAATTCGGGATCTTCATTCGGTTGGGTCGATTCGATGGCTGTAGTAGTTTGGGTTATATCGCTTTGAGTATCGTCCGGAGCCGGTTGAGTATGCTCGGCGGTTTCAATTACTTTTTCCGGTGCCTGTGTTTCTGCTGTTTCTGCCGGTTGTGGCTGTTTCTTTACGACGGTTTGCTGAACCTGCTCAGGCTCTTTCTTCTTACATCCGAAAGCAGCAAGCATAAATGCCAGAGCAATGCAAAGAAGTCTTAAGTGTTTCATTATAATCCTCTTTTCAAGGAGATTGAATCGTTTCGGTATAGATTTATAGTGGAATTATACAAAACTTTCAGTCAAATTGCAACTTCAAGAATTGTTGTGCTTATCAATCTTTAGCGCCATGCGCTTGCAGTAATTCGGCAATTTCCTCGTAACCTCTCTTTTTGGCCAGTGATATTGGAGTATTGCCGCCATTATCTGTTGTATTGGGATTTGCGCCGTTGCTCATCAGCAGTTCTGCTATATCCTTCCGGCCGAAAGAAACCGCCACGTGCAGGGGTGTAATGCCCCTGTTGTTCTTTGCTTCGACCTCGGCTCCGCTGTCTATAAGGAACTTGGCGATATTCTTATAGCCATGTAGTGCGGTGACGTGAAGAGGCGTTCTGCCGGATTGGTTTTTAGTGTTGACTTCGGCGCCATTGGCAATAAGTAGTTCAACGACTCTTATATGTCCCTCGAATACAGCCCTTTCCAGTGGCGTCTGGCCGTAAGGATCCCTCGAATTGATGACAGCGCCGTTTGCTATTAGCGATTGAACCTTTTCGATATCACCTCGCTCAGCGGCACGATGCAGTGGTGTTATGGCCCCGACAGGCTTATCCCTGCAGCCGGCGACAAGGAGTATGCACACCAAAATCAAACTTGGTAACTTTGCCTGTTTCATTTATCTTGCCTCGCAAAATAATGATAACGGCATCGAAACAGCCGGTCAACGAAACCTCACAAAAAGCACAAAAAAAAGCGGCGATAGCATAATGCTTATCGCCACTTTGCAAATATCAGACGCTAACTGGTTCTATTTGCTTACGAACGAAATCTCCGCCCAGTAACCGGCCTCGAACTTCCAGTCGGTCGGTTGGTTTATTAGTTCGAGCTTCACTTCTTTTCCCGCAAATCCAGACAGATCCACCACGGTTTGCATCCAGCCGTTGGTGGCTGTCTCCTTGCTCACAGCTTTACGTATGATTTCTTTGCCGTCTACGGCAACAATCAAATCCCAGTCGCCTTCGGGATGATGTCCCACGGTCAGACGCAGAGTGGTTTTCTTACCAGCGGGGAGCCTGGTTTCTCGCGAAAGTTGACAGCCGGTTCTCCTGTCAAGCGGATGGGTGACAAGTACGTTGTTCTTGCCTAACTCTTGTTCCTTCAAGCCCGGATCCATATCGAATCCGCAACTCTTTACCTTCCAGCCGGGTGCGAACTTCGAGACGTCCTTGGAGATATCTTTTCCAGCAATAGCGGTAATTTTTTCCATCTCATCTTCAGTGAACTTACTGTTGGCAATAGGCCCCGGTTCCCAGCATTGTTCAAGCCTGCCGGGCTTAGGCTTTTTGATTGGTATGACGAATATTTCTCTGCCGTCGCTGTCCTTTTCGATTTCCCCACCCGCACGTACGACCGACTGTCGAACGAGTTTTTCACATACGTTTACAAGCGTAGGGAAGTTATAAGGTGTGTGACTGAATTTACCTTCCGGATTTAATGCCGATTTGAATTTATCTGGCAGATTCTTAAAACCAATTGTTGTGAACAAAATGCCGCCGGAATTCGAAGGATTACAGTCAGAGTCTTGGCCACAGCGTGTCGAGATGATAATCGTCTTGTCCGGATCACCTTCGCCGTAGAGCAGACCCATCACGATATAGGCACCGTTGATCTTGGCATCGATATTGAAGGCTCCCTTATCACAGGAAAATCTCCGGTAGTTGGGATTGTCCTGGTATTTCTCCTCGACGAGCTGCCATGTCTTTTGCCAGTCATCGGGATTCTGCTTGTACCAGGTAAGCACATCGCGTATGCACTCGGCGTACTGGCTTTCTTTGGGGATACAATTAAGACCGGCACGAACGATTTTTTCCATATCATCTTCGAAGAATGCTTCAGCGTACATACCGCCTACGAACTGTCCGCCGTAAAGACCATCGCCGTAGTTCATGAGCCGACCGAATGTTTCGCCAAGTTCGATCGCCACATTCGGCATACCCGGTGCAATAAGGCCGGCATAATCCGCCTCGATCTGGTAATCGATGTCATCGGCGTGATCGTTAAATTCCGGGTGGCCTGAGTCCGGAGGTGCGATGCCCCGGCGCAGAAGTGTTCGCCCTGCATTATTTGCGTGCCAGAGCGCGTATCCGCTGTTGGCAAAATCAATTCCAGCCTGACGAATCGAAACATCCATACCGTAAAGCTCCAGCGTTCGCAGGAACGTCATCTCGACGTAAATGTCGTCCTGGTTGAACTGGTTAATCAACTCCGGCTTCCAGGAAGGCATCTTGTCTTCCGGGATAATCTCGCCTCTGTAGCGGAATTCCGTCGGTCCGCCCCAGCCGACGCCTGCCATTTGCCCAATCCAGCCGGCCTTCATCTTGTCTGCATAATCCTCAACGGCTATTCTGCGAACTGGCGCTTTGCCAACGTCTGTCTGGCAGCCTGATACATATAGTAGGCCAAGCCCCGTTGTGACGATCAATAGGATTGTTAACAAATTCTTTGCCATTATACACCTCCTTAAAATAACAAATAATTTGGTTGATTCTTTTGGGGAGTTATAGTTTCAAAGAAACAAAAAAGCAAGTTTTTTTGCTGTATAAGAGGAAAAAACAACAGAGTATTATATTTTCAAGTGCATGTTTGCAATGATTTCAGGAATGAGTATAATGTCCATTGGTTCTTAATTAGGTTAATTGAATGATGGACCGATAACAGAATTGAGTTATGCCGGAATACGGAATGAGATTCTTAAAATTGGCTTTAGCTGTTGTGCTTATTGCTCTATCGACAGCCTCAACGGGAATATCTGTCGATAGTGAAGATAAATTCCTGGCTGCAGTTGCAGAAGCTCAGAAGCTCGTCAACACCGGTCAGATGAAGGCTGCCCGCAGGACCTACAATGCAATTAAGGAGGATTTTCCGGAGATTGCCGGACCTGATTTTGATATTTTCATGAAGGCTGAAATATATTATTGCAGTGTGAAGTTTACAAAAGCCGTCAGAAATTATAACAAGCTGCTGACAGAATATCCCAAAAGCAAATTTACTGACGCTGCTTTGGACAGGGAATTTTCGATAGCTACAGAATATTTAGCTGGCAGGAAAAAGGTAGTTCTCGGTTTCATCAGGATTAGAGGATATGCCGAGGGTATCAGAATTATGGAAAAAATTGCCGAACGGGTTGGTCTTGACACGCGAATGGGAATAGATGCATCTTTTGCCGTAGCGGAAAACTACGAGCAGAGAAAAAAGTTCAACGAAGCATTTTTGAAATGGTGGGAGATATCGCTGGAATGGGATAGCGGTCTGGTTGGCAGGGATGCGCTGCTGGGTATGGCTCGAAACAAACATGCCGTGTATAACAAACCTCCGGAGCATAAAAGATCGTTTTATGATGCATCGTCTCTCAACTCGGCAAAAAGCTATTATGGAAGATTTAAATTATTATATCCTCAAGAAGCCAAAGAAATTGGGGTTGATGAAATACTGAGTGAGATTGACGAGCAATTAGCATACAAACAACTTAGTATTGGCCGGTATTATCAGAGGACAGGAAATATTCAATCTGCCAATCTTTATTATGATATGGTAGTGAACGACTGGCCGGATAGTAAAGCGGCCCAACAAGCAAAGGAGCTGCTTACTGAAAAGTGAGCTTTTGCAGGTTAGTGATCAAGCAGCTATTGAAAATGAATAAAGAAAACCTTGGAACTCGATTTATAAATCGCAAGTGTTTTTTTGCACTTGTAGTTGGGTGCTCTTGTGCTTTCTGTCTGGAATTTTGTGGATGTAATGGGATAGCCGGATATTCGAATGAGTCGCTCTTTCCAGAGGATATTCACAGTGTTTGTCTGGAAATGTTTGACAACCAGACCTTTCGACGAGGAGTAGAGTACGAACTTTCCGATGCCCTGGCCAAACGAATTGAGGTTGGTACACCTTATAAGATAGTTTCCGATTCTGACCGTGCTGATACTGTAATGAGTGGTCAAATAGTATCGATAGGTGAATTGGCGCTCAGCGTAGATCGCGATTTAGGCACTGTTCTGGAGAAAGAAGTGCAACTGCAGGCGGTGGTTAACTGGAAAAATCTGAAGACTGGGCAGTTGATGATGGATCAGCTTAAAGTTAGTGCTTCAGCAAGCTATTCTGAATACCAACAGCAGGATTTTAAGTATGCTTCGAGCCTTGCAGCAAACAATCTGGCGCGAAAGATCGTAGAATTAATGGAAAGGAAATGGTAGAGTTGTGAGTTCAATCACGAAGTACCGAATATTAAATTATGGATGAAAATCAAGACAATAAATCCGGTTTACCTCGTCGCGGTCTTCCGAACAAACCGGGCAAAAAGCCGCCGCTACCGCGCTATAAGCGGGGACCGTTCAGTTACCTTATAATTGCCATTGCAATATTCATGGTAATGATGATGCTGCAGCAGTGGCAGAGGATTGAAACAATCAGTTGGTCCGAATTTGTAGAGCACGTTGAAAACGGGCATATTGACAGATTCACAGTGAAAGACACGGAATTGACAGGTCAATTTACCGATGCGTATCTTGCCAGCCAGCCGGATAAAGGCAAAAAATCTTTTCTGGTTCATTACAATCCGGACATACATGGAATCTGGATTAAGGAATTGCTTCAGAAGCACACGGAAATAAAGAGTGATACGGCGCCGCAGCGTATCTGGCTGATAATGTTGATGCAGTGGGTTTTGCCGCTCGTTTTATTGATTGGATTTTTCTACTTTTTCTTCGCCCGGAACCTTCGCAGCGGTGCCGGCGGAATGTTGATGTCTTTCGGTCGAAGCAAGCATCGTCTGCAGGGAAAAGACAAGGCCAAGGTAACTTTCGAGGACGTGGCCGGCGTGGAGGAAGCGAAGGAAGAAGTGGCGGAGATAATCGAGTTTTTGAAAAATCCGAAAAAATTCCAGCGTCTGGGCGGCCGTATCCCCCGCGGTGTTCTTCTCGTGGGCCCGCCCGGCTGCGGCAAAACATTACTGGCAAAAGCCATAGCGGGACAGGCGGATGTGCCGTTCTTCAGTATCTCCGGCAGCGATTTCGTGGAAATGTTCGTCGGCGTCGGAGCATCGCGTGTACGTGATTTGTTCAAGCAGGCAAAGGAAAACTCTCCATGTATTATTTTCCTCGATGAAGTCGATGCTATAGGCCGAAAGCGAGGAGCAGGCTTTGTCGGCGGCGGTCACGATGAGCGTGAACAGACACTCAACGCGATTCTGGTCGAAATGGACGGATTCGATACCAACGACCAGGTGATTGTTATTGCTGCGACAAATCGTGCCGACATTCTTGACCATGCTCTTACGCGTCCGGGACGGTTTGATCGGCAGATTTTCATCCCGCTGCCCGACCTGAAGGGTCGTCTTGAAATCCTGAGAGTGCACGCCAAGAAAGTAAAGCTGGGACCCAATTCAAGTTTGGAGAGACTGGCGCGCGGAACACCCATGTTCAGTGGAGCGGATCTGGCTGCCATTATTAACGAAGCAGCATTGGCGGCAACAATGGCCAATAAAGACAACATCGAATTGGCCGATCTGGAAGAAGCACGGGACAAAGTCCGATGGGGAAGAGCAAAAAAGAGCCGGGTCATCGACCAGAAGGAAAAAGAAATCACCGCCTATCACGAAGCCGGTCATACACTGGTGCAATCGCTGCTCGAAGACGCCGACCCGCTTCACAAGGTAAGCATCATTCCCCGTGGGCCTATGGGTGGAGCGACGTTTGCCCTGCCGGAAAAAGACAGGACCATATTTACTAAAAGATATTGCATGGCACTTTTACAGGTCTGCTTCGGGGGCCG
>WOR8_10009834_pt1 | contig 13030 bp, 10 predicted proteins | sample DeeMarSeWOR38_10_FD_19890 | JGI IMG/M metagenome (IMG submission 19890) | reverse complement strand
CCCATGGCTTCCGCGCCGCGCATGATCATGCGCAACTGGATGATGGCGTCTTCGATGCCCCGATCACGGTCCTCCTCCGGCGTGTCGAGCAGCGCGATCCCGGTGGTAAACAGAATGGCAACGGCGGAAGTGGCAGCGAGCTGCGGGTGGCTCAGCGGCACACCTCTTTGCTCTGCATCCCAGACCAGGAAGTCCGCGAGGTCAACCGACATCGTGACAAACAGCTTCTTCGCCGCCTTGCGAAAGGCCGACTCGCGGGCCAGGCTCTCCTGCAGGATCATCCGCGACACGCCCTGGTTGCTGAAAATGTAATCGAACAGCGTCTCCACGGAGGCCCTGATCACTGACTGGCCTCCCGATGCCTGTTCGCGCACCCGGTGCATCAAGGTCAGGAGGCCCGCGCCGTGTTCCTCGATGAGCGCCAGACCCAGGCCTTCCATGTCGTGGAAATGCCGGTAGAACGACGTCGGAGCGATGCCGGCGAGTTTGGCGACCTCGCGCAGGCTCAGCGTATCGAAACTCCGGCCCGAGGCCAGCTCCGCGGTGGCCGCGTCCATGAGCTTTTGCCGCGTTTCTTCTTTCTGCTGCTTTCTCGAGACCTTCAAACCAGGGCTCCTTTCAGCGCTGGATCGGCCCTTTTGTGAGCCACTCGATTGCATCCTAGCAGACTTGTGGTACAGTTGTGCGTACAACTGTACGCTGAAATCAGAGAGAGCCGGTATGACCACCTACAAAGCACCCTTGCGCGACATGCAGTTTGTGATGCAGGACCTGCTGAACTTCGATAAGCATTACCAGTCGTTGCCCGACTGCGGCGAGGTCAACCAGGAACTGATCGACGCAATCCTGGGCGAGGCCAGCAAATTCTCCGAGGAAGTCGTGGCGCCGCTCAACGCCGTGGGCGATGAATCCGGCTGCGAAATGCTCGACACCGGCGAGGTCCGGACTCCGCCGGGCTTCAAGGAGGCTTACCAGCAGTACGTGGAAGGCGGCTGGCCATCGCTGGACCAACCTTCCCGGTACGGCGGCCAGGACCTGCCGATGTCGATCGGGATGACGATTCGCGAGATGGCGGGGACGGCGAACTGGTCCTGGGCCATGTACTCCGGACTTTCCCATGGCGCGATGGAAACCATCCACGCGCACGGCTCCGAGGAACAGAAAGCGATGTTCATGGAACCGCTGGTCAGCGGTCGCTGGACCGGCACCATGTGCCTGACCGAGGCGCACTGCGGTACTGACCTTGGACTGCTGAAAACCAAGGCCGAGCCCGCCGCAGACGGCACCTACCGCGTTACCGGCTCAAAACTGTTCGTCTCGTCCGGCGAACATGATCTCGCCGAGAACATTGTTCACATCGTGCTGGCGCGCCTGCCGGACTCGCCGCCGGGCACGAAAGGTATATCGCTGTTCATCGTGCCCAAGTTTGTCCCCAACGACGACGGCTCGATCGGCGAACGTAACAACGTGCGATGCGGCGCTCTCGAGCGCAAGATGGGCATTCACGGCAACTCGACGTGCCTGCTGAACTTCGATGGCGCAACCGGGTACCTGGTCGGGGAGGAAAACAAGGGCCTGCACTACATGTTTACCTTCATGAACTTTGCCCGGCTCGGCACCGGCCTGCAGGGGCTTGCGCATTCGGAGCTCGCTTTCCAGAACTCGCTCGCTTACGCGCGCGACCGCCTGCAAATGCGTTCCCTGTCCGGGCCCAAGAACCCCGCCGGACCCGCGGACCCGATCATCGTGCACCCCGACGTGCGCCGGATGCTGCTGACGCAAAAAGCCTTCGCCGAAGGCGGACGGGCGCTGATCTATTTCGCCAGCACCCAGGCCGACATACTGACCAAGTCCGAGGATCCCGAAGCCCGGGAACTCGCCAACCACGTCCTCAGCTTCCTGACGCCCATCATCAAGGCCTTCCTGACGGAAGTCGGATTTGAAAGCGCCAACCTGGGACTGCAGTGTTTTGGCGGGCATGGCTATATCAATGAATGGGGCGTGGAACAGAATGTGCGCGACGCCAGGATCAGCATGCTCTATGAGGGCACCACGGGAATCCAGGCACTCGACCTGCTGGGCCGCAAGGTGCTGGGCACACGAGGCAAGGCGCTGGCCCCGGTAACGGGCTTTATCCTGGACTTTTGCAAACGATCCCGCAGCCGCAAGGAGCTCAGGCCTTACCTCAAGACGCTGGTCCGGCTCACCAAGCAATGGCAGTCACTAACCCGCAAGATCGGCTTTGCCGCCATGCGCGACCGCGATGCCGTGGGCGCCGCCTCGGTGGACTACATCATGTTCTCCGGCTACGTCTTACTCGGCGTTGCCTGGGCCGCCAGCGCGCGGGCCGCTTACCGGAGGCTCGAGCAAGGCACGACGGAAGAGGCGTTCTACCGCGCGAAAATCCGCACCGCCGAGTTCTATTTCGCCAAGATACTGCCGCGGACCTCGTCCCTGCTGGAGACCATATCGGCGGGCCCTGAACCGCTCATGAGGATGGACGAGAACGAGTTCATGTTCTAGGCGAGCCTCACCAAATACTGAAGAGGGCAACAATGATTTATTCGGGAAAGGCGATCACCGTCCAGGCAAGGAGTGACGGCATCGCGGAACTCTGCTTCGACCTGCAGAATGAATCCGTCAACAAGTTCAATGCGTTGACGATCGGCGAACTGAAGGATGCGACCGCGGCAATCGCGGCCGATGCGTCGCTCAAAGGAGTGATCGTCACCAGCGGCAAACCCGTCTTCATCGTCGGCGCGGACATCATGGAATTCGGCGCGTTATTCGGTGCGAGCGAAGATGAGATAACGGACCGGATCCTGAAAATAAACCTCGACGTCTTCAATGCCTTCGAGGACCTCCCGATACCCTCTGTGGCCGCCATTAACGGCATCGCTTTCGGCGGCGGACTCGAGATGGGGCTTGTTTGTGATTATCGGGTCATGTCGGAAACGGCGCGGATCGGGCTGCCGGAAACCAAGCTCGGCATCATTCCCGGTTACGGTGGCACCACGCGCTTGCCACGACTGATCGGCGCGGACAACGCGATCGAGTGGATCGCCTCGGGCCAGGAACAGACTGCAGCCGAGGCACTGCGTTGCGGCGCGGTCGATGCGGTCGTCGCACCCGAGTTACTGCACGACGCGGCCGCGTCCCTGCTGAGACAGTGCATCGACGGCAAACTCGACTACAAAACAAAGCGGCGCGAGAAGCAGGAACCGCTCAAGCTGAACGAGATCGAAGCCACGATGGTTTTCGAGACTTCCAAGGCCTTTGTCGCCGGCAAGGCGGGACCCCACTACCCGGCACCGATCACCGCCATCAAGGTCATGCAGAAAGCCGCCGGAATGAGCCGTGACGACGCCCTGCGCGAGGAAGCCAGGGGCATTGCAAAGATGGCCGGTACGCTGGCCGCGAAGAACCTGATCGGCCTGTTTATCGGCGACCAGGTGCTCGCGAAGAGCGGCAAGGCACTGGCGAAGAAGGGTGGCAAGGTAGAACGTGCCGCCGTGCTCGGCGCCGGCATCATGGGTGGCGGTATCGCCTACCAGTCCGCACTGAAAGGCACACCGATCATCATGAAAGACATCGCCCAGGCCGGCATCGACCTCGGCCTGTCGGAAGCCGGCAAGCTGCTCTCCAAGCAGGTCGAGCGGGGCAAGATGTCTGTCGCCGAGATGGCAGCTGTGCTCAGCAACATTCAGCCCACCCTCAGCTACGACGGTTTCGACAAGGTCGATGTCGTCGTCGAGGCGGTCGTGGAAAACCCGAAGGTGAAACACGCCGTCCTCGCTGAGACCGAAGCGAAGATGCGCGACGATGCGATCCTCGCGTCCAACACCTCGACCATTTCAATCACCCATCTCGCCGAACCCCTGAAGCGACCCGAGAACTTCTGCGGCATGCACTTTTTCAACCCGGTGCACAGGATGCCGCTGGTCGAAGTCATCCGCGGCGAAAAGACGGGAGAGCATGCTATTGCGAGGACGGTCGCGTACGCGCTGGCGATGGGCAAGAAGCCGGTCGTCGTCAACGATTGCCCGGGATTTCTCGTCAATCGCGTCCTGTTGCCCTATTTCGGTGCCTTCATGGGGCTGGTGAGGCGCGGCGTCAATTTCATGGATATCGATCGCGCGATGGAGCGCTTTGGCTGGCCGATGGGGCCCGCCTACCTGAGTGACGTCGTGGGCATCGACACCGGCGTACACGCCGGTGCCGTCATGGCGGAAGGATTTCCCGACCGCATGAAGTACGACTTCAAGACGTGCCACGACGTGATGTTCGAGAACAAGCGCTTCGGCCAGAAGAATGGCCGCGGATACTATGTCTACGAGGCTGACAAGAAGGGGCGCCCGAAGAAGATGCCGGACCACGAGGTTGCGGCACTGCTCGCGCCGGTCATTGACGGTAGCGAAACGCTCGATGAAGAGACGATCGTCGACTCCATCGCGGCATCCGCCACCGACGTCGACCTGGCCCTGATTTACGGCATCGGTTTTCCGCCATTCCGGGGCGGCGCGCTGCACTACATCGACGACGTCGGCATCGGCAAATTCGTGGCCAGGGCCGACGAGCTGGCCGCGAAAGCCGGGCCGATGAAAGCCTTGTATCTGCCCACTGAAAAACTGCGTGAGATGGCCGCCAATGGCGACGCCTTCTTCGGATTAGCTGCGAGCGGGAGCAAATAAATGAGCCTGAATCCGAGAGATGCGGTAATCGTAGATTTCGCACGTACCCCGATGGGCCGGTCGAAGAACGGCTGTTTCCGTCACGCTCGCGCGGACGATATGTCGGCGGCGCTGATCGACGGCCTTTTTGAGCGCAACCCCAAGCTCGACCCTGCCGAAGTGGAAGACGTGCTTTGGGGCTGCGTCATGCAGACCCTCGAACAGGGCTTCAACGTTGCTCGCATGGCGGCGTTGCTGTCGGTCATCCCCCACGAGGTGCCCGGCCAGACGGTCAATCGCCTCTGCGGCTCGTCCATGTCCGCGCTGCACAGTGCCGTGCAGGCGATCATGACGGGGAACGGCGACATGTTCGTGGTCGGCGGCGTGGAACACCTGGGCCATATCCCGATGACCCATGGCATCGACATCAATCCCGCCCTGTCCAAGCACGCCGCCAAGGCGGCGGGGTCCATGGGCCTGACTGCGGAACTGCTGGGCCGGATGCACGGCATCACGCGCGAGGCGCAGGATGAGTTCTCTGCCCGTTCGCACCGCCGCGCGCATGAGGCAACCCTGGCAGGGAAATTCTCCGAGGAGATCATCCCGATCGAAGGCCATGACGCCAATGGCTTCAAAGTATTGGTGGAACACGACGAGACCATTCGCCCGGATACGACGGTCGAAGGGCTTGCTCAGCTCAAACCGGTTTTCGATCCGAAAAACGGCACGGTCACCGCGGGCAGTTCATCGCAGGTGACCGATGGCGCGTCGTGCATGATCGTCATGGCAGCGGAACGCGCGCAGGCACTGGGTTTGGAGCCGCTGGCACGCATTCGGGCGATGGCTGTCGCCGGTGTCGATCCGTCCATCATGGGTTACGGGCCCGTTCCCGCGACGCACAAGGCACTGCAGCGTGCCGGGTTGAACATGTCCGACATCGACCACGTGGAGCTCAACGAGGCGTTCGCGGCACAGGCATTGCCAGTGCTCAAGGATCTGGGTCTCCTCGATGTGCTGGACAAGAAAGTCAACCTGAACGGCGGCGCCATTGCGCTCGGGCATCCGTTCGGCTGCTCCGGGGCGCGCATCACCGGTACCTTGCTGAACGTCATGCGACAGAACGAAGGCACTCTCGGTGTTGCCACGATGTGCATCGGGCTGGGACAAGGCATTACGACGGTCATCGAGCGCGTTTAGTCACGTCGATAACCGTCGGATGAATTGACGGCGCACGGACTACGTCACAAGATCAGGCTCCAGGGCGTCGCCCTGATTTCCACCCACCGTTGACCCACGGAGCCCGAGATGCGTTCAATTGCGTTGATGTTTGTCGTCATAGTCCTGCCCTGCATTGCCCAGGCGGATTCGAGTTCCTTTACTACCGGCCCGGTGATCAAGGATTACGGGCCGGTAGCCGACATCGACGTCACCTTGCCCGTCCCGAAAAACGCAGTACTCCGGCACAGCTTCGACGTCGCGGAACGCGCAGAAGATGGAGAGCTGAACCGCACGCTGGTCTCGGCCGCGCGCTTCATCAACATGCATGCAAGGGCCGGTGTTGCCGCAGAACGTATCGAGGTTGCCGTTGTCGTGCACGGGACCGCCATCCATGACGTTTCGAGGGAGGCCACAGTCAACGCCGCCCTGGTGGTGGCTCTGACCGATCACGGCGTGCAGATCATCGTCTGCGGCCAGAGCGCCGCGTACTACGACGTGACGGCGGCAGATCTCCTGCCCGGAGTCGATATGGCATTGTCCGCCATGACGGCGCACGCCTTGTTGCAGCAACAAGGCTACTCGCTCAATCCGTTTTAATGAGCACCGCACACCGCATCCGCGGTCTAGAATTGCTCAGATGATGCGCCGCAATGCGCACGGGAAATACGGCGTGGCGAGTCTGTTGCTCGACCAGCACGCGGTTTTCGACGGAATATCTGGCACTTCGACCCTACTTCGTGACCGTGTTTGACCTTATGAAGTGATGCGCAAGGCCGGATTTGCAATCGAAGTACAGGAAGAGGATAAAGGGTGATTGCACTGTGATGAACTTGCCGGTGCCGCCCACCCCCGCCGTTCGGCGCCGACAAATCGTGGAGGAGCGAAATAATGAGTAGCGTACAGCCAATCAGCGAACCCAAATACGGTTTGAAGAAGAAGTATGAGAATTACATCGGAGGTCAGTGGGTAGCGCCAACGGACGGCGAGTACTTTGAGAACATTTCACCGGTCAATGGCAAAACAATGACCATGGTCCCGCGATCGCAAGCGGCGGATATCGAACGCGCGCTCGATGCGGCGCATGAGGCAGCGCCCGCTTGGGGCAAGACCTCGGTTACCGAACGCAGTTCGATACTGATGAAAATTGCGGGATAACGGCAAGGCCATTCGCGAGACGATGGCGGCCGACCTGCCGCTGGCTATCGATCACTTCCGGTACTTCGCGGGCGTTATCCGGGCGGAGGCCGGCGAAGTGAGCAATATTGACGCCAATACTGTGACGATGGAGGTTCATGAGCCGCTGGGAGTCGTGGGCCAGATCATACCGTGGAACTTCCCGATACTGATGGCAACCTGGAAACTGGCGCCGGCATTGGCTGCCGGCAATTCCGGCGTCTATTCTCGTACTCGCAGAGCTGATCGAGGACCTGTTGCCGCCGGGCGTCATCAATATCGTCAACGGCTTCGGTCCGGAAGCCGGCAAACCCCTCGCCAGCTCACCGAGAATCGGTAAGATCGCATTTACGGGTGAAACCACGACCGGGCGACTGATCATGCAGTACGCCTCCGAGAACATCATTCCCGTTACCCTCGAACTGGGCGGCAAGTCGCCTAACATCTTTTTTGAGAGTGTCGCCGCGAAGAACGACGAATTTCTCAACAAGGCTATCGAGGGCTTCGTGATGTTCGCGCTGAACCAGGGCGAGGTCTGTACTTGTCCATCGAGGGCGCTCATCCAGGAGTCCATCTACGACCAGTTCATGGACATGGCGCTTGATCGCGTTGCTGCGATCAAGATGGGCAGCCCCTTGGATACGTCGACGATGATGGGTGCGCAGGCGTCGAACGATCAATTCGAGAAGATCTGCAATTACCTGGATATCGGCCGCGCGGAAGGTGCCGAGGTGCTGGCAGGCGGCAAACCCGCCCGAGTCGATGAATTCCCGGACGGCTATTACATCGAGCCGACCGTCTTTCTGGGCAATAACAAGATGCGGGTCTTCCAGGAGGAGATATTCGGCCCGGTGGTCAGCGTCACGACCTTCAAGGACGAAGACGAAGCGATGGAAATCGCCAATGACACGCTCTACGGCCTGGGTTCGGGCGTCTGGTCACGGGACGTGCACCAGGTTCACCAGTTCGCCGGCGGTATCGAGGCCGGTCGTGTCTGGGTAAATTGTTATCACCTGTATCCGGCGCACGCGTCATTCGGCGGCTACAAGCAGTCGGGCATCGGTCGCGAAACTCACAAGATGATGCTCGATCACTACCGCCATACCAAGAATATCCTGACGTCCTATGACAAGAACGCGATGGGATTCTTCTGAGCAACGATATGTACGCACGCGTTGACGTGACTGACGAAGCCTGTCGGGTCATTGACCAGTTGCGGGAGGCACATGGGCCGTTGATGTTTCATCAAAGCGGTGGATGCTGCGATGGTTCGTCACCCATGTGCTTCCAGGACGGTGAATTCCGTGTTGGTGCGAGCGATGTACTGATTGGAGAGATCCATGGTTGTCGCTTCTATATATCCAGGGGCCAGTTCGAGCATTGGCAGGACACGCATCTGACGATCGATGTCACGCCCGGGCGCGGCGCGAGTTTCTCACTCGAAATACCGCTCGGGGTGCGCTTCGTAACCAAGTCGCGACTGTTCACTGAGGAAGAGAAACAGGATCTTGTGCCGGTTAGCAGTTGTTCCAGCTAGGTAATACTGAAGCGCCCCCTCGCGGGGGCGCTTTTTTATTTGGCGCGCCCGGAGAGATGGATTCGGATCGGCCAAGACCGATCCTCACCCCTTCGGGGCGCCTGCGGCGTCCAAAACGCTAACGCGTTTTGTCGAACAGCAGTCCTCATCAGCATCCAGACACACAAAATAAAAAGGCACCCCACGAGGGGGTGCCTTTTATTTGGCGCGCCCGGAGAGATTCGAACTCCCGACCGCTCGGTTCGTAGCCGAGTACTCTATCCAGCTGAGCTACGGGCGCATTGTCTGGCTCGCGGGCAGTCCCGCGAGGGCCGCACATATTACTGTCCCGGGATGCTGCCGTAAAGGCCGAATCCCCTCTAATCCACGGTGCCGCCGGGCCCGCGGTGGCCGGCCGGCAGCGAGAAGAACTGCAATTCCCCGAGTTCGCCGCCAAGCGTGCTTTTCTCGGCCGCCGGACCGGCCCGAAGCCGCTCCACCCAGCGTCTCGCCTCGGTCATGTAGTGGTCGTAGAGCTGCTCCCGTAGCTGCAGTGACAGGACAGCGGGCTCACCTTCGTCCCGTGTCAGGGCCGCGTCCAGCGAGAATTCCGGCAGTTTCACGGCCGCCTCGCGATGCTCCCAGGAGCCGGTGCATAGATCGAAGTCGTACAGCCCCAGGAATTCGTGGCCGTGCCGGGCAATGAAGGACACCGCCCCGATCACGTAGTCGGCCTCGGCATCGTCCATCGCCCAGTGCATGCCAATCCGGCACCAGCCGGGCTTCATGCCGCAATAGCCGTCCTGGACCGCGTGGCGGTAGCGGTCGGAGGTCGCGTCATCGATCCCGAGCAGGCGATGGCCATAGGGTCCCGCGCAGGAGCAGCCGGCGCGCGACTGGATGCCGAACAGGTCGTTGAGCAACGCCGTGACGAACTTGTGGTGCAGGTATTTGCCGTCCGGCGATTTGATGTTGAACGAGATGATGCCGACGCGGCGTTCCGGGTCCGGGTTGCCCAGGATCTCGATGCCGTCCTCGGCCCGCCAGCGCTCCATCGCGCGCGTCGTGAATTCGTGCTCGCGGCGCTGGATCGTGTCCACCCCGACCCGGTCCTTGATCTGGAACACCAGCGCCGCCTTCATAGTCTGCAGGACGCCGGGCGTACCGGCCTTCTCGCGTTCCTCGATGTCCTTGATGAAGTCCTGGTCCGTCTTGCTCACGTAATCGACCGTGCCGCCAGCACCCACGCTCGGCGGCAGCTCGCCGTGATAGATGCGCTTGTTGAACACCAGCACGCCGCTCGATCCCGGTCCGCCGAGGAACTTGTGAGGGGAGATGAAGACTGCGTCGATGCTCGGATCATCACCCTCGTTCTCCGGCGGTGGGTTCATATCAATGTCGACGTAAGGCGCGCAGGCCGCAAAGTCGAAGCACGCCATGACACCGTACTTGTGCAGCAGCGTGGCAACGGCCTTCACGTCGGTCTTGATGCCGGTGACGTTGGACGCCGCCGAGAACGAGCCGATGCGCAGCCGGCCCTGGTACTTCGGGTCCTGTAGCAACTCTTCGAGATGCCCGAGGTCCACCTGCCCCGCCGCGTCCAGGCGTACCTCGATGGTGGTCGCGAGCGACGTGCGCCACATGATCTCGTTGGAATGATGTTCGTAGGGCCCGACGAAGACCACCGGGCCTTTTTCATTGAAGGTCTTGCGGAAGCAGGCGCTATCGATCTCGCAGTCCGGCAAGTCCATGACGTCGAACAGCTGCTGCCGCGTCGCCGGGGCCAGTGCAACACCGACAATCTGCTGCAGCTTCTCGATGGCGCCCGTCGCGCCGGTGCCGACCGCCACGATGCGGCCGTCCGGTCCCGCATTCACCGACTCCTTGATTGCCATCTCGGCCTCGTGCAGCAGCTGCGTCATGCTGCGGCCGGTAATGTCATCCTCGGTATGCGTGTTCGCATAAACGCGCTGCAGGCTTTGCAGATACGACTCCACGAAGCGCAGGCATCGCCCGGAGGCCGTGTAATCGCAATACACCATCAGGCGTTCGCCGAATGGCGTCTCGAAGGTCGAGTCCACGCCGACGATCTGTTGCCGCAGGTACGCGGGATCGAGTCGTTCTTTGCTCTTCATGAGCCGAATTTTACCTGACCCTGGCTGACGCCGGGTGCCTTTGTGGGCAGGACTGCCGCCCTACTCTTCCGGAGTCTTTACGGCTTCTTCGATCGAGTTGAAGATCTTGCTCGGCACGTTCACGTTCGCCGTGAATGCGCGGTAGCCGGAATCCCAGAAATAGAGCTGCATGCGCCACATCTGGCCGTACTGAAACACGCGAGTCTTGCCGGCTTCACGCACGACGAGAAGATCCGTCGGCAGCGCAGTGACATGATCGACGCCGGGATACGGTGCCTTGTCGGTCTTGTCCTTGCCGCGGAAGCTCGAATTGATGTGCACCATGCGGTTTTCGATGTAAGGATTCGTCAGACCAATGTAAACCGCGTCCTCGCGCACGGGAACCCGGGTAACGATCTCCCAGCCGTACGGGAAGGTCTCGTCGGCGATCTCGCCCGCTTCGAGCCTGGCCACTACTCGATCGATGACGGCGTCGAAGTTGTCGGCCGTATCCTCTTCGATCAGCAGCTGGCTATTCTCCCAGGTGCGGAACTTGGTCATCATCCGCGCCGGGCCGTCGCCCTTGTACTTGTTGTAGTGCTTTTCCTTTCGGATCGGTTCAACCTGCTCGCTCGGCAACGAGCTCCCCGTAATTCGGCGAATCGGCGTAGTACACCATCGCGTGCGCAACCGGGTTCGCCATGTTGACGACCGTCTCTTGCTCATCGCCCCACGTGAATACTGCGACGCGCAGGATCTGCGCGGAGATGGTCCGCGGCGTCTCGGCACGGGCCGAGTCGACGTAGTCTGATGACGTGAAGACAAAGACTTTCGCCCGCTGCGCGCCATCGGGAACACGAACATCGAGCGAGCCGTGAAGCTGCAGGGAAGAACCGGCGCCCGCCGCCTCGATGGCGGCCACCGTCTCGTCAAAGGAAACCGACGACTGGTAGATCGTTTCGAAGATGCCGATCTCATCGTCGGCCAGCGCTGGCAGTGCGAAGAGCGCTGCCAGCGCGAATACCCCCAGCTTTCGCACGGCTAGCGGCCGGAACCGAACCGATACGACACCTCGAACTCGAGCTGGCTCATTTTTATCTCGATCGTTTGCGGGCTCGGATCGAAAAAGCTTGGTCCCGTTACCGAACTCTCCGGCGCATACATGAACGAGAAATTCCAGACGCCGCCGCGGGGACGCTTGTGCGTGAGGCCGAACGTGATGTGCTGTTCCATGACGCCCGGTGCCAGGATGTTGAATATCACGTCTGCTGACTGGATCGGCTGCTCGCCATAGCTGTATCCGAAACGCCAGGTGTTACTTTCGCTGGACGCCCACTCGAAGCCTAGCTTATAGGTGGTCATGTCTTCCCAACCGAAGCCTCCGCCTGCGCCGCCGCCAAGGCAGCTCTCCAGGTCCTGTCCGCCGAACGGTAGTGTCGGGCAACCGAACAGGTTCTGCATCGGATTGTTGATGGATTTGACATCGCTGTAAGCCGTATGCTCGACGTCGAAGTTGATGCGCAGGGCATCAGTCGCCACGAACGAGACACCGCCCTTGATGCTCGACGGGATATCGAAACCGCCGGCTTCTGCGAACAGGTCCGAGTAATCGTCGAACTCGCTCATCGACATCTTCGACTGGTAAGCAAGACCCAGGCTAAAGGTGTCCGTGAGCCCCCACCAGATACCGCCGGCAAATCCCCAGCCATACGACAGGTCGTGGCCGTTGTCGCTTAGCGTCGTCGGGTTAGTCCCGCATTCCTGGGTCGCCGGATTGAAGCCGTCCGCACACGTCTTGGTGATCGGCGCAAATGTTTGCACGCCCTTAGCTTCGAACATCTGTACCGCGAAGACGGGGCCGATACCCCAGGCGAAGTTGTCGCTTGTCATTGCCGAGTAATTCAGCGCAATGAAAGCCTGCGAAAGGTCGACACCGGCCTCACCGGCACAGTAGGGACCTGGGCCGGTAACGGGCGTGCCATCGGTGTTAGCCCCGCAAAGGTACGACGTGGCCGATGAGTTGGCATCGTCCCAGTCCGTGTTCATGCCACCCCGGCCATAGAATGCGGCGGTGATGTTGCCGTCGTTCTGCAGACTCCAGTTCTTGGCGACAAAGGGGATCGGGAAGTATTCGCTGCTGCTGTCGATTTCCCCCGGCGTAATCGTGAAGGACGGGAACTGTCCTCCACCAGGAAGCGGGACGAACCCCCCGTTGAATAGGCTGTCGTCATTCGCCACGTAGCTGCGCCGCGGGCTGAATATCGACAGGCCGGCTTCCCACTGGTCACTCACGAACACGCCCAGTGCCGGGTTGCTCGCGGACATGATCGCGCCCATGT
>WOR8_10005416_pt1 | contig 13031 bp, 10 predicted proteins | sample DeeMarSeWOR38_10_FD_19890 | JGI IMG/M metagenome (IMG submission 19890) | reverse complement strand
TGCCGGGCGACCTTTGCTGCCGGAATCGTTAACGCTCCCAATCCGGCACCGATTTCCAGCACCGTGTCGCCGGCTGTGATATTTGAGCGCCGAACAATCATTTCGGCCGCAGAGGGGTCCACTAAAAAATGCTGTCCCAGTTTTTTTTTCGGTCTTAAATTCCATGCTTTCAGCAAAACCTTGGGAGATGTCATATTAGTTATCTTAAACGGTTGATAGCCGATGGGTGCGGTTTTCTATCGAAGGGATATTTGGCGCGATTTCATCCTAACGACGATCGTTCGATTTATAAAATAGGCGGCGGTTGCCGGTCCCAGTCCAATGACGGTGCCGCCGATTATCGTTGCCAGAGCGACTTTGGAACCCAGTTTCAACAAGTCGGTTATGGATTCGCAAACACCATTGCTGGCTGCCAGATCGCCGAAAAGCAAACTGCCCGCCTGGTAACTTGCAAAATAAAATATCGGAATTGTCAACGGGTTGCTGAACCACACCCCGATGGCTGCAGCTATTTTGCTTGCTCTGAATATAAACGCGAGTGCCAAAGCAATGACGGTATGAAAAGGAATGGTGGGGGTCATGGAGACGAAAATGCCGATGGCCATGCCCTTGGCTACATAATGTGGATCGCCGGGCAGATCCTTTAACCGTGCAGTGCCGCGTTTGATTTTTTGAGTTATTTCCACGCTGTGAAATTATTCTCGGCGGATGAGCGTAATTCTTCTTTCATCGGCCAGTTAGAAGTCAAAACCTCAGATCAGGTTCAAGGGCAAGGCGCAGGCCGATCGAGAAAGTCGTTGTTCTCAGCATACATGGGTATGTGAGCATTTATCGGAGGTCTGTAACGCAGCCATTGGGCCTCAGATGGGGTTTTGAAACCACTTCTATTTGTTTTGCGGGCCAGTACCTTTTAAAAATTAGCAGGATTTAATATTATTTTCAATGCTTCTGTTATGCAGTTTCTGCTCAACTTTTGACTAGTTCTGCATTAGCTTGACTTTTTTTAATTTTACACTTAGTTTTTATATCAAATTTCATCTGCTTATCCATTGTCACCTTTTGAGTTTCTAAAATTGGTTTCAGAACCTCAGATTATGTTCAAGAGCCCCGCTAGTAAGGGGAATTTCGCCTCTGATTCTAGAAGCTTGATGTGCTCAACAAGGCGCAGGCCGATGAAAAAGCGCAGTCCCGCCTGGGCGGGATGATCATTTTAAAGAGGCTTGCAACGCCGCTATCGGATATTAGATGGGGTTTTGAAACCGCTTCTAAGCACCCTCTCACACCAGGAGGATACCATGTCAAGAAAGAAAGGAAAAGCTGTCAGCTTCGATGCCATGGTAAAGTTTTTTATGCAGCATTACAATATTCCGACTAAAAAAGATGTTGATCGCCTGATGGCGAAATTGGATCGACTGGAAAATCTGGTCAAAACTGCCATGACAAGCCCCGCATTTAAGCTGAAAGGGCAACCCGATCGACGCCAACCAACCGTTACTGCTGTGGATATGGTGTTTGATCTCATCAGGCGATCCCAGGAGGGCTTAGGATTTGCCGAAATTCAGGCTAAGACGGGATTTGGAGATAAAAAAATCCGCAATATCATTTTTCGATTAAATAAAATGGGTAAAATTAAGCGGAAGCGACGCGGAACATACGTTGCAGTTTAGAAAACTCTTAGGGCATAACCGTTGCGGCGCGTTGCAACGGATGTTTATTGATCTGCAAACTTTTTTAGCAACCATCATGATAAAGTGAGAAAATGCACAAGCTGATCGATCCGAATAATCCGGGCCTCCGCCAAGGTGAAAGTGTCAGTCATTATATGATCAAGCGGGTTGTTTCACTGGAGAGGATCAATTCTTTTTTTTATGAACTTGAACATTTAAAAACCGGAGCCCGGCATGTTCATGTAAGCCGCAAGGATGCTGAAAATACGTTCAGCGTTGCTTTTAAAACCGTTCCGCTGGATTCAACCGGTGTCGCTCATATTCTTGAGCACACCGTGCTGTGTGGCTCCCAGCGATTCCCGGTTCGTGATCCATTCTTTTCGATGCTCAAAAGAAGTTTGAGCACCTTTATGAATGCCTTTACCGCTTCTGATTGGACCATGTATCCGGTTTCTACTCAGAACCAAAAAGATTTTTTCAACCTCATGGACGTTTACCTGGATGCTGCCTTTTTCCCGAAATTAGATGAGCTCAGTTTTAAACAAGAAGGACATCGGTTGGAAATCGAGGGCGATTTAAATTCCGATGACCCGGAGGATTTCCGCCTGATGTATAAAGGTGTGGTATACAATGAAATGAAAGGTGCCATGTCTTCACCGGATCAGGTCATGGTCCGTTCTATTCAAAAGCATTTATATCCTTCTACAACCTATCATTTCAATTCCGGTGGCGATCCGGCCGAGATTCCATCGCTGACTTACGGACAGTTAAAAAAATTTCACCGGCGCCATTATCATCCCAGCAACGCATTTTTCTACACTTACGGGAATTTGCCGCTGGCAGAGACCCTATTATTTATCCATGAAACTGTTCTAAAGAAATTCAAGCGGATGACTCCCCATACCAACGTTGCTCGACAATCCCGATGGCGCAAGCCGCGGGTGGCTGCATTTCCGTATCCGTTGCAATCAAGCGAGGATCCATCCAAAAAATGCCAGGTTTGTGTTGCCTGGCTCACCGTGGATATTAAAAATTCATTCGATGTCTTAACCCTATCTTTGCTGGAGCAGGTTCTGCTGGGAAATTCTGCCGCGCCGCTTCGCAAAGCCCTAATAGACTCAGGGCTTGGATCAGCGCTCTGTGACGGCAGCGGTTTTGACGCCGACAATCGGGACACTTCATTTGTCAGCGGGTTAAAAGATGTTGAAGAAGCATCTGCCGAAAAAATTGAAGCCATCATCTTTGAGGTGCTGACCGATCTCGCAAATAACGGCATTGACCAACAATTAATTGATTCAGCCATTCATCAGATTGAATTCCACCGCAAAGAGATAACCAATACGCCATATCCTTATGGAATTAAACTTCTGCTGGCATTTGCCGGCTCCTGGTTGCATGGCGGAGACCCGGTGAAGATTTTGAAATTCGAAGATGACCTAAAAAGGCTGCGCAAACGGATGGAGCAGGGTCCTTTTTTTGAGAACCAACTTAAAAAGTACTTCTTAAACAATTCCCATCGCATCCGGCTGACCATGGTACCGGATCAACAGCTGGAGTTCAATGAAACGGTTCGCGTGCAGAGCGAATTGGAAAAAATCAAACAAAACCTTTCTCGTTCTAAAATTGAAAAAATCCAACAGGATACAAAAACGTTGCAACTTCAGCAAGAATCTGTTGCGGATGTATCCTGTTTGCCGACGTTACAAATAGAAGATATTCCTGTTTCAGTTCCGATCGTCAAAGAAACGGCCTTTGATGGCAAGTCGTCGGTGACTTTATATAACCAACGGACTTCCGGGATTTTTTATTTCGTTGCCTCCGCCGGAACCGGAGTGCTTGACCAGGAGCTGATCCCATGGGCCCCATTTTTTTGTTACGCGCTGACGCGCGCGGGGACTTCGTTGCATCACTACACCGAGATGGCACGGCGGATCGATGCTTATACCGGTGGTATCGGCTTGGGGACCCATGCAAGGACCCGCTATGATCAGAGCCGCACCTGTTTACCGTTTATTTCCTTCAGCGGCAAATGTCTGGTTCGGAATCAGGAAAAGATGTTTGAGATCATTCAGGAGCTGATCGCGCATTTTGACTTCTCCGACCATGAGCGCTTGAAAAACCTGCTCAACGAATATCGCGCGGGTCTCCAATCCATGATTGTGCACAACGGCCACCGGCTGGCCATCTCGGTTGCATCCAGAAATTTTTCACCTGCCCGCTCGCTGGGTGAATCCTGGAGCGGTATTCATCAACTAAAAACCATCAAGCAGATGACCGCTAACCTCAGCGGCCAGAAGTTGTCCGCGCTGTCGCGGGTTTTAACGCGAATCGGAAATCTTCTTTTTACGCGTAACAATTTTCAAATGGCACTCATCGGAGAAGAAAGCTCTCTGACGCCAGCCAATCATTCAGCTGCGGCTATTTTTAAAAAGCTTCAAGAAGGCAAGGACAATGGTTTCGGCCCACCCCGCATCCGCCTGGGTGATGAAATCCTTCGAGAAGGCTGGGGCACGTCTACGGCTGTTTCGTTTGTTGCCCTGACATTTGAGACCGTTCGCATCACCCATGCAGATGCCCCGGCTCTGGCGGTTATCAGCAAGCTGCTGCGATCGATGTATTTACATCGTGAAATCCGCGAAAAGGGGGGTGCTTATGGGGGATTCGCCATTTACAGCCCGGAGGACGGGTTGTTTTGCTTCGGATCTTACCGGGATCCCCGCATTGTCGAAACGTTGAAGGTTTATGATGCCGCAGCGGATTTTATTCGCACTGGCAATTATTCCGCTGAGGATGTTAAGGAAGCTATTTTGCAGGTGTGTTCAGAGATTGATAAACCGGATACACCCGGGCCGGCTGCCCGGAAGGCTTTCTACCGCAAGATTGTTTCTCTTTCTGATGAAATCCGCAGTCAGTTTAAAACGCGCCTGCTGACGCTATCGCGCCGCGATGTCATGCAGACTGCCGAAAAATATTTTGACATTCAATCCGGACAACGTGCAATTGCCGTCATTTCGAATGAAGAAAAACTAAAAGAAGCCAATCGGCAGCTGGCTGATCAGCCTCTGAAGCTTTATCAAATATGATCCTTCAATTCAGGTGTTAGTGTTCAGGTCTTAGCGGGTTTCAGCTGTCGGGTGTCAGGTGTCAGTCATCTGGTTCAAGGTTTAACGTTCAACGTTTCAAAGGCTATATGACAGCCTGCGACGAGCTCAGCCGCGTCGTTGCCGGAGGCCAGAACCTTTGAACTATTAGACCCGGAACGTTGAACCTGGCACCTGACATCTGAAACCTCAACAAATCCTATTCCTCGATCATCTTCTTGAGCTGCGCGAGCGCCTCCTCCGGCATTTTAAACGAATGTTGCGGTCCTGGGAACATCTTTTCCTGTACTTCTTTCTTGTAAGCTTTCATCGCATCAAGGATGACGGTCCGAGTTTGAGCGTATTGTTTGACGAACTTGGGCACGAATCTGTCAAACAGCCCGATCATGTCATAGGTGACCAACACCTGGCCATCCACATCCGGACCGGCGCCGATGCCGATAATCGGGACCTTGACCGCCTCTGAGATAAATTTACCAAGGGGTGCAGGAACTGCTTCCAAAACGATTGAAAACACCCCGGCACTTTCCAGGCTTCTGGCGTCATCCATAATTTGTTTGGCTGCGGCTGCATCTTTGCCCTGCATTTTGAATCCGCCGAGGGCGCTGGCAGTCTGAGGCGTTAGACCGATGTGACCCTGCACAGGTATGCCGGCCTTCACGATCGCTTCAATGCTGGAAGCGAAATTAAGGCCGCCTTCCAGTTTTATACCTCCGCAACCGCCTTCTTTCATCAATCGGTCGGCGTTGTGGATGGCATCGCGGAGCGAAGTGTTGTAGCTCCCAAATGGCATATCCCCGATTACCAGTGGACCCTTGCAGCCACGAACAACAGCTTTGATATGGTGGATCATGTGATCCATGGTGACGGCAACGGTACCGTCCAAACCCATGACGACCATGCCCAGCGAGTCCCCCACCAGTACCATGTCGACCTCAGCCTGGTCGGCCAACAAACCAAACGGGTAATCGTAGGCGGTGACCATCACCAGCTTGCGCCCTTCTGTTTTGGCCTGCTGGATGTCTGGAATCGTTATCTTCTTATTCATCTTTTAGGTTTCCTTTCTATTAATTTTTGGTTTCATATGTCAGGCAAGCGTTATATTTGTTTGATTGGTTTTATTGGTTCGATTCGTTAAATGCGTTCTGATTAAACCAATAAAACGAATAAGACCAATTTAACCAATGCAACAAAGTATCTAATCTGCCACCTGAAACCCTATCCCCTGTTATTTATAATGAAACTCCATTGTCTGCACCAGCGCCGTCAGTGTCCGATTCACCGGTGCGGCCAGCCCCAGGCGGTCGGCCTCTCTTACCACAAAACCGTTTATGGCCGCGATTTCGGTCGCTCGACGCTGGTCCACATCCTGACCCATAGAAGAGCGGTTGGCCGATGTGGCCTGGGCCACCCGAAATACATGGTCTGCTGGATCTTTGCGAATTTCAATCCCCGAAGCCTCTGCCACCGCTGCCGCTTCTTCTACTGCAGCGCGACTCAGCTCCCGGGTCCATTCGAGATCCAGGATTTGGCCATTTTTGATTCCGGTCAAAGCCGTGATGGCATTAATCCCCACATTGACGATGAGTTTGTCCCAGATTACGGGTCGAACGTCTTTAACTGCGGTGGATTCTATTCCGGCCAGGGTGAAAAGCGCCGCAGTTTGCCGAGCGATTTGAAATTCCCTTCTGCCGCCGGCCCACATACCCAAAGTCGTCGGTCCTTTGCCGGCATGGCGAATGGTTGCCGGCCCCAGCATGGTGGCGCCGTGGGCTGTGGTGCCGACGATAATGCGGTTGGGTTTGAAGTGTTCAGCGATCGCGTCCGCGTTGCCCATACCGTTTTGAAGTGTCATCACCAAACCGTTTCGACCGGCCAAAAGTGCGGCAGTTTGAGCAGCCGACTCGGTATGAATTGATTTTACAAAAATCAGAACCAAATCTGATTCGCCGATTTGCTGCGGGTCCATGGTGGCATTTAGTTTTACCACGCGGGTTTTGGATTCATATTCGAGCAAAAGTCCATTTTGCTTCACAGCGTTAATATGGTCTTTCCGAATATCGCAGAGCCGAACCTCATTTCCGGATTCGGCCAGAAGGGCGCCAAACAAACTGCCCATCGCACCGGCGCCGACAACAGCTATTTTCATATCATCGCTCCTGTATGAATTGACGATTGACAATTGATTATTGACTATTTGAGGAATCCTGTCGTTTTTTATTTACAGATTTTTACTTCTAGCACTACAGATGATACGATCATTATTTATTTGGAAGTACGTCGATAAACAATCGACAATCGTCAATAATCATTAATCAATCCAGAGGCCCCGGCCATCATTCAACCAGCAGGCCACCAGGTGTTGCGGCGATGCCGCTGCCATCCGAGGCCGTTCAACGTGGCAGCGGTCGAAGGCATATGAACAGCGGGGGTTAAACGCACAACCCGGTGGCGGATTGACGGGACTGGGAACATCCCCCTGCATCGGGAAGGGCTCTGTTCTTCGATGGGGGTCGGGTATTGGCACGGCTTTTAGCAGAGCCTCGGTGTATGGATGACGCGGTGAGGTACTGAATTGGCCGGCCGGCGCCAGTTCCACAATCGTGCCAAAATACATGACGGCGATACGGTCACTGACATGCTCAACCACATTTAGATCATGGGAAATAAAAATATAGGATAAATTGTATTCTTTTTTAAGATCCTCCATTAAATTGATGACCTGCGCCTGAATGGACACATCCAGTGCGCTAACGGGTTCGTCGGCCACAAGCAGTTCCGGTCCCACGCACAGGGCGCGTGCAATGCCGATTCTTTGGCGCTGTCCGCCTGAAAATTCATGAGGATATTTGTTCAGGTCTGCGGCCCGCAGGCCTACTTTTTCAACCAGCTGACCGGCAATCCTGCGGCGATCGCTTTTGGAGAGATTTTGAAGCGCACACAATGGTTCACTGACGATGGCGTCTACTTTCATTCGTGGATCCAGACTGGAGTATGGATCCTGGAAAATAATCTGCATGCGCCGGCGCAGCAAACGCATTTCTTTGCTCCCTAAGGACTGGATATTTTGACCGTTAAATTCGACTTTACCACCGGTGGGTTCGATTAATCGAAGAATCAAGCGGCCCAGGGTGCTTTTGCCGCAACCGGATTCACCCACAAGACCAAATGTTTCACCTCTCGATATCGCGAAAGATACATCGTCAACGGCCCGCACCCGGGCGCGGGATTTGGAGAACACCCCCCCTCCCAGGGGAAACGCCTTGACCAATTTGCTTACCTTTAACAGCGGGACCTCAGTCACTTTGTCTCCTCCGAGCCGGGTGGTATTTAAGCCAGCAGCGTGCGCGCTGGCCGTCACGAATTTGAAAAAGTTCCGGCAGCTGTTCCTTGCAAATATCAAACGCGTATGGACAGCGGTCGGCAAACCTGCACCCGCCGACGGCTTCGATCAATGATGGGACGGCTCCGGGGATTTCATTGAGACGGCGGACTCGCCCGTGTCGTCGATCACCGAATCGTGGTATTGATTTGAGAAGGCCCTGTGAATAGGGGTGAAACGGCTGATCGAAGATGTCGATGATGCTCGCTTCCTCAACGATCTGACCGGCATACATCACCATGACTCGAGATGCCGTTTGGGCGACGACACCCAGATTATGGGTGATGAGCAATAATGACATATTCAGTTTTTCTTTGAGCTCCCGCATCAGCGACAGAATCTGGGCCTGAATGGTGACATCCAGCGCCGTCGTGGGCTCATCTGCAATCAGTAATTTGGGTCGACACACCATGGCCATGGCGATCATCACCCGCTGGCGCATGCCTCCGGAGAGTTGGTGAGGATAATCACCCAGTCGCTGGCGGGCTGCCGGGATTTTGACCTGGTCCAGCCATTCAGCGGCCTCGGCCAATGCTTCTGATCGTGAAAGCCCCTTATGAGTCATCAATGGTTCAGCCACCTGTCTGCCGATGGACAGCACCGGATTCAAAGATGTCATCGGTTCCTGAAAAATCATCGAGATGTCGCGGCCTCGTATTTGGCGCAGTCGTTCAGTGTTCATGTCAAGCAAGTTCTGATCTTCAAACCGGACGCAGCCGGCTTTGATTCGGCCCGGCGGAGAGGGGATCAAACCGAGAATGCTCAATGAGGTTACGCTTTTGCCGCAGCCGGATTCACCGACCAACCCCAGCGTCTCACCGCGTGCGAGGTCAAAACTGACGCTGTCCACCGCCCGGACGACCCCCTCGGGAAGGTGGAAACGAACCGACAGGTCTTCTATCTTCAGTATGTTTTGTTGCATGCGGGTTTACCCGGAAAAGAGATAATGCAGGGCCGTCAATGCATAAACTTTAGCCGTTTCGATCAACTGGTCGAGATCAACCCATTCGTCTATCTGATGGGGCACCTGACGGTTTCCTGCGCCCATGGTGACAATCGGTATGTTTTTGAGGGCCCACAGAAAGGTTCCATCGGTGGCCCCCGGAACTCCAGCATATACAGGCTTTTTGTCGGTGAGCGATCGGATGGCCCAATCGGCTGCGCGAACGACAGGCTCGGATCGATCGGTAAGCGTACAGGGCCTGTCGGTTAAAATTTCAACCTGAACCCGAAGATCATGCACCCGTTTCAAATTGAGCAGTCTATCGTATTCCCGGTAATTGTTGCGTACCCGGTTTTCAGTTTTTATTGCAAGCGTCTGAAGATCATTGACAATTTTTTCGTGCGACTGGCTGGGAATTGTACGGATATCTACAAGGACTTTCGCTTCCCGGGGCATTACATTGAGTTGGGGGGGGCCGCTGGCAGGGGATCGAATCACCGTGGGTGTGAAGCTGGGCCAGCCTAAATATTTATCCTGTCCGAAAGTGGTTGTCGCTTCTTTTTCCAGCTGATGCAGGCCGTCAATGAGTTGAACAATCGCTGGCGCGCAGTTGAGTCCGGAAAGCGGCATCGCCCCGTGGCTCATTCGGCCGGTGATCAGAAAGCTCCCCCGAAGGGCACCTTTCTGGGTGGTACAGAGCATTCCGTCTTGCGGCTCGCAGATCACAGCGGCGGTTATCTTATCGGCATGGCCCCTTTTGATAAAATCCATAACACCGAGCATCTGGTCCTCTTCATCGCATAAAACACCGCCGATCACTCTACCGCAAAGTTCAACGGCAGATATTTTTAAGGCGTTCATCGCAATCAGCATGGCGGCCAGGTTGCCTTTCGTATCATTGGTCCCGCGTCCATACATTCGTCGGCCGACAATTTCAGCTCCAAAAGGATCATATTTCCACGCGGATGCATCTCCCGGGGTGACGACATCGGTATGCCCCTCAAAAAGCAGCGTGCGTTTTTTCGACTCGATCGGCCAGCTGATGATGAGATTGGGTCTGTCGGGAGCCACCTCTTCGATGTCAACGTGAAAATCCTGCCTTCGAGCCCAGGCTGCGATCGTTTCAGCCACAGCCGCTTCACTGGTGCCGGTTGCCGGGTCCCATACCGAATTGATGCGAACCAGATCTGCCGTTAACGCGATCAATTCGTCCGGATCGATTTTTTCTAATACTTTGGTAATAATTTCCTTTGTCGGTTTCATTATCTTATGCGGGCCATTTTAGGATCCAACGTATCTCTAAGTCCATCTCCCAGCAGATTAAACCCCAACACCGCCCAGGCAATGGCCACGCCCGGGAAAATGGCCATCCAGGGCGAAAGAGACATAAAGGTCTGAGCTTCATTCAGCATCCGGCCCCATGACGCATGCGGGGGCTGGGTTCCTAGTCCCAGATAGCTGAGGCCGGCTTCTGCCAGAATCGCCACCGCAAACTGAATCGTTCCCTGGATGAGCAAAGGCGATAAAATGTTGGGCAAAACGTGTCGCCAGGTGATGACCCATTCGTTCATTCCGGCTGCCCGGGCAGCCTCAATAAATTCTCTTTTCCATACACTCAACGCCACTGCCCGGGTCAGCCGGGCGAACACCGGAATATAGAAAATACCGATGGCCAGCATGGCATTGATCATTGACGGACCCAGGATAGAGGTGATCAGGATAGCGGTCAATACCGCCGGGAACCCGAAGAGCAGATCCGAAAATCGCATGATGGCTTCATCGGCGAATTTGCCGAAGTGGGCTGCCGTCAATCCCAGCAGAACACCGATACTCAAGCCGATGGTCACCGTTATCAGCCCCACAATTATTGAATTGACCGCACCGGTCATCACCCGGGACAGGGTGTCACGGCCATATTGGTCGGTTCCTAGCGGATGGGTCCAAGAGGGACCCCGAAGGCGCTCCCGGGCGTTCATTTTATTGGCATCAAACGGCGTCCAGACAAGACTGAGCACCGCCGCAAAAACGACCGCAGCCGATAGGATGAATCCGATGGTGAAGTTCAGATTGCTGAAAAATTTTTTCATTATGGACGCTAATCCTCGATTCATTTCTAAAATTGTTCATTGCGGCTTGATTCTCGGATCGACATAGGCGTAGGCAAGGTCGACGATAAAGTTCACCATCACCACGGCCGCGGCCATAAACAGCACCACATCCCGCACGACCGGTAGGTCGCGCTGCCCGATGGCGTTGAAAACAAGGCGGCCGAGACCCGGCAGGTAATAAACGTTTTCGATGATGATCGCACCGGCCAGCAGTTGCCCCAGCTGCAGCCCCATGATGGTCAGTACCGGGATCAGGGCATTGCGCAGGGCATGCGTATAGATGACGGTGCGCTCCTTGAGTCCCTTGGCCCGGGCGGTGCGGACATAATCCTCCCGGAGGACTTCGAGTATGGATGAGCGCGTCAGGCGGGTCAGAATCGAGGCCCGAATAACACCCAGTGCAAAAGCCGGCAGCAATAGTGCCTTGAACGAGCCCCATCCGTCCACCGTCCAGCCGGGAAAACCGCCGGCGGCAAACCAGCCCAGCTTCACCGACAGCAACAGAATCAACAGAATCCCCAGCCAGAACTCGGGAGTGGCCAATCCCAGCTGGGTAAAAAGCATCACCGATACGTCGGCGGGGCGGTTTTGATGACGGGCGGCATAGATTCCCAGCGGAAGCGCAATAACGACGGCAAAGATCATGGCCATAATGGCCATGGGACCGGTCACGATTAGCCGGCTGACAATTAAATCATAGACCGGCAGATCGTAGTTAAGCGAACGGCTGCCCCTTCCGGTGATCAGATTGGTCAACCAGTTAAGGTACTGGGCCCAAAAGGGCTGATCCAGGCCGAGTTCTGCCCTCAGATTGGCCAGGGTCTCAGGGGTGGCATTGATGCCCAGGATGATTTGGGCCGGGTCGCCGGGCAATACGAAAAGCACGGAGAATACGGTAATGGAAACCAGCAACAGCAGCAGAATCAGCGTAATCAGCTTTTTGATAAGATAGCGGGTCATGGATACTCATGGTCGACGGTAAATTTCAATTGTCACAAGTTGCGGGTTGCGCGTTTTAAAGCAGAGAATTGCTGATTCTCCATAATCAACCCGCAACCCGGAACTCGAAACACGGAACTTTTGCAACTTTATTGTAATCCGGCTTTTATTAAAAACGCTGTCAACTTATTTCACCGGTCAGAAAAACGGCTATTTTTTGATCCATACCTCCGTGCAGTCCAGGGCAATTGTCGGATAATTTTCCCACCAGTTCATCACGTCGGCCTTCATCACCGGCAGGCTGGGTGCCGAGAACAGGTAACCGTTTACTGCGTCTTCGGCGATGATTTCCTGGCAACGACCAAACCAACTGGCCTTTTCCGCTTCATTGGGTGCCTTAAGCGCTTTGGCATAAGCATCGCGAAACGCCTGTGAGTCGTACTGGAAATAATAATCCGGCTTGGCATAGATACCGATATCCCAGGCCTCCACATGTGCGATCATGGTCAGATCGTAGTCTTTTTGTTTGAAAATCCGATCCAGCCAGTAACCCCATTCGACCACCTCAATCTTGAGTTTGATTCCCACCTGGCCGAGCATATCGGCGATGACTTCACCGGCTCTGCGGGAATAAGAGTAAATCGCCGGCAGCTTGATGGTGGCCTCGAACCCGCTGGGATATCCGGCCTCGGCCAATAGTGCCTTGGCCTTTTCGGGATTATAGGAAAATGTGGCGGTTAAATCCTTGTAGTAGGGTGTTGACGGCGACCAGTGAGAGCCGATGGGCGTTCCGTAGCCGAACATCACCAGATCGATAACGGCCTGCCGATCAATGGCATAAGCCATGGCCTGGCGGACCAGCTTGTTGTCGAAGGGTTTTCGTTTGTTGTT
>WOR8_10004826_pt1 | contig 13035 bp, 10 predicted proteins | sample DeeMarSeWOR38_10_FD_19890 | JGI IMG/M metagenome (IMG submission 19890) | reverse complement strand
GATCTCGATGTCCTGCAGCAGGCGCGCTGGCATCTCGAGCAGCCAGGCACGATCGGACCATACCTGGTTGCCCCGGGACCTTTCCTCGACGGCCCGGAGCCGATCAACCCGTCGTTGTCGCTCGCACTGGAGTCGTACCGGGACGGCGTGAATGCGGTCGAGAGAATCGCCGCTCGCGGCGTCGACTTCGTCAAGCTATACACCCTGCTGCCGAAGGACGCCGCTCTCGGTGCTATGGCCGAGGCGAAGCGCCAGGGACTTAACGTCGTAGGGCACCTTCCGGTTGAGCTGGATCTCGACACGGCATTGCGGCACGGCATGTCGGGCATCGAGCACATGGCCGTCGAAGTCGGCGGCCTGTGCGACGTGAGCGACAAGGCCGATCCCTGCGCGGCCGTTTTCGAGACGCTGAAAGAAGCCGGGGTATCGCTGACGCCGACATTGATCGTGCGCAAGCGGCGCACGGAACTGGACCTTCCCGGCATACTCGAGCTTGCGCGCATCGACGAGATGCCGGAAGTCGTGGCGCAAGACTGGCTCGCGCGGCGCGAGCACGACTTGGACGCGCTCAGCGCGAAGGATTGGAAAGCCCGTCGCGGGCAGTTCGCGCGCGAGTCGGCGCTGACGACACGAGCGATCGAGGAAGGGGCATTGGTACTCGCGGGAACGGATGCCGGCGACCTGTTCGTCCCGCCCGGCGCGTCGCTTCACGACGAACTCGCCTTGCTCGTGCAGGCCGGCATGTCCGAGATGCAGGCATTGCGCGCGGCAACCGCGGATGCGACCGCGGTCCTCAACCTTCCCGACCGGGGCGCGATCCGCAAAGGCGCGAAAGCGGACATCGTCATCCTGCGCTCCGATCCGCTGCAGGACATCGAGAACACGCGTGACATTGCATATGTCATCGTGGGTGGCGCGCTCCTGACAGACGAAAAACCGTAGGGCCTCGGCGCAGATTCGTTCGATCTGACGCGCGCTTTTGCAGAAAATTGCCTGCAACTGTGACGCTGTACAGGGCGGAGCGGCCTTCGACACCTGTATAAGTTACGTCCAATTCCCTGCAATTAAGTAGTATTCCTGAAGTGACTGGGGCGAAATCCCGAAAAACAGTAGTCTTCGGCGCAGCCATTGCGGCTGTGCTCCTGCTTGGCTGGTTCATCTACCAGCCCGCGTCGAACAGCGTGTACCTGCTGGACGACCGCTCGAACCTTTCCGGACTCGCATCGGTCAGTGACGCCGAGTCGGCGCTGCAGTTTGTTGTCTCTGGAATCGCCAGTCCCGTAGGACGGCCGGTTTCGCTTGCGAGTTTTCTTCCGCAAGCGGCAATGTGGAACGAGTCAGCAACACCGTTTATCCGCGTGAATATCGCAATTCACCTGCTCAACAGCTTGCTCGCCTGTCTCTTCTTCCTGCAGCTAACCCGGGCACGTCAGGTTGACAGCCCGAACGACAGATTCATAGCTATTGCTGCCATGGCGCTGTGGTTGTTCCTGCCTCTGCTGGCGTCGTCGTCACTGATGATCGTGCAACGCATGGCCACGCTTACGGCGACTTTCGTCTTGCTCGCCCTGAATGCGTACCTGTATTGGCGCAGCCGCATCGAATTCGATTCGAAACCTGCCCTTATCGGCATGAGCGCAGCACTCGTCCTCGGCACGATGCTCGCCGTGTTGTCGAAAGAAAACGGCGCGCTGCTGCCCGCCCTCGTGCTGGTCATGGAAGCCACGTTGTTGAAGCCCCCGGCGAGCATCTCGACCGGGAACTGGCGTAACTGGCGCATCGTCTTTCTCGGATTGCCGACAATCGCCATTGTCTTCGTACTCCTGAGCTATTTGCCGTACTCCGAAGATACGATTCAGAGACGCGACATGACCGGGTGGGAACGTCTGATTACACAGGCACGGATCCTCTGGGAATACGTTTTCAACGCCTTTGCGGCAAGGCCGGCCGAGTACGGCCCGTTCCACGATGACTATCCGGTCGCTCGCTCAATCCTCGATCCGTTGACGTTTGCCGCTGTCTTTTCCTGGCTTATTGCCATTGCCGGCTCGATAGTGTGGCGTCGAAAATATCCTCTGGCTGCGTTTGCCGTACTTTGGTTCATCGCCGCACATTTACTGGAGTCCACCACCTTACCTCTGGAACTCTACTTCGAGCACCGCAACTACATTCCTCTGATTGGGCCCGTGTTTGCGCTGAGCTATTCGTTGTTGTCGGTTACGGGACAATATCGCAACATGGCCCGTCTTGCTGTTGCCGCGTACGTTGTCCTGAATGCCGCCATCCTTTTCAGCGTGACCTCCCTTTGGGGTAAACCGCTCGAAGCTGCGAGTTATTGGGCAGTGAATTCACCGAACTCGGTACGCGCAGCGGCTCACCTGGCAGCGCGCCAGATGACCGAGATCGCGGGGCCGGTCGGGGTCATTACCCTGCAGGAATTCGTCGCACGGCATCCCGAGCATACCTACCTGCGCATTCATGAGCTGACTGTCTCCTGCCGCCTGTCCTCCGAACGCGATTACAGCCCCGTTGTCTCCGATCTCGAAGAAGCACTGCCGTCGATCAAGTTCGACAATTCAGTCGGTAACCTGCTGGACAACCTGATGCTCGCAATCTCCGAGACAGACTGTAACGGTATCGATCGCGATACTGGCAGAAGGCTGGCCGAGGCTGTGGCCAGCAATCCGGTTTATGCGAATGACGAACGTTACATGAGTTCGCATCACCTGCTGATGGCGGGAATCGCGATGGAGAACGGCGACCAGGCGGCTGGGGCGCGAGAGCTCGAACGCGCAAGGACGGCTATGCGCAGCAACAAGATCGACGCCCTGATTGTGTCGCGCCTGGCAGCCGAACACCGCTTCGATGAAGCAAGAGATTATATCGACCAGCTTGACCATGATCTGCCCATGCACCCCTTGCGGCGCTTGTCGACCACGATTGCCCTGAAGCAGCTACGACGCCAGGTGGATGCGCTGGAAATGCGGGCCGTCAACAGTTCCAAGCCCGACAGTATTAACGGGAACGGCTGACTGACTCGTCCCACGCCGCCAGCGCGTATAGAAGCAGCGCCAGTAAGATTACCGCGTTGAAACCGAACTCGATCGCGAGCAGTGTCGCTAGTACGGCACTGACGACCGACGCGAAGCCGTTGATGCCCCAGGCCCAGGGTACGAAGCCGGGCGCTATTGCCGACAGCCGTCTGAGTCCGACCGGAAACGGCATCCCCATGAAAAACGCCAGAGGTGCGATGAGCGCCAGCGAAAGGACGATCTTCGCGGCATCCCCGAGCCCGATGAAGCGCGCGAATACGACTGGCAGCACCATCACGTAGACCAGCGCCAGCGCCGCAATGGCAGCGACCGCAACAACCACTGGCGACACGCCGGGCCACGGGACACGTTCCGCAAACCGCTCCGACGACGCGCTGCCGAGCCCGGCGAACAGCAGGAATCCGCTTAGTACGACAGCCACCGAGTACAGCGGGTTGCTGAGGAACAGGATGAACTTCTGGATGAAAGCCATCTCGACAAACAGAAACGCGAGCCCGAGCAGCAGGAAATAAAAGCCGAAGTCCCGCCCTGTTCCCGCCGGCCAGTCGTGCCTGACCAGTGACAACGGCAACAGGATCAATACGAGGCCCAGTATGGCTGCCTGCGCCAGCGTCGCGACAAGCACGAGGTAACCCCATTCGATCAGTCCGGCGCCGCCCGCTTTGCGCAGGGCCATCACTTCCGGCAGCGTCCGCCAGCGGAAGAAATGGAAGAAGTAAGGCCGGTTGTCGGTCGCCGGCTCGACATGGAATTTGTAGCGCTCGAAGAACTCGCCGGCGCTGTCCCCCAACAGGGCAATGGCCGCTTCGTAGATATAGGGTTCCGCGAACCGGTTGAAGCGGTTGGCCTCCGCCGGCTGCATGCCCGGCAGATACGCAGTGTCGAAGGAGCGCGTGCGAGAGAACTCCCGGATGTGCTCGATCTCGGTGGACGTGAACTCTCCGTTCTTCACCAGCAGCGTGCTCGTATTCCAGCTGCGGATCATCGCGATACGCCGGCCGGGCGTACTCACGCCCGACTGCCGCAAAGCCTCTATCGCGGTCGCGATGAGTTTCACGCTGTCGCGCGGCGGCATCTTGATCCAGCGCGTGATGGCAAGCAATCCCCCGGTATCGAGATCGTCCAGGTACTTGCGCAGGGCTTCCACCGTGTAGATATAGCTCTCGTTGAGCGCCTGCACGCCGGCACCCGAAGCCCCGAACGAGTCGAGCAGCCCGATCTGTATGAGGTCGTAGCCGCCGCGACTGCGAGCGACGAAGCCGCGTGCCTCGTCGGTATGGACAGTCACGCGATCGTCCTCGTAGATGTGCCCGGCGAAGTCGGCAAAGGTTTGCGAAACGAGTTTCGTCATCTGCGGATTGAGCTCCACGGCGTCGACGCGGCTCGCACCGTGATACAGCGCCAGCAGCACGTCGCTGCCGGTACCCGCACCGAGAATGAGAACCGCCGGCCCCTCGAGTAGCTGGAACGGCAGCGCCGCCGTCAGGTCGCCGAGGTAGGCCACCGCGGCGGGATCGCCCCCGTAACGCGTGATCGCACTCATGCCGTCCCCATCCGTGAACACGGCGAGCTGTTCCGGCGGGATGTGCCGCGTGCCGAAACTCAGGCCCGGTGCGTGCCGTATCGGCACCGTCGGGCTGTCCACAACCGCAATGTAGCCGAGCGGGCTCGACGACTGCTCCAGCAGGCGGCTGTCGATGACCTGCAGAGCCTGGCTGAGGCCCTTGTACTCCGAGATGTGCAGTTCGAGGTGCGCCTGTGGTACCCCGAGAGCGAGTAAGGCCAGCCATGCCAGCTGTGCAATCCCCAGCCGGAGCCGCGAACCGAGCATCGTCGTAACGAGCACCGACCCCGCGAGCGGCAACAGGACCAGCAGCACCAGGGCCGTCTGCGGGCTGACGACGAAGAGCAATGCGATGATGAGCACGGCGCCGAGTCCCGCACCGAAAAGATCGAAGAAGTAGATGCGGCCTGCATCTTCGCCCCGGCAGGTAAATGCCAGCCCGATACAGCAGGCAGCGAAAAAGAACGGCACGAAGAAGACCAGGTAGATGACGGTCAGGTTAAGGAACTGGCCGCGATCCCAGACGATCTCGAGGGCGTTGAAGGGAACCCGCTGGGCGACGATGAAACAGGCGACCATGGCGACGCTAAAGAGCAACGCGCTGGCGGCGAATGCCGTCTCGAAGTTTTTTTCCAGCCGGCCACGCAAGACGGCGATGAACGTGCCGCTCGCGCCGTAACCCAGGAGCGCCAGGCTGATGATCATGTAGGCGAAGTGGTGCCACTGCACGATCGACAGCACGCGCATCAACAGGATTTCGTAGCCGATAGCCGCCGCGGAGACCAACAGCGTGGCTAGCAGCAGGCGCCGCACGGGACTCAGTGTTCGCCGGTCAGCGGCACGAAACGCACGGCGCCGATCTGCCGCGTCACGATTTCGCCGTCGTCACCTTTTTCCAGCAGCAGCAGGAGCTGCGTCATGAAGCGGCCGCCGACCGGGATAACCATCCGCCCGCCGGGTTTCAGCTGTTCGATGAGCGGTGGCGGCACGTGGCTGGCCGCGGCGGTAACGATGATGGAATCGAACGGCGCGTGTTCTTCCCAGCCGTAGTAACCGTCGCCGAGCTTCGTGGTTACGTTGTCGTAGCCGAGGCGCTGCAGGCGTTCGCCGGCTGACGTCGCCAGCGCCTCGACGATCTCGATCGAGTACACGTGATCGACGAGCCCTGCCAGCACCGCTGCCTGGTAGCCGGAGCCGGTCCCTACCTCGAGCACGACGTCGTCTTCGTCCGGCACCAGCAGGTCCGTCATCAACGCGACGATGTAGGGTTGCGAAATCGTCTGCCCGTGGCCGATCGGTAACGGCCGGTTCTCGTACGCGTAGCGAACCTGCCCCGGCGGCACGAACTTGTGGCGTTCCACGCTCCCGACCACCTCGAGCACGGCGTCGCTGAACGGTTCGTCGCCCGCGTAGCCGGCGTAGACGCGTACCTCGTCGACGAGGTCGGCGCGTAACGCCGCGTAGTCCGTTTCATCCGCGAATGCGGGCGCCGCGAGAACGAGTGCACAGGCCAGCAGCAGGCGCTTCATGCGAATACCCAGGCGCCGTAGCCGACTACGAAGTCGCGGTCTCCCTCCGTGTCGCCGGAATTCCTCAGGTCCAGTGTCCTGACGCGCAGGTCGTGGCGTTTTGCCGCGAGCAACAGCCCACGGATCGGCGTTGCGCCACAGGCGTCTTCGTGTCCGATCTGCGTATCGAATTGCTCGATGCGCCGACAGGTCGCAGTGTCCTGCGCGCGCGCCTCGTCATAGTGGAGGTAGTGGCTCAGGTCGGAGCTGATGACGATCAAGGTCTCCGGTCCGCCCCAGAGGGTCTCCAGCAGGTTTGCCACGGCCTGCGGCCGCGCCTCGCCGACCACTACCGGGACAATGCTGAATTCGCCGAGTACCGCCTGCAGGAAGGGCAGCTGCACCTCCAGGCTGTGTTCATACTGGTGCGAGGGCTCGAAAACCCTGATGCCCTTCTTTTCGAGCACGGCTACGGCCTCGCGATCCACGGGTACATCGCCGAGCGGCGTGCGAAATACATCGGCGCCACTGACCGCCATGCCCACCACGGGCACGCGGTGGCAGGGCCCGAGCAGCACGACGCGACGGTAGACATCCCGGTAAGCCGACAGGCGGGCGTAAGCGGTCGCCGCGACGGCGCCGGAATAGACGTAGCCGGCGTGCGGCGCAATCAGGGCCTTTGGCGCCTCCTGGTTCCTGATGACGGCCTCCTCCAGGAAGCGATCAACGAGCGTTCGCAGCTCCCCCGGGTCCTCCGGGTAGAACTGGCCAGCAACAGCGGGTTCCCTCACGACGGTCATAGCGGCTCTGCCAGGCGCATCTGATTTATTTTAGGGCGCCGGAGCGCAATAAAAATAGGTACCTTTACGGGTTACACATTGATTCCCGGCGGCCACGCAACCATATATAAGAGTCAAGGATCATGAACACCGTCGACACCATACGAGGGGAGCCCGCCCGCTACTGGCACCGCCTGGATGACGGCCGGCTGCAGTGCGACCTCTGCCCCCGGTACTGCAAGCTCCACGAGGGCCAGCGCGGCCTCTGCTTCGTGCGAGCCAATGGCCACGACGAGATGCTGCTCACGACCTACGGGCGCTCCAGCGGCTTTTGCGTCGACCCGATCGAGAAGAAGCCACTGAATCACTTCCTGCCCGGCACGTCAGTGCTGTCGTTCGGTACCGCGGGCTGCAATCTCGCCTGCAAGTTCTGCCAGAACTGGGACATCACCAAGTCCCGGGAATTCGATCTCCTGCAGGCCACGGCATCGCCGGCAGATATTGCCGCCGCCGCGGTCGATGGCGGCAGCCGCAGCGTTGCTTACACCTATAACGACCCGGTCATCTTCCTCGAGTACGCCGTCGATGTAGCCGCCGCATGCCACGAGCGTGGCATCAGGAACGTCGCCGTAACGGCCGGCTACATCACCGACGACGCTCGCGAGGAATTCTTCCGCCCCATGGATGCGGTCAACGTCGACCTGAAGGCGTTTACCGAGCGTTTCTACTGGAAGATCTGCGGCGCCCACCTCGAGCCGGTGCTGGACACGCTGCGCTACCTGAAGTCCGAAACCAATGCCTGGCTCGAGCTGACGACGCTGCTGATCCCGGGCGAGAACGACTCGGACAGCGAGATCGACGCGATGACACACTGGATCAGGGACAACCTCGGTCGCGACGTGCCGTTGCACTTAACGGCGTTCCATCCGAGCTGGAAGATGATGGACACGCCGAGCACGCCGAAGAGCACACTGACTCGCTGTCGCGAGATTGCGCTGCGGAACGGTCTGCACTACGTATACACGGGCAACGTGCACGACCCCGAGGGCGCGAGCACCTACTGTCCGTCGTGTCGCGCGCTCATTATCGGTCGCGACGGCTACGAACTCGGCGGCTGGAACATCGCGTTGCACGACGGCAAAGCCGCGTGCGGTGCCTGCGGTGAGTCGATCGCCGGTGTGTTCGAGGCCAGGCCCGGCCACTGGGGCGCGAGGCGCCGGCCGGTGCACTTCGCCATGCACTGAGGCTCGCGGCCGACCGCTCCGATCAGGACTTCCTGCGTGACCTGGACGGCACGGCCTTGAGCTGTGCCTTGCGCTTACGCCGCATCTCGTCGAGGTTCTTCATGCGCCGCGTGTCCGCTGCGGTCGCGCGCCCTGCCGCCACCTGGTCGGGCACCGGAACGTTCATGATTTTCAGTCGATGGTGCCCGAGCGAGATGATGTCGTTGTCGAGCAGCAGGGTGCTCTTCACCCTGACCGAATTCACCGTCGTTCCGTTCACGCTGTTGAGGTCCAGCAGCACCAGGCCGTCCGAGTAAAGCATCAGGAGCAGGTGAAACTTGCTGCAGAACTCGTCGTCGATAACGATGTCTGCAAAGTCCGAGCGGCCGATCAGCACCTTCTTGTCGTCGAAGACGAATTCCCTGAGCTTCTTGCCGTCCTTCGATATCAGCAGGCTGGGCGGCTTGCGCTCCGCCGGGAGCTTTTCGGGTCGCTTCATGATCCGGGTGACGGTGACTGGCAACTGCTCGGAACGCTTGATAGCCGTCAACGCCAGCGCGTTCAGCCGCGCCGGCCAGCCTTTCGATATCTCGTGCAGCTTGTCGCAGGCGTCGCCGGGGAATACCGAGTCCGGCACGCCGACACCGCAGGCCTCGAGCCGGGCATGCAGGTAGATGAGGGCCTCGTTGGCTGTCATCGGTGCAAGTTGCCGCACTTCCAGCGGGCGCTCGGCTCCCAGCTTGCCGTCCTCCGCTGACAGCGCATTCAGGCGGCGGCGGCTGAAGAGAATGATGCGAAGCGCAGGCTTGTCGCCCTCCGTCATGGCGGCCATCCTGGCGAGCGTCTTGAGCGTGCTCGGGAACATCCTGTCCGCGTTGTCGATCATCACGATGGGCGGCTGGTAGCTCCGCGTCTGCTGACCGGCAAACATGGCGAGCAGCTGCAGCAGCTCCTCGGTGGTCTGCAGGTCTGTCGTGTAGCCGTAGCGCGAGAGTATCTCGGACACGAAGCCTCGCGGCTTGAAGCGGGTGCCGTCCAGCGCGGCGATCGAGGTGTCGCGAGGCAACTCACTGACAAACTGGCGCATTACGGTGGATTTGCCGGAACCCTCCGGCCCCTCGATGACGCCGATTGCGTTCCCGCTGCCCAGTGTGCTCCAGATAAAGTCCAGCGCTTGCTGCTGCGATTCGTACTTGACCGTAACGGACAGCTTCGAGTCCTTGCCGAACGCCCGTTCCCCGAAATCGGTCTTCTTCAGATCCATGTTCAACGTCTTTCCATCCCAACCCCAATAGCCAACACGACATAAGCGCGCATAAGGTTCCCCTTTACTTACAGCAGCCCGTCGAGGCCGTCCAGGTCATTGATCACACTCCACTCACCGCCGGCTTTTTCGACCCGCCCCTGCCAGTGTTCCAGCCGTCCCAGGTACTCGCGCGGGTCGATGTTATCGCTGCGGAGCTTCGTGACATTCAACGCGATCACCCTGAAGCCCCCCAGCTCGAGCTCGAATTCGCGCACGTAGCCTTCCTCGAGGTCTTCCTTGAGGTCCGAGAAGATCAGTATGGTCTTGTTGCCGGTGCCCTTTTCATTCAGGTACTCGACCGCCTGCAGGATGCCGCCGGAAATATCCGTATGCGGCGACGAGTTGGCACCCTCCACGAAGTCGGCCACCTGCTGTGCAAACGCCCGCTTCTGGCGGTTGACGGCGCTGGGGCGGTCGTCGAACGAGGCCTTCGCGATGATGTCCTTCTCGCTGAAACTACCGGTATCGATCCGCGCCACGGCGAACGTGTCAGTCTCGCCGAGGCGCGACAGGGTGTAGCGGATGATCTGCTCCGCCTTGACCAGCTCCTCACGATACGTGCCGGATGTGTCGAGCAGCATGTACACGCCGGTGTTCTGCGGTCCCTGCTGGCTGCAGGATGCGAGCATGCCGCACAACAAGACTGTGACCAGGCGTTTCATGACCCTGCCCTCCCGGAATAGGCGTGCCGCCCCTTGCCGTCATTGTTATGGCCCATGCGTTGCTCGAGCCACAGCGGCACGAACAGCGGCAGATCGTAGAGCTGCTCGAGCAAGGTGCCGATATGCAGCGATGCGTTGCCCAGCAGCCGCAGCAGCAGCGAGGTGAATCGCAGCATTGCGATGCCGATCATGCCGACAACCGTGCGCAGCGAGTGGACGAAGGTCTCGAGCGGGATCGCCACGAACGTGAGCGCAAACGGCAGGATGAAGCCCATGCCCATCTGCGCTGCAGTGGTGATCCACAGGTATTCGTTCGTCGCCGTCGCCGCTGCATCGCCGCGGAGCAGCGCGCTGGTCGCGAGTTCGTCGTGCAGCAGCACTTCACGCATGTAGGCGAGCCCGGCCTCGACGCTCGCAAGCAGCAGCAGGATCGTGAACGTGATAACCGCCATCCGGACCCTGACCTTGTCGGGCAGCGCCCCGATGACCGGGAACAGGCGCGTGATGCGCAGCGACTCCATCAGGAAGAGGCCCATCGAGATCTCCACCATGATGATGACGAGCGCGGCAATGTCGGCGGTCCTGTAACCGCCGATCAGGCTCGTGCCGCCGACCATCTCGGCCATCGGCCGTGCGATCAGTGAGAAGTTGATGGCGGCGCCGCCGATTGCAACCGTCAGCACCAGCGCCGAGACGAAGAAGTTCACCAGGGACGACGATGACAGGACGGACACCGCGCGGTCGTGGCCGCGCACGATGTCCTCGTATTCCTGCATCAGGCGATCGATCGTGACGGAGCGCGCGAGCAGGCTATCGACATTCTTGCCGACCTGCGAGAGCGTTTTCTGGATCGCGCGCCAGTCGGGTCGCATCCCCTTGAGCAGCAGGTGGCGCTGCTTGGATGCGGATAAGTAGGCCGTCATCGCTTCCTTGTGCGCCTTGACGAGCGACTTGTGAATATCACTCAGGATATTGCTGACACCGAAGCGCCCCTCGCGCTCGTCAATCTTGGCAATGGCCTCGACCGCTTTCACCCAGCCCGGCGGATCAGGCGGCACGTTCACGGACTGCTGGTGATCGTCCTCGATGCGCTTGATCGACTCGTCGAGCGACCGGTGCAGTGCGGAGTAATTACCGAGATCCTTGCGAACCGTATCGTTGATGCGATCGAACTCGCGCTCGATGACGCGTTCCTTTGCTTCGCGCCCCGCGGCGAGCAGTACGTCCCGGTTGCGTGCGGCGAGGTTTTCCTGCGAGCGCGCTACTGCCCTGGATGCCGTCCGAAAGCCACGGTGGAATGCCCGCGCCATTGCCTCGATAGCTTTGTGCGCAGTCGCGCGCGCCAGGTACAGCGCGGAAACGATGAGAATGATCCAGAGTAATGCCGAAGCGACCGGCCACGGCGTAATGCCCAGCATAAATGCCATTGATGGTAACCCCGCTGTCCTAGCAAATGACCGTAGACCGGTGGCTTTGCGAAGCGCCCTTTCGGACGCCGTGCCTTTTTCATCGACTGCCAGAGTTTCACAGGGCCTTCCGAGTTGTCAATAAAGGCGGAAACACGCTCCTAAGTTGCAGATTCTTAAAGACAGCCTCTGTGTTTGAGCATAATATGTCCAACGCTCGACAACACTGATAACAATATCCTGAGGGAGAGAAATCATGAAAAAGCTTATTACGGCCTCACTGGCCGTGCTCGCCATGGGCGTTTCCGGACTGGCATCTGCTGACAGCTTTGCAAACGTCTACACCTGCAAGCTGAAAGACGATGTGGAAATGGAGGCGGTCCAGGCAGCCAACAGCAAGTGGCTGAAGTTCGTGAATGCGAACGTCGAGGGTGGCGGCATTACGAGTTCGATCGGTACCGCTGTCGTCGGTGACAACGAAGTCTTCATCTTTATCGACACTTATCCCAGCCTTTCGAGCTGGGCGGCTACGGCGGAGCTGCTCGACAGCGATGCCGCTGACGAGATCGACGGGATATTCGAAGACCTTAACGAGTGCAGCAAGAACAGTCTCTGGAAGTTCGAGGACACCAAGTAGGAGCATAGCCAGATTGTAGGAGCGGTTCTCGAACCGCGACAATCGCGGGCCTAGGCCCGCTTCTACAATGGGCATCCGCGCTGCTACGGATACATCCTGTAGTCGTATTGCGGTACCACGACCTCGTAGTATGGCTGCAAGTACATGACGAGATCGATCAATTCCTGGATCGTCATGTAGCGGTTGTAGACATACATGTGCGACTCACCCTCTTCCGATACCCGGTCCGGGGGATAGCCGTCCGCCAGCTTGTGGGACGGATTGATGATCGCCGTAACGAGCTCACCGTAGGACTTCACACGGGTGACCTTGCCACCCAGCTCCACGTACGGTGGATCCATGCCGGGGAGTACCGGGAATTGCTCGCCTTCGATGAAGTGGCACTGGTGACACTGCATGTAAATGAAGGTGTCGCGCCCGGCGACGGGATCACCTTCCGGCAAGCTGAATCCACGCTCCGACATGCGGTCGCGCTCGCATCCGCCCAGCACCACGACTGACAGCAGGAGCAGTGCGAGGGTCGACGTAAGTTTCATTGCGAGCCTCCTTGGCAACGGACAGTTGCCGCGCAAGTTATTAATATCAAAATAACTATCCGAGCATCATTCGGGAAAACCGCAGCGCGCTGCGGTGTCTTGCGGGGTGCTTCCTGCAGGCACATACTGCGAGAGTGATGAGCCGCAAAGAACACTGGGAGCAGGTCTATTCCAGCAAGCCGGCGGATCGGCTCGGCTGGTACAAACCTCGCCTGCAGACCTCGCTCGACTGGATAAGCGCGCTCGGCCTGGAGCCGGACACGCCCGTCATCGACATTGGCGGTGGTGCATCCACGCTGATCGACGACCTGCTCGGGCAGGGCTTCTCCGCGATAACGGTGCTCGACATCGCGGAACCCGC
>WOR8_10009820_pt1 | contig 13039 bp, 14 predicted proteins | sample DeeMarSeWOR38_10_FD_19890 | JGI IMG/M metagenome (IMG submission 19890) | reverse complement strand
GTGTTGCCCGCGCGTTCGCCGATACCCAAAACCGTGGAATGAATCACTTCAGCGCCGGCCAGCACGGCATTGATGGTATTGGCCACTCCCAGACCAAAATCCGAGTGGAAGTGGATCTCCACCGGCGTATTGACGCGCTCGATCACTTTTTGGGTAAAATAGGTGGCTGCATGCGATGACAGCACGCCAAAGGTGTCGACCAGGGTGAAGGCATCCATATGGCCTTCGGTTGCCACCTTCTCGACCAGATTTAACAGCCAGTTCATGTCCGAACGGGTGGCATCGATGGTGAAAAATACCGTATACAATCCGGCCTTTTTGGCTGCCTGGGTGGCAGTGATGGACAATTCGACCGCTTTTTCCAGCGGCCATTTATAGCCCTGCTCGATCAAATGTTTACTGGACGGAATTTCAATGATAATGCCGTCTACTCCACAATCAGCTGCCAGCTCGACATCCGGAATCATACAACGCGCAAAGCAAAAAATCTCGGCCTTCAGGTCGCGTTTGACGATTTCTCGAATAGCCGCCTCGTCATTGGGGGATACCGCCGGCATACCGGCTTCGATGCGGTGAATACCGACTTCGGAAAGCTTCTCGGCGATCTGGATTTTATCGTCTTTTTTTAAAATGATCCCGGCCTGTTGTTCTCCGTCGCGCAGGGTAATGTCATGAATTTTGACGGTTTTGGGCGGTTTAAAGCCGTGGGTGACTTCCTCCAAGTAATTCCAGGAGCTGACATACCAGTTATCGGTTTTCCAGGGTTGCCCGGTGCTTTTTTTATCTGCTTGGCTCATCGTTTTGCCCCCACGTTAGTGTTTATTTGTATCAGGGAAATATCTTGCCCGGATTCAATATACCGTTGGGATCGAACAGGGTTTTCACGCGTTTCATCCACTCCAGGCTGCCCCCGTGTTCGGTCGGCATGTATTTACGCTTTCCCAGGCCGACACCGTGTTCGCCGGTGGCGGTCCCTTTCAGATCCAGGGTTTTGTAAACCAGATTCTGCGAGATTTGGCTGATCAGATCCCATTGCTCACGGTTGTCTTTTTGGCCGGCAATGTTCAAATGCACGTTGCCATTTCCGGCATGACTAATGAAGTAACTGGTTAAATCGGTTGGTTCCAGTTGTTCACGGATGGCGGCAATCAACTCCGCATAGGCGGTGATGGGAACGGCGACATCCATCACCAGAATGCCGCAATCCGGGTGGTTGCGGATTATGATTTCACCCAGGGCGTGCCGTGCTTTGAAAATGCGGTCCCGTTCTGCTCGGCCCACGCCCGGTTCAAACATCTGGCAGCCCTCACTTTTGCAGATCTCCTCGGCCATCTCCAGGACCTCTGCCAGCTGACTGGTGGTGGCCCCGTGAAATTCCATGATAAGAGTTGGCGAGACCGTCAATTTTAGATCTTCCTCCGCGTTCATCAACTCGATGCACTCGGGGCCCAGCAGCTCAAGCGCCGCCGGATTGAGCCCGGATCGCATGATCTCGAATACGACGTTGCCGGCAGCTTCCACCGAGGGGAAGGTGGCAACGGCCGCCGAAAATTCGACCGGCAGCCCGACCAAGCGTACCGTCGCACCGACGACAATTCCCAGGGTTCCCTCGGAACCGACAAAAAGACGGATGAGATCATATCCCGATGATGTTTTGCTGGCCTGATTGCCGATCTCGATGATCTCGCCGTTGGCCAAAGCCACCGACAGGCGCAGTACATAATCTTTGGTGGAGCCGTAATACACCGTGCGGGTTCCGCTGGCGTTATTGGCAATCATGCCGCCAAGTGTGGCGCGGGCGCCCGGGTCCGGCGGGAAGAACAATCCCGTGTGACGGAGCTTGTCATTCAAATCCTGGTAGATCACCCCCGGCTCCACATCGGCTTGAAACGCTTCCGGACGAATATCAAGGATCCGGTTCATCTGTGCAAAATCCAGTACGATGCCACCCGCCACCGGGATCGGATTGCCTTCCAGGGAAGACCCCGAACCCCAACCGACAATCGGTATCAGGTTTTCGTTTGCATATTTGACTACTGTGGCTACTTCCTCCGCTGTCTGGGGCCATATCACTGCTTCGGGACGAACGGCGGGATGCTGCGACTGATCTTTGGCGTGCAGGTCAAGAACGGATTCGCCGGTGGAAAAGCGATCGTCGGGTACAATGGTCTTTAGGTAGTTGATATGGGTTGTGTCGAGCGAATTGAATTTCAATTTAATGCCTCCCTTGCGATTTGATAAACACATTCACAATTTTTATTCGGGCTCACCGCCTTCCATTTGAGGAACAGCTGGTGGCATTCTTTTCCCCGATTTTTTTCAAATCAGCGATGAAATTTACAGCACAATTCATCTACACAGGTATATGCTGTTGTCAAGTCATTTTACCTATACGGTGAGCCTGCAAAACGGTTTGCCGGCGGCTGAAAAGAGCTGATTCATCTTCTATTGACAGTTTCGGCTCGACAGGGATATGGTTCTGGAGCGAGCTTGCATTTTTGAAAGCCATGTGAAATAACCCAGACAGACAGTGGATTCAGGACCCGGAGAAAAGATCCGATTGCACATAAACATGATACCGAGTGGAGTGTTCTTATGCAAAAACTCAATCATCAAGACCAAATAGCACTTGAAAAAATTGCGGTCCAAAACCGTAAAAACGTCCTGCGGCTGATGAAAGCCAGCCGCATGGGGCATATTGGCGGGGCCTTGTCAGCCATCGACATCATAACGGCGCTTTATTTTAAGATCATGCGGGTTGACCCGCAAAATCCAGTCTGGCCGCAGCGAGATCGATTCGTGCTCTCGGCCGGCCACAAGTGCCTGGCGCTCTATGCGACCCTTGCAGAAAAGGGATTTTTTAGCCATGAAATCCTCGATACATATGGCGCGCTGTGTTCGAAATTAGGGGGACACCCGGATATGTATAAAGTGCCCGGTGTTGAAACCAATACCGGCGCCCTGGGACACGGGCTTTCCATTGCCGGTGGTATGGCCATGGGGCATAAAATGGACGGCCTCGATGCCAAGGTTTATGTGGTCATGGGGGATGGCGAACTGGCCGAAGGGTCCAACTGGGAGGCGGCGGCTGCCGCAAGTCACCACAAACTCGACAACCTCCTAGTTTTTGTTGACCGCAACCATTTGCAGATCAGCGGCCCGACGGTCGACGTCATGAGCTATGAACCATTGGACAAAAGATGGCAGGCATTCGGCTGGAGTGTGCGTGAAATCGATGGGCATGATATGAAGCAGATTGTCGAGAATGCGACCGACATCCCCTTCGAAAAAGACAAGCCTTCGGTGATCATCGCCGATACGGTGAAATCCAAAGGGTTGTCTTTCGCGGAAAACAAGGTCGACTACCACTACTGGAAGGCCACCGATGAGGATCTTAAAATCGCAGAACAGGAGCTTAACAAGATCGAAGAGGGGATCAGCTGATGACAGATTCAAGAGATGGCCATCTCGGCCGATAGCTCAAGCGGATCGGGGCTGACCCCTTTCCATAAGCGCTTTCCCGAGCGCCACATCGAGTTCGGCATTATGGAGCAAGGCGTCATGGGTTTTTCTGCCGGCCTGGCCACAACGGGCAAGATTCCCTTTGTGGTCGCCATCGCTCCTTTTGTGACGGCGCGGCCATTTGAAATGTTTAGAAACGATCTGGGCTATATGCGCCAAAATGTCAAGGTTGTGGGACGCTGCGCCGGGATAACCTATTCAGATCTGGGGGCGACCCATCAATCGCTGGATGATATCGCCATTATCAGGACCATACCGGGGGTGACGGTTCTCAACCCGGGGGATCCGGTCGATATCGTCAAAGCGGTGCATGCGTCCGCAGCGCATGTCGGCCCGGTTTATATCAAACTGGGAAGCCCCAAGATGCCCGTTCTCATGGATGAAAACTATCCCTTCCAAATCGGAAAGGGGGCTGTCATGGAGAAAGGAAATGACATCACCATCATTGGAACCGGAACCTTGCTGTCCAAGGCCGCCGAAGCCACCCGCATCCTCAAAGAAAAGGGGATTAATGCCCGCCTGATAAATCTGCATACCATCAAACCCCTCGACCGCGAGCTCGTTTTAAAGGCCGCCGCAGAGACGGGCAAAATCGTAACGGTCGAAGAAGGCTATCTGGCCGGGGGGATGGGAAGCTGTATTGCCGAGTTTCTCGCCACCGAGCATCCGGTGCCCATGAAAATGATCGGCATCGACGATCTGTTCTGCGATACGGGTCCTTATGAGGAACTGCTCGCCATGTATGGTCTCCAGGGAGAACAGATCGCAGACACGGTCGAAAAATTTTTGGGATAGACTAAAGTCCATCTCAAAATTGTATCGAATCCCTCTGTTCGAATTCTCAGAATATCAGAAAGATTGAATATCGCGGCAAGATGCCGCTCCCACTGTTTAAGGTGGGATGTGGGAGTGGCTTCCAGACACGAATCAAGAGCGTGTCTGGCTATTTTTTAGATAGTCTCTAATACCCCAGATCCTCGCCGATGAGCTTAACATGAATGCGGTTTTGGATCATGTGGCCTTCGATGATGCCCCACATATTGCAGATCCGCTGGGGAGTTCTGCAATCACTGCACAGTCCGGTTTCGACACAGGGATTTTTTAAGCCATAGCGGATATTATTAATAGGGGCTGCCCGGTGTTTCACTCTGGCCATAGCGGATTCCAGGTCGGGGGCAACCTTGTTCATGCCCACCAGCAAGATAACCTTTTTGGGCCCGAATGTTATGGCCGCCACTCGGTTGCCCATACCGTCCAGATTGACCAATTTTCCGTCCAGGGTGATGGCGTTAGAGCTGGCAATCATAATATCTGCGGTCAGTCCCTGACGCCGGAGTTCCAGGCCTTCTTCCGGTTTTAGCTCCGGCTGATAGGGGTCGATCAGCTTGACTTCCGGCAAGTTCGCGATGTCCTCCCAGAGTCCCATTCCAGTGGCTGTCATGGAGCCGCAGCGAAAGACCGTTGCGCCGTGCGGAATCATCGCGAGAACGTCTTCTTTGGCTTGGGCGCCGGTGGGTGCGTAGCTGCCTTCCATACGGCGTTTTTCCAATCTCTTAATAATTTGCATGGCCACTTTTTCGTGCCAAACGACTTGATGTTCCTCCATGTCTTTTCTCCTTTTTTACGGTGTAAAATATAATTATGATAAACCATCTCAAAAATAGCCGATCAGGCAATCAGGCTAAACGGTTTGGCCAGTTGAGCCGGTTTAGCCCGTTAGATTCGGTAAAAAGCCCAAATGGCCTTTTTATTCGCCGGGTAGATTTTACAACATTTTGGAGTTATGGTACATCATTAAGTATATCAGACGGCAGGGGGGCTACATCAGGTTGACCCTGGATCCCTCTCATTTTAAACAGGATTTATATCCATAGGAGGAAATTTTACGATGAAAAAGATTGCCATCGGATGCGATCCGAATGCCGCGGAACTTAAAACGGCGGTCATGCAACAGTTAACTGATCTGGGTTATGAATATGAGGATTATGGTAGCGACGATCCCATCTACGCCAACGTCGCCATCAAAGTGGCGGAACGGGTGGCAGCCGGGGTCCATGATCGCGGTATTTTGATTTGTGGAACCGGGATCGGTATGTGCATTGCGGCCAATAAGGTTCCCGGCGTCTATGCCGCATTGTGTGCCGATGCCTACTCCACCGAGCGATCCATTAAAAGCAACAACGCTAACATCATGACCCTGGGGTCCCAGGTGACGGGCTCGGAACTGGCCAAAAGCCTTGTAAAAATATGGATGTCGTCAGAATATGTTCCCGGTGGACGCTCAGAGCCAAAAATTCAGCGCATCTACGACTACGCCAAGGATGAATCCCAAAAAGATGGGTGAATTATCGTTGCAGGGATTTTAACATGTGCTGAGACCGCTTCAAAAATTCTTATTTTGTGTTAGCGGCTTTTAAAATTTTTTCCTGACAAAACCGCCGGAACATGGCATCTGACATTATGGCGCATCAGATCCAGCAGCAACTGGATCCGGGTTTTTTCCAGCAAATTGCCGTAATGGCCGATTAAAGCCGTATTATTATACCAGCAGCGGCATGTTCGGTGGTCCGCCAGACGCTTGCGCTCCCGGCTTAAAACTTCTGAATTCCAGATAGTCCTAAAATCTTTCTTACGTATGGAACCGACCCGTGAATGCTGCTCGAGACACGGGTAGACATTGCCCCAGGGATCGATGCGGGCCATCATGACCCCGGCATAACAGTGGTGATGCGGAAAAGACCCACAGGATTTGAGGCTTTCAATCAGGCCGTTCATATAGCCGTTTTTTGCCAGGGGCGTACCTTTTATTTGTTCGGCAATTACCTGGGGATCAAGATATAATTCGGCTTCCTCCATACCTGTATAAAAAGCGTCATTGCAGTGATGGACGGGTTGCAGCAACACATCATCAACGACATGATGCCATTTTTGATAAAAGGCCCGTATCTCATTCGAATTTTGATTTGATATGGTCATCCTGACGCGCAGAATCGGCCGGGATGACCGGGAATGCCTCAGCAAACACTGGATACCTTTTTCAATCTGCTCAAGGGAGCCTGGTATTCCCCTCATTTCGTCATGCGTTTCGGCTGTAGCGCCGTCGAGAGATACCGTGACGCAGGTCAGTCCGCTGCCGCAGATTTCATTCTCATATTTTTCCAGCAAAAGACCGTTTGTACATAAATTAACGGACATTTCCATGCCGCTAAAACTTTTAATGATGGGAAACACATCCTCTCGCAGCAGGGGTTCTCCGCCGGCGATACTGATTTGATGGGATCCCATTTTATGTAGCATCCCGGCAAGTCGCTGATATTCTTCTAGACTCAACTCATTTGTACGTCCATCTTTCCAGCGCTGGCACATCCGGCAGCGACAATTGCACTGATAGGTGATGTCCAGTTCCGCCATATAGGGTCCGGCTGTCAGCGGGCGACGCTGTTGGTCGGCAATCACATTTCGTCTCGAATGCCAGACGGCAGATACAAAGCCCTTGGAAAATAAAATGCGACGATAGGTCCAAAAGTTATTAAAGCGCATGAATGCTGATTCCTGATTTGGCGTTATTCAACTCGTAAGAATGGTGCGGCATCGCCCCTACCCGAAGTTAACTTAATACCCTTGATTAGAAATCGCAACAGCGTACTCAAAAAGATTTAGCGAATTTCAATTTTGTGTACGACAACCCGGTTTTCCCTGCGCTTTGCCCGGAGGGCAAAGCCATAAACATCCCTTTGCAAACAGAGGCTGGGATCCTCGGCCGGAAAATCCGGTTCGTCCGTTTTCAGAAACCGCTGGGCGGTTTTATTGAAAAGAATCTCACGCAAGGCTTCGTTGTGATCGTATTCGCTGAAGCCCAATAGATGTGAGATGTAGCGGGCGCACCATTCATCCTCCGGTGCAATTTCCTTAAGATCCCATCCCATGGCAACCAGGCTAACCTTTTCAGGCTGCCTTGCCAGAATGTAACTGGCAGTTGCGCCGGCGATATTATAGCTGGCCAGCAAGACCTCATGCGCACAATCAATAGCCGCCAGGACACCCTGAACACCGGAGGAGGTGCGTTGAATCACGGTTTTGCCTTTAAAATAGGGTGTTCCCCGTCTAAGAATTTCGCTGGGAGAATTTCCCAGATCAAATCCTTCGATCGGTATGCCTTTGACTTCACCGCTCAGCAGGAGCGCTTTATCATGGCTTTTGAGTGCAAAAGCCTCCTGCGGGGTAGAAACCAAAATCGATTTTTCAATACCCAGCGAAAACAGTAATGGTGTGCATGTAAAGGCACGGAAAACATCGATAATGACCGCGGTGCCTGTTGCACGCTTTGCTCCGGCTAAAAGCCTGTCTAAATGAATCTGCATCGAACTGGATTATTATCGAATAAAAAAATTCAATGCAAGCATAAGATTTATTCCAGCCGCATTCGATTTGACAGAATAGCTCAATCGGATTTCTTGACATCAACTTATCAAATCTTAAATTATGAATTGAAAGCTAAAACATAACCGCTGATAATCTGAAACCGCTTCTCTGACCAGCGACGAGTCGTTAAGCACAAAAAATGATCGTCTACCCGGTCTGATCTTTTTACAGAACAAATTAGATCTCATTTCTCACCTCTCATTCGAACGTCATCGCGATGCTTTCGGTAGAATTCTCATCGAAACGATTCCCACGCATTAAGCTGCTTTGCGATCAAGCTTTCAAAACCTTCTTGAAGATCAAAAAACCCATTAAACCAAAGGAGGTATACGATGAAAGCAGGCATTTTTTTTACGGGAACGGGGCCCATTCTTATTTTGACCACTTATGCATCCTTGGATGACCCCAAATTGGTCGATAAGCTTAGCCAAAAAGGGATCAAGAAATACATTGCGTATGAAGTCTCAGAGGAGTTGGTAAAACAGCGTTACGGAAAACACTTTAACGTCATTTTGAATGATCTTAAACAAAGCGACGACCTGCGGGTGCTTGATTACGATGGGCATCATGTCTTTTATAATTTTTCTTTGAACGAGGTCGGACAACCGGTTTTCCATGAAGCATGAGGAAGGTCGGTGATTTCAGAACCTTTTTGTAAACGGCCTCCAAATAAACATTAAAAGCCTTATTGGCTGAGAAGGAGAAAAATTATGTATTTAAAACAAAAAGATATTTTTTGGGCCATGAGCAAGGAATTTGTAAAAGAAATCATGGAAATCTCAGTCACCCAATCTCATAAAGAAGGAGAATGGCTCTTCCATGGGGGTGATCCTGCCAATGCGTTTATATACTGCTGAAAGGCCGCATCAAACTGAGCCTCGGGGAAACCGGGCACGCCGTTTATATCGTCAGCAATGCCGGAGAAGCTTTTGGCTGGTCCAGCCTGATTGGCCGGGAAAGCTTTTCTGCTTCGGCGGAATGTATGGCTCAAACCAAATTGCTCAAACTCGATATAGACAAATTACAAAAAATTCTGGAAAAAGATCCCGCCAATAGTCTTATTTTATTTAAGCGCCTTGCTGAAATATTGGGTAATCGCCTGCTTCAAAGCTATACGATCATATCTTCCACGTCGCCAACTGAAATATCGCTGACTTACGGTACCGGCCAGGTGCTGTCCTCCCCGGAACCTGAGTCCGGATAATGGTTTTCCAATAAGGTTTGAGTGTATCTCCATAAAGTCGGAGGTAAAAAATGTTAAAAAATATTGTTTTAGCTTTTGACGGATCCGATTATAGCCTCAAAGCGTTGCAGTGTGCCAAAAATTTGACTGAACGCTTTGAGGCAACCTTATGGTTGGTCCATGTCTTTCGCAATCCCTCTGATTTCCTGGGTTATACCGATTATGAGAAACTGTATGCCAGGCGGAAAAGTGCGGCTCAAGCGGTCCTTGATGTGAAGCGGAATCTATTTTGAAGGTCGCCGAAAGCCGAAAGGCCGACCTTATTGTGATGGGAACGCGTGGGCTTGGCGCTGTGAAAGGTTTCCTGGTGGGCAGTGTCAGCCGCAAAGTGATTCATTACGCTTCCTGCCCGGTGATGGTTGTCCGCTAGATTCGGAACGACATGCCAATAAAAGTTGACCCAATTTTTAGCAATGCCATGACACGGATCGCTACAGGGGTCTTTATTTCAAAATTTGCCATATATTTTATTGAATCTGGATCCTCATCGACCCAAATCCCCATATGAAGGGCCGACCCAGGTTTTCTAAGAGACCGCCTTATCCGCCGGGTAGCTGCCCAGATACTTCATCCATTTGGTCAGACCCTCCATTTCTTTTAGGACCGCGGCGACCTTTTCATTTTTGTCTGATCCTTCAAAATCAAGAAAAAAGCTGTAATTGCCCGGATCCGAGCGCAGCGGCATCGAAGCGATCCGAGTCAGGTTAATTTCTGCGTCCGCAAACAATTTGAGAACCGCATACAGCCGGCCGGCTTCGTGGGTTACGGCAAAGATGATGGATGTCTTATCGCCGTTGTCGGGATGCGGTTCCCGGGCCAGAAGCAAAAAGCGCGTGGAATTTGATGGCCCGTCCTCGATTCCCTCCTTGATAATTTCAAGGTCGTACAATTCGGCACATAAAGAACTGGCGATGGCCGCCGCGGCTCTGGGATTTTCCCGGGCGAGCATCTTGGCCGCCCCGGCGGTATCATAATAGGGGCGGGATTCCAGCTTGTTGCGCATCAGAAAATTGCGGCACTGGGCCAGGGCCTGCGGATGTGAAAAGACCTGGCGGATTTCACGATAATCCGTTGCCTCGGTGGCCAGCAAACAGTGGCTGACCGCCACTTTAACTTCTCCGATGACATTCAGGTCGGTGGTGGTCAGCAGGTCATTGACCTGGGTGACGGCTCCCTCTAAAGAGTTTTCCACCGGCACTACCCCCAGATCGAAATAGCCGTCTTCGACGCCGCGGAATACATCGATAAACTCCAGACAGGGAATGTAGGCGCCATCGGGAACCAGCCGCCGGGCAGCGACCTCACCGTAGGCCCCGTGCTCCCCCTGAAATGCCGCCAGGGAACGATCTTCATCCTGCAGCCGTTTGGTTTCTTCGATAATGGTTTTGAGAAGCCGGCGGGTAAATGTGCTTTTAATCAGATCCAGATTCAAGCGCTCTGCGCGTGCCAGCATGTCGTTTTCCTGTTGGGGATCACTCAGGGTTTCTTTGAATTTCTTTGATCGCAGCGCCAGTCCCATTCTTTCCTGGAGCAAAACCAGCAGCTCCCGATCAATCTTGTTTGTTTTTTTACGAATTTCTTCCGGTTTCATTTTTGCCTCACTTCAGTCAATTTCCTTTTGCCGGTTGACGCCGATGGCAGGTTATTAAAAAAAGACTTCAACGGCCTCAAACGCGACATCATGTTTGCAAACATATCGGGCGTCAGGGCCTGGTCGGCATCGCACAGGGCCTCCTGGGGTTTATGATGAACTTCGACGATCATTCCATCGGCGCCGGCAGCCACTGCTGCCATGCTCATCGAAGCGATCAGGCTGATGCGGCCGGTGCTGTGGGTCGGGTCGATCATAATCGGCAGATGACTCAATTCCTTTATGGCCGGAACGGCGCTCAGATCCAGCGTGTTGCGGGTATAGGTTTCAAAGGTGCGGATACCGCGCTCGCAAAGAATCACATCCGGATTGCCTTCACTCAGGATGTACTCGGCACAATTGAGCCATTCTTCGAGCGTGGAGTGCATACCGCGTTTAAGAAGCACCGGACGCCCTGAGCTGCCGACTTCTTTGAGAAGCGAAAAGTTTTGCATGTTGCGGGTACCGATCTGAAGAACATCAGCAAACTCCGCCACCCAGGAAACATCTCTGGGGTCGACCACTTCGGTCACGATGGGCAGCCCGGTTTCCTTTTTGGCTTTTTCCAGCATTTTCAATCCCTGAATTGCCAGCCCTTGAAAGGAATACGGTGATGTTCGCGGTTTAAAAGCCCCGCCGCGCAGCATATCCGCTCCGGCGGCCTTAACGGCCCAGGCGGTATCCAGGATTTGCTTTTCGCTTTCGACACTGCAGGGTCCGGCGATCACGACAAAATCACGGCCGATTTCAACGTCGGCTACCTTGACAACCGTACCCTTTTTGATTTCACGGGCTACGAGTTTAAGATTTTTCATAATAATCGTCCTTAACATTCGTCACTTCAAAATAGAATTTACGTTTGTCCGCCTCACATTCCGGCAGATTCGTTATTTTTTTATGCTGTGACGGATTTCGGCCAAACATCATCCGGCCTTTCAGGCCGCGGCTTCGAGCATGCCGAGCGTGTGGTAATCTAAAGCGTGGATATGTTTTTTTCTTAGAACCTGTATGGCCTTATCATTATCACTGAAACAGAAAATCATAATTGCTTTACCGAAATGATCCCCCGTATATGCGTAGCTGTATTTAATGTTTATTTCAGCTTCCATTAGCTCCTCTATTATTTGGGATAAATGCCCGGGCTGGTTTTCAATCTCGATGGCTACGACGTCATCGATTCGTCCGGGAATATTCTTTTGCATTAAAACCTGTCTGGCGGCAATTAAATCAGAAACCACGATTCGAAGTTCTCCGTAATTTCCCTTGTCGACCAGGGTAAAGGCCCTGGGGGTGATTCCCTCACCGGCCAGTGCCTTTGTGAGTTCATAAAGCCGGTCATGCGAATTTTCGATCGGTACTGAAATTTGTTTTAGTTTCATTACAGCCTCCTAATGTTATGAATAAAAAAAAAAGCCCCGAGATATTTCCCCCGAGGCATTTCCAATAAAAAACCCCGAGTGGCTCTAATGTCCACCCGGGGTGATTAACGGCTAATCATACGCGTCAAAGAACCGGATGGACGCCTCTAAAGCTAAAAAAGAAGCGTCCAAAATTAAAATAACCATTTGTCTTGTCGATCATGTTCATTTGCTTTTTCCTGCTATCGAATACGTGTTCAATACCGAATTATTCGGCAGGCTGTCAACGCATTTTTACAAAATACGTAACGAACAAGCGAAAAAGTCGGATCGATAACCTTAAAGCACCCGGGCCAGCCCGTCTAAAGCCAACCGATATCCCTGCGAGCCGAACCCTGAAATCTGAGCTGTGACAACAGCCGAGATCATCGATGTCCGGCGAAAGGATTCTCTTTTGTAAATGTTGGAAAGGTGTACCTCAACCACCGGTATATTGAGCAGCGAAAGGGCATCCCGGATGGCGATGCTGGTGTGCGTGTACGCTGCCGGATTGATAATGATCCCATGAAATGAATCATGCGCCTGCTGGATCTTATCCACCATATCGCCTTCATGATTGGATTGGAAGGTTTCAATATGAAGTCCCAGCCGGTCAGCTTGCGCCGTCAGCGCGGCATCTATTTCCTCAAGGGTCTGGTGGCCGTAGATATCCGGTTCCCGCGCTCCAAGCATGTTGAGATTGGGTCCATGGATAACCAAAACGTTTCGATTGCCTGTGTTTTCTGCCATTGGGTTTCTCCTGACTTCATCTGCCTAGAAGTGGTTTCAAAACCCCATCTAAGGACCAATGGCTGCGTTGCAGAC
>WOR8_10008346_pt1 | contig 13039 bp, 20 predicted proteins | sample DeeMarSeWOR38_10_FD_19890 | JGI IMG/M metagenome (IMG submission 19890) | reverse complement strand
AGCTGTTTCCGAACCGATGGAAGCAGTGCAGACATCTTAGTTCTGCTCGCGAGAACAGTCTGTATACGTGTGCCGGTAGGTTTGGGAGTGGTTGCGAGAGCGGAATGATGACTTTACAGCTTACAGAGTAAGCAAGATGAAGTCCCCATAGCGGAAGTGAGGCATTATGCCAACATATGGATATTCAATCATAGGCATTGACCCGGATAGAACTGCCATAGCAAGCGGTAGGAACATGCGGGTTTCCCCGAAACAATGTAGAGAGGTCTGCAACCACATTAAGGGAATGATGCTTGACAAGGCAATCGACCTTCTTGAACAGGTGATCGAGGAAAAAGCCTGGATCCCCTACAGGCGCCATAGGAAGAAGCGCGGACATCATTCTGGTATGAAGAAATGGCCAGCAGGTGGTCATCCGGTGAAGGCCTCTGAGCACATCTTGCAGGTCTTGAAGAATGCAGAAGCAAATGCAGATACCAAGGGCCTTGACATTGACCGTCTTAGGATAGCTCATGCTGCAACTCAACGCGGCCGAACCTACAAGAAATACATAGAGCGAGCATTCGGTCGGAGTACGCCTTACTTTGAGAACACTTCCCATGTGGAGATAGTATTGGAAGAGGTGGGATAATTGTCGGCTGTTAAGTACTTCATAGAACAAAACTCACGTAGACTGGCAATTGACGAGTTCTTGGCTAGTGAACTCAATGCTGCGGGATACGGCGGTGTTGAGATACGGAAGATGCCCATGAAGACAGAGGTTGTGATTCATGCCTCCAGGCCAGGTGTTGTGATTGGTCGTCGTGGTGCAAAGATCAGAGAACTGACTTACATTCTAGAGAATGAGTTTGGAATAGAGAATGTCCAACTTGAGGTGAGCGAGATAGAGAATCCTTGGTTGGATGCAGCTGTAATGGCGTCAAGACTGGCCAGACAACTAGAGAGAGGTGTTCGCTTCCGCAGAATGGCCTATTGGATCCTGAGACGTGTAATGAGAGCTGGAGCAATAGGCTGTGAGATAATTGTCAAGGGCAAACTTTCGAGCAGGAGAGCCCGATATCAGAAATTCAAGCAAGGTACAATCGCAAAGACTGGAGAACCCGCTGATGTCTTTGTGGATCATGCCAATGATTTGGCAGTCTTGAAACCAGGTGTCATTGGCATTACAGTACGTATCATGAAACCTGATGCCAAGCTTCCAGGAGTAATTTCCATCAAGCCACCAAAACCAAAGAAGAAGGAAGATATTGAACTTGTGAAGAGGCCTGAGGAAGAAGAAACTGCTGAAGAGGTGGAGGTCGTGGAGGATGCACTCGAGGGAATCACTGACATTGATGAACTCCGCGAACTGGAAGAACTTGATGGGCTCGAGCTGGTTGAGGAACCTCTTGTGGTGGAGGAAGAAACTTCGCCTGAGCCAGAGAAAGAAGAGGTCACTGAGAAAAAAGAGCCGAAGACTGAAGATGAACCTGAAGAGTCAGCTGAGGAGGCCATTCTTGATGATCTCAAGGAGCTTGACTCCCTAGATGAAGGAGGTGCAGAGTAGTGCCAGGACTCAATGCCAAGGAAATCAGGAAGCTCACTCCAGCTGAGCGACAAAAGAAGCTAGAAGAGCTATACAATGAGATGGCATCCATCAGAATTGAATCGGCTACTGGTGGCGGAACTGAGAACCCTTACAGGATTCGCAACGTGAGAAAGGCGATTGCCAGAATCCTAACTATTCGGCACGAAGAGGAGATGGAGGAATCAGAATGAGAATCACTCCTCAAAATATTGTAAAGCATGAGCTTGTGGGTCTGTCGACACACATTGTTGAATCAAAGGACCCCAATCATGTTTGTAGAAATGGAATCATCCTAGGCGAGTCTAAAGAGATGCTTAAGATTGGCACAGAGAAGGGTACAATAACCGTTCCCAAGGGAATCTGTGTATTTGAGATGACTCTTCCCGATGACACAGTAGTCCGAATCGATGGAGGATTACTCAGAGGAAGACCAGAAGACAGGATGAAGAAGCGCTTCAATAGGAGTTGGTGATTATGGCTGAAACTAAGAGCAAAGTGCGCAACATTGGCATACCAAACGTAGAACCTCCTGAGAAGACATGCGACGACGATAATTGTCCGTTTCATGGCAACCTCTCAGTGAGAGGTCGTGTCATGGAGGGAATAGTCACTAGTACTAGGATGTACAAGACAATCGTCTTTCAGACAGACTATCTAAGTCTAATCAAGAAATACGCAAGATACGAACGTCGTAGATCAAGAAAGTTGGCGCACCTACCTCCATGTATTGAGGTTAATGTAGGTGACACTATCAAGGTTGTAGAATGCCGTCCCCTGAGTAAGAATGTTTCACGTGTGGTTGTGGCAGTCACACCTGCGGAAGAAGGAGCAAAGGAGGAGTAGTTTGTGTCAAGGAAAGTTGGAAGAGGAATTAGAAAGTTCATCCCTCGAATTGCTCGAGGTCTCCCAATCGGTGCAAAGATCATGTGTACTGACAACTCAGGAGCCAAAGAGCTCAAGCTGATCACAGTCTTTGGATACAAAGGTAAACTGAGAAAGCTGGGCAAGGCTGGAGTTGGGGACTTGGTCAACGTTTCAGTCACTAAGGGCAAACAAGAACTGCGTAAACAGGTGCTTCAAGCAATCATTGTACGACAAAGAAAACCATACAGAAGACCTGATGGAACCTGGATGCAGTTTGAGGATAACGCAGCAGTCCTGGTAAAGCCAGGCGGTGAGCCACAGGGCTCTGAACTGAGAGGCCCGATGGCAAGAGAGGTCACTCTAAAGTGGCCGAGAGTAGCCGCTATAGCGTCTAAGATTGTGTGAGGGTGCAGATGATGGTAAAGAAACCTAGCTCAAAATCACCAAGAAAACAACGTCGACAAGTACGCAATGCGGCACTACATGAGCGTAAGAATATGCTCAAGTGTCGATTAGATGAGTTCCTTCAGGAAGAATACGGTCTACGTTCGCTTGTAATCAAGAAGGGAGATCTTGTCAGAATCATGAGAGGTCAATTTCGTGATACAGAAGGCAAGGTCACCAATGTTAGCTACAAGAAAGGACTTGTCTATCTTGACAACACTACTATCACCAAGGCAGATGGAAAAGAAGCCTCTGTTCCCATTCATCCATCAAACCTCATGTTAGTGAAACTGGAGTTGGATGAAGAGAGAAAGTCCCTCATAGAAAGCAAAGTAATGCAAGTCACGGAGAGTGAGGACTAATGGCAAGAAGAGGTCAAAAGAAACACCTGAAACGGTTGCCAGCACCAAGACACTGGCCAATTAAAAGGAAAGAGGCCAAGTTCACAACGCGAGTGATACCGGGTCCGCATCCCAAAGAACACAGCCTCACACTTGCTGTGCTATTGAGAGAAATACTTGGTTATGCAGAGAACATGCGTGAAGTGAAAGCAATACTCTCCAGTGGTCAGATTAAGGTTGATGGGGTGATTAGAAAAGACGGTAGATTCCCAGTTGGGCTCATGGATGTTGTAGAGATCACAACCTCTGGAGAGCAGTTCAGACTCCTCCCCAAACTGAAGGGAGGACTGAAACTAGTCAGTATTGGGGATGCAGAAGCCAAATACAAACTATGTCGGATTGAAACCAAGACAATGGTCAAGGGAGGTAAAGTTCAGCTAGGCCTTCATGATGGGAGAACACTGTTGCTTCCAGAGGGAGAGAATGCTTCAGATTATCAAACACTTGACACCCTAAAGGTGGGCATACCCAAGCAGAAACTCATGAAAACAATCAATCTCGTAAAAGGCGCATACGCCGTTGTTTCACGGGGTAAGAACGTGGGTATTGAAGGGAAGATCCTCGAGATTGAGAAACGAGTTGGAACACATGCCAGTACCGTTACACTGCAGGACCCTGATGGTAACAGGTTCCAGACAGCTCTTGACTATGTCTTTGTTGTTGGTAAGACAAAGTCAGAAGTCACTCTAGAAGCCAAAGGAGGTAGTGTTGAGTGAGCATCGAGAATGAACAAGCTTTCGTTGAGGATTGGAAAGCATATCCGATGAGAGAGCCATACATTGCAAAAGTTGTCATAGACATCTGTACAGGTGGTGGCGAACCTCTAAACAAAGCAGCAACAATTCTTGAACAACTGACTGGACAGACTCCAACGCAATCAAAAGCGCGTCAGACAGTTCGTGACTTTGGTATACGAAGAAAGGAGCCAATTGCAGTTAGAGTTACTCTGAGACACAAGAGGGCTGAGGAGTTTCTAGCAAGAGCCCTAAAGGCAAAAGACGAGGTCTTACTGATCAAGAACTGGGACTTAGATGGCAACTTTGCCTTTGGTATTGCAGAACATATTGACATACCTGATGTGAAGTACGACCCACAACTTGGAATCCAAGGTATGAACATCACGGTTTGTATTGAACGACCTGGCTTCAGAGTGAAGCGCAGACGGAGAAAAAAGACGAAGGTTCCATACAGGCATCGCCTGACTCCAGAAGAGAGTATGGTCTTCGTCAAGAACAAGTTCGGAATCGAGATTCTCGAGAAGGAACGTGAGCGGACATATCTGTTCTGAGGTGAGCAAAGATGAGTATGAAGAAAGAACGGACAAAACAACGCAAGAAGATGGGCAAAGGTAGTAGAACATGCGTCCGCTGCGGTACACATCAGGCCATAATCAGATCATATGGTTTGAACATGTGCCGACGTTGCTTCAGAGAAACAGCGGAGAAACTTGGTTTCCGCAAGTATGAGTGAGGAGGCGTAACAGAAAATGACACTACTAGACCCATTGGCTGATGCGATGTCAAACATCTACAATAGCGAGTTAGTGGGCAAACCTGAGGTGGTAATTGCTCCAGCGTCTCGCCTGGTTGAGAAAGTATTGCAGGTGATGCAATCGAAAGGGTACATCGGAGAGTTTGAACGGATTGATGATGGAAAAGCGGGAAGATTCCGCATTCAACTCATGGGCCGTACAAACAAGTGTGGTGTAATCAAACCAAGATTCCCTGTTCGACGAGATGGTTTCGAGAAATTCGAGAAACGTTTTCTACCAGCCTACAACTATGGCATTCTGATCGTCACAACACCAGAGGGTGTTATGACTCATCAAGACGCTAAGACACGTGGGATTGGGGGAAGACTACTAGCATATGTGTATTGAGGAGATCTGACGAATGACTGAAGAAGTACTCTACGAACAACGGATTGAGATACCCAGCGAGTGTCAGGTTTCCCTTGAAGACAAGACGATCACAGTCAATGGGCCAAAGGGTTCACTTGAACGGTCCTTTCCAGAGCCGCAGACCAAAATCAAAATGCAAGGCAATGAGTTAGTTGTTACTACTCATATCAATAGGAAGAAGACCAAAGCTCTTGTTGGAACAGTCGTAGCCCATGTCCGGAACATGTTCATCGGTGTACAACATGGCTATGAATATGAAATGAAGATTGTCTATAGTCACTTCCCAATCACTGTGGAAGTAAAGGACAAGACTGTGGTAATCAAGAACTTCATCGGAGAGCGTGGTGTTAGGACAGCTCGCCTGATTGGCGATGTCCAAGTGAGGACTACCGAAGATGAAGTCTTCATCAGTGGAATCGACATTGAACATGTGTCACAGAGTGCAGCCAATATCCAACAAGCCTGCAAAATACGTGACAAAGACCGAAGAGTGTTCCTTGATGGAATCTATGTAATCAGGAAGACGAAAGGCGAGGAAACAAAGTCAATAGTATAGGAGAGGCAAAGATATGTCAAAGAAGCCCGAACTGAAAGACTTGCCCGGAGTGGGACCAAAACTAGAGGAGAAGCTCAGATCTGCTGGTGTCAAGACAGTGCTGAACATGTCCCGCGCAAAGGCAGACAAACTCGCCGAGAAGGTTGAGGGCCTCAGTGAGAGTGGTGCTGCTAAGCTGATCAAGGCAGCCCAAGGTCTAATCCCGGAAGCGGCTCCTAAGAAGGCTGAGAAAAAGCCTGAGAAGAAGGCGGCTCCTAAGAAAGAGGCACCAAAGAAAGCTGAACCTAAGAAGAAGAAAGCGGTTCCTAAGAAGAAACCAAAGAAAGCCGCACGTAAGAAGAAGCCAAAGGTTGAGGTTCCCCTTAGGGTACAGAATACAGACCAGCGACTTCTGAATATTGCACAACAGAAGAAGAAGCACAAGCCAAGGTTCCGTCATGAACAGGCTCATCGATGGATTCGTGTGAGTGATTCGTGGAGAAAGCTCAGAGGAATAGACAGTGCAACTCGTGAGAAACGAAAGGGGCGCATTGCAATGGTTTCTTCAGGATATCGTACACCGAAGGCTGTGAGAAACCTCCACCCATCACTATACGTAGAGGTCAGGGTTCACAGAGCATCAGAGCTAGAAGAACTAGATCCAGATGTGCATGCAGTCCGAATCGCATCTACTGTGGGATTCAGAAAGCGACAGGAGATCATGGCTGCTGCAGACGCGAAACTGTTGAGAGTCCTCAACCCCGGAAGGGGTGAGGAAATTGAGGAGGAAGACCTCTTCACAGATCTTGACTTGGAGGAGGACTAGAAATGAAACTCACCACTCAGAAGAGACTTGCTGCAGATGTTATGAAATGCGGTCAGACACGTGTCTGGATGGACCCCGATTTCGAGGATGAAATCAGTTTAGCTATTACTAGGGATGACATCCGACGCCTTGTTGATGAAGGTGCTATTCAGAGGAAACCAATCCGTGGTGTCAGTCGAGGTCGTGCTCGATACAATCTTCGCCAGAAACGAAAGGGTCAGAGATCAGGTCCAGGTAGGAAGAAAGGAAAAGCAACATCTAAGCTGAGCAGGAAGGACCGATGGATGATGAAGATTCGACCTATGCGGAAGGAGCTTCGCAAGCTTCGAGATGAAGGGAAGATTACACCAAAAGTCTACAGAGAACTGTATCTTAAGGCTAAAGGTAATGCATTCCGAAACACTGCGCATCTCAGAACCTACATTTCAGAACGGAGGCTGTCCAAATAATGGCACAGGGACCAACATTCAGAGTCAAATTCCGAAGAAGGAGAGAGGGAAAGACCAACTACTATCGTCGCAGAAGGTTGTTACTCTCCAGGCTTCCAAGACTCGTAGTGAGAAAGACAAACACAAACACAATAGTCCAACTAGTCAACGCTAGTGTTGTGGGGGATACTACGGTAGCTTCTGCAATCTCCACGGAACTTAGTAATCATGGCTGGACTGCTGGAACAGGTAACATACCTGCAGCATATCTCACTGGGTTCCTAGCTGGTTTGAGGGCTAAGAATCGCGGTGTAAAGGAAGCCATCCTCGATGTGGGTTTAAACCCACCAGTCAAGGGTTCTAGAGTATATGCGGCATTGAAAGGTGTTATTGATGCAGGTCTTGATGTCCCTCATGATCAAGAAGTTCTTCCTGATGAGTCAAGAATCTCTGGCGAGCACATTGTGGCAGCATACAACCACTTTGGTGACAAATCAAACATGTTCAGTCTATTAGGAAAGAAAAAGGCAACCATCACGACCATTCCAAATAAGGTCAAGGCTGTCAAGAAAACCCTTGACGAAATCCCCGCTGCACAATTGAAGAAACCAAAGACACGGAAAGCACCTGCAAAGAAAGCAGCGGCAAAACCGAAAGCAAAACCAAAGAAAGAGAAACCCTCAGTCAAACCTCCGCGAGCTGTGCCTCATAAACCAAAACCAAAGAAACTGATTGCCAGAGGGAGAGGCAAGAAAGGCAAGAGAGGTAAGAAATAGGGGATGATATGTGATGAGTAGACAGAGAAGACGAAGACAACCTCGTGCTGAGATCAACCCTCTAGATGACTGGGTTCCTAAAACGAAGCTAGGAAGATTGGTGAAAGAAGGTCATATTAACTCAATAGATGAGATTATGCGAAACAACTACAGAATCAGAGAACCTGAGATTGTCGATGCATTGTTTCCAGAGCTTCGACAGGAAGTTGTGGATGTGAGCCTTGTACAGCGTCAATCTGACAGTGGTCAGCAGAAGAGTTTCAGAATAACAGTAGTTGTTGGCAATGGTGAAGGTGTTCTTGGAATTGGTGTAGGAAAAGCTCCAGAGTTTGTTCCTGCAGTACGTGCAGCAGAAGCAAGAGCTAAGTTGAATATCACAATGTTCCGAAGGGGTTGTGGTTCCTGGGAATGCAGATGTCACGACCCTCACAGCATCCCATTCCAAGTTAAAGGGTCTTCAGGTTCAGTTTCAGTCACTCTTAGACCAGCACCAAAGGGCACTGGTCTTGTCACAGCAGATGTCGGCAAGATTGTCCTAAGAATTGCAGGATTACATGATGTCTGGTCAATCACCAAGGGAAGATCTAGAACCTCATCTAACTTCGCCAAGGCCTTCGTGGATGCCCTAACCCAAACATATCGAATGTTACCACCACAGGAGTGGGGTACAACAGGAGTTGCTGAGATATGAGTGAAGAAGAAAAGATTGTATTGGCAATTCGTGTAAGAGGTCAGGTCAGAGTAAGACCTCAGATTGAGGACACACTTGACAAGCTTCTACTTGGAAGACTTCATCAGGCAAGAATATTGAAGGTCACACCAAGTTTGCAAGGCATGATAACAAAAGCCAAGGATTACATCACTTGGGGAGAGGTTTCTGAGGACGTCATTGAAAAACTTCTTGTAAAGAGAGGCCGTTTGCCAGGAAATGGTAGACTGACTGATAGCTACGTGAAAAAGAACTCCAAGTACAGTGGCATCAAAGCCCTTGCTAAGGCAATTGCCTTTGGGAAAGCATCTGTGACAGATGTGGAGGGACTAAAACCAATATTCAGACTCACTCCTCCCTCAAAGGGGTTCAAAGGAAAGAAGTACCTTGGTGTCGGAATGGGCGGAATAACTGGATATCGAGGGGAAGATATCAACAGTCTTGCCCTACGTATGATATGAGGTGAAAGGAATGTCGTGGGACGACCGAGATGAAGAAACACGGAGAAAACTCCGGAAGTGGTTTGGCGATTTCCTTCCAGAGGAGCTTTTTCAGCAAATCGAGGAGATGATGGCCAGGATGATGAGTGAGATGAACGAAGGCACACTGTTTGACAGTGAAGCTTTTGAAGAGATGCTCAGAAATCCTGAAGGTACAAACCCCTTTGTTTTCGGATTCTCTATGAAGGTAGGTCCTGATGGTAAGCCAATCATCCAGCGTTTTGGTAATCCTCCAATGGATGAGGGCACTGAAATGACTCCAAGCCTTGAACCTCTTGTGGATGTTGTCGAAGAGGATAGTGAGATAATTGTTGTCGCAGAGGTACCCGGTGTGGAGAAGGATGAAATCAAAGTTAGGATCAAAGGAACGGCCCTAACAATTCATGCAGATAATCCCAAACGACGATCGAAGAAGATTACCAAAATGAGAGGCCGCCGAGCTGCTGGGTATGGCTTCAGTGCAGGTCATCGAGCTTCTGGACAGAGAGGCGGTAAAGGAATGGCCGGATCCAAGAAACATCACTACATCAAAGTGATGCAGGAGGATCCCAGATATTTCGGAAAGTGGGGCTTCAAGAGACCCCAGAAGGTCATTGAAGATCTCGTTGCCATCAATATTGGAGACATCGACGAGGCTGCAGATAGACTCGTTGAACAGGGTGTTGCCACAAAGACTGGTAAGAAATACGAAATAGATGTTTCCAAACTTGGAATCGATAGAATCCTAGGTTCTGGGAAAGTGACCCGAAAACTGAGTCTTGTCGGAGTGAAAGCAATCACTCCAAGAGCTAGAGAGAAAGTCACTGGTGTTGGAGGTACTATTGACCTCCCTGCGGAATAATCAGTCGGTAGCTTTAAAGGTATAGTCAAATTGGACCACGAAAAGTCACTGCAGGAGACGAATGCAAATGACCAGTAGATTCCTCAAAGCATTATCCCCTTTTGTTAGGATAATGCCTGAAGTCAAAGCACCTGACAGAGAGGTTTCGTTCCGTGAGAAGTTCGTCTGGACTGCTTTAATTCTCATCATCTTCCTCATTATGTCACACATGCCGCTTTATGGTGTGGACAAGGGAGTAGGAACAGACTATCTCTGGGCAATGCGAGTTATTCTTGCTAGTACTCGTGGTACCTTGATGGAGCTTGGAATTGGTCCTATTGTCACTGCAGGGCTGGTCATGCAACTACTTTCAGGCTCAAAGATCATCAACGTGGACTTTGGAGACCCAGAAGACAGAGCTCTGTTTACTGGAGGTCAGAAAGTCATCGCGATGTTCATGACTGCATTTCAGGCAATTGCATACATTATGGGACAGGCTTATGGTGAACTAGATCCCACATCATCTGTCCTCGTCTTCCTTCAGTTGTTCATGTCGGGAATCATTGTCATCCTGATGGATGAACTAGTGCAGAAGGGATGGGGCCTTGGTTCTGGTGTGTCTCTCTTCATTATGACTAATGTTGCAGGCCAAGTAATGTACAACTCATTGAACTTCATCGACACTGAGGTTGCAGCCCCACTAGGCTATGTGCCTCCAGAAGGAATCTCTGGCACTAACCTTCCTAAGGGCATCATTGCAGCCTTGATTGGCAACCTTCTGAGATGGTTTGGAATTGGTACTGCACAGGGTAATGCAGTCGAACTGGGTTGGTTCTTGGTCAGGAATGGCTATGACCCGAGTATCCTATCACTATCAGTCACATTCGTCATCTTCTTCGCAGTCATCTGGATGGAGTCTGTGAGAGTTGAGATTCCACTTCAGTATGCGAAGTATCGAGGTATGAAGGCACGATATCCAATCAAACTCCTTTATACATCAAACATTCCAGTGATTCTTGCCCAAGCATTGTATGCAAACATTCTGTTCTTTGGGCAGATAATATGGGGAGCCTTCAATTCTGAGAATAATAACCCGTTTCTGAACTGGATAGGTACGTTCTACCGTGAGGAAGAAACGGGGCGTATGGTAGCGGATTCGGGATTAGCTAAATACATCACGCCGCCGCAAGGCATATTCCGCCTAATAGAGGAAGGTATGGAAGGATGGGTGCATATCTTCATCTATGCCGCACTAATGATTTTACTTTGTTGGGGCTTCAGTAAAATCTGGGTTGATATTTCAGGTATTGCTCCACGAGATGTTTCGCGACAGCTACTCAACTCGGGCTACATTGTCCCAGGTTTCCGAACAAGTGAGAAAGTCTTGGAGCGCCTGCTAGAGCGCTACATCCCAATTGTTGCTGGTTTAGGTGGGTTCCTAATAGGAATACTCGCTGCAGCAGCTGACATCATGGGAGCTCTTGCTAGTGGTACAGGGATCTTGCTGATGGTGTCAATCATCAAACAGTACTACGAACAGATAGCAAAAGAGCAGCTTGCAGGAATGGGTGGCGAAGGAGTCGCGGGACTCTTAGGCATCATCTAGACTATGGACTGAAGGGGTCATTTATCCCCTTCAGGACCTCTTCCTTTTTTGTAGTTGGAGAGATAATGGAAAACTCAAGAAGCAGCATAATAAGAGTCGCTAATTGAACACCCTTCAAACTACTCACTTCCATTATAGTTTAAAATGAAATGTCAGAAGCTTTTGTGAATATGGACACCTGAGGTTTGCAAGGAGTGAGTAAGTGTGGATAATTGGAGGAGTCATCTGAAATACGATCCAATTCCGTTGTTGGGATCAGCGTCCAGCGAAGCAATTCGATTCCAGGTTTCAAGAGATTTGCTGGACGAGAACCTTGATCAAGTCCAGCACCTATGGGAGTTGAAAGAAGCGAAAAGAATACTCAGAAAACAGCAAGAAGATGGTTCTTGGCGCTATCCAAATCCGAAAGAGGATATCAGATCGCTCAAAGGATACAATCAAGTTGAAACCTTCAGAAATCTTGCTATCCTAATTGAAAAGTACCTTCTTACTAAAGAACATCCAGCAATTGAGCGTGCTGCAGAGTTCCTTTTTGGATGCCAGACTGAAGAGGGAGATTTTCGAGGGGTATATTGGAATCAATACACACCCAATTACTCTGCGGCATTCTTGGAGCTGTTAATCAAGGCAGGTTATCATGATGATAGTCGAATTGCATCAGGTATTAATTGGTTGCTTTCAATTCGTCAAGATGATGGTGCTTGGTTAATTCCATTCAGGACAGCGAATCTCAGAATCAAAGAAGTAATGTCCCGCCCTACTCCAATTCAACCAGACAGAGGTAAGCCATTCTCACACATGGCAACAGGTATGGTTCTCCGAGCTTTTGCCGCACATCCAAGGTTTAGCAGGACGTCTGAGGCTCTTAGAGCTGCTGAGTTGTTATCCTCACGTATCTTCAAAGCAGATAACTACACTGACCGGAAAGCACGAGAGTTTTGGACCCGATTTTCATTTCCATTCTGGTTCACAGATCTTCTTTCAACCCTAGACTCACTGTCAAAACTAGGATTATCTGTAGATCATCCCCAAATTCATGAAGGAGTGGAGTGGTTCATCAATAGTCAGAAAAAGGATGGTCTTTGGAAGCTCAAACTCGTACGAGGCGCTGGCGATATGAGTCAGAATCTATGGGTCAATCTTGTGGTGTGCAGGACCTTGAAGCGACTACTTCTATAGCAAAGATATGCTCGAGCTGATTATACAGAAGGAATTATAACAGGTCCATCCAACCCAGCGCCTAATCTTCAGAAACGGTGAATCAACCATGGCTGAGTCGCGAAATGTCGTGATTGTGACAGGCATACCAGGAGTCGGAAAAACCACTGTAATCAATACGGCTATTGAACAGGTTAAAGAGAGGTCTGGCGAGGATGTTCTCATTCTGACCATAGGGACTGAGATGTTTGAGGTCGCTTCGAAAGCAGGTCACGTGAAGGATCGTGATGAGCTGCGGAAACTACCCACTGCAATCCAGAGAGAGGTCCAAAGAAAAGCTGGTGAAGTTATTGCTGAGAAGGACACGGGTAAGACCATTGTAGACACTCATACCCTCATTCAGACCCAGAATGGATTCTTGATAGGACTTCCGGAGTGGGTTGTGACAGCGATTAATCAAAAGACGGTTGTCTTAGTCGAAGCAGACTAGGACAAGATTGCTACC
>WOR8_10005404_pt1 | contig 13039 bp, 11 predicted proteins | sample DeeMarSeWOR38_10_FD_19890 | JGI IMG/M metagenome (IMG submission 19890) | reverse complement strand
ATCTGGGCCACCTATAGACTCCTGGAGCTCTATGCTGTGATCAACCCAGACGAGATCGTCCTAGACCCGCCGGACTCAGTACAGCTCCGTAAACGACAGACCTACTTGCAGAAGCTGAAGGGGCAGGAAGCTTTGGGGCTTCCTGTCCCCAGAAACAGGAACGTCAGACGGATGCTCTATCAACTGGAGCACTACGGTGAGCTCATGCAGCAGACGAGTGTCGTCTTCCACAAGAGGCCTGGGATCATGCAACTTAAAGAACTCAACAAGCTAGTAGAGGTTTTCACCCTGTACAACTACGACAAGCTGCGGGTACTTGAGTTTCCTTGCTGCCCTACCCACTACAGTAGGAGTAGTGAGTACAGAGACCGAGGGACCGGGTTGGGAGGATCCGGTCCCAGGGTACAGGAGGACATAGCGGCGATTCTGAAGTATAAACAATTACATAGAGTGTTCACGGACCACCTCAAATTAGGGGGGCGCTACTACGGAGCATCGTGGCAAATTTTCTCCGAGAATCTCAGAAAACACCTCTTCATCAACGGCTATCCGGTGGTCGAGTGGGACTTCTCAGGGCTGCACTTGAGAATGCTCTACCATCGGGAGGGGATTGACTACAAGGGAGACCCCTACGGTTTTGGCAGCAAGAAGGAGAGACCCTACCTCAAGTTGGTATCGCTCTTAATGATCAACAAGAAGACCCGCCAGGGGCTTCTCAGGGCCATGAAGAAGACATTTGCAGCCAACCAGCTTGAGATCCCCCCGGATGAGGAGATCGAGCGTATGGTGGCCAGATTTGATGCGACCCACGATCGGATTAACAGGTATTTCTGCTCAGATATTGGCCTCAAACTACAATATCTCGACAGCCAGATCACCTCAGATATTTTGGATCACTTTTTGGAGCGAGAAATACCGGTTCTGCCGATACACGATAGCTACATCGTCGCAGAGCAGTACGAGGAAGAGCTGTATGAGGTGATGAAAGAAAAGTACCATGATCTCATGGGATTCGACCCTGTCATAATGAAATAGACTAAGTGAAGGGCTTTTGAAGGTAGATACCACTATTGGTGACACTCCAGGCAGGCTGGTCGGGTGAAACTACTATGCTGGCCCGTTCTCCTCTTTAATTGCAGCTTTTCTGAGGCAAGACATCATGAAAATAGGCCATCAGATTCAGGAAGTAGGAGAAGTCACAAGGAAAGGACTATTTGACTAATGGTGATTCAGATGTGTGAAGGAGCCGCAGGCTGACATGAGCCTTCAGCCGAGGTGGTTCAAACTTAAGGCAGCTGTTCAGTACAGTGGAATCGCAAGAGAACGGCTGAAGCGCCTCGCCAAGGAAGGAAGGATTCAGGGCTATAGATGCCCTGAATCCAAGCGGGGCGATTGGTACTTCGATAGGCTTTCTATCGATTGCTTTCACGAGCATCAGATAGAAATCAGTAGCCCAAAGCAGATAGTGCTTGATGTCCTGAACGATTTGTGTCTATGATTGTCCTCAAAGGGGGCATTATGAAGGTACAAACCAGGGTCAAAGGCGTTAGGTGCTTTAAAAGGGGCGATATCTATTGGGTGGAGATCAATCGTAAGAGGTCCTCACTGCGGACCAAGGATCCACAGGTCGCCCAAATTGCTATTAATGAGATCGAGCGTCGCATAGAGGAAGGACATCAGGTAGAACTACGGCGCCGGTTAGGTAAGGCTACACTAGGAGACTTCAAAGAGAAGTATCTCAACACCCGCAAGAATGGGTACTCCACCAAGACCTATAAAATGGACATTACAGCGTTCAATAGTTTTATAGAGATCTTCGGTGCGGAGTTTAAGCTCAGGGATCTGACTGCGGAGAGGATCGAACAATATAAAAGTAGGCTACTAAAGGATGGGGTCAGGCCGACGAGCATCAACTCATATCTACGCCACATCAAGGCTGCTCTTGGTGTAGCTGTAGAGTGGGGTTTCTTACAACGTAGGCCAAAGATCAAGTTTCTTAAGACAGGTCAACCATTACCGAGAGTACTTAGCCCTCAGGAAATAAATAAGCTGCTCAAGGTGGCAAAGAAGAGCCACAAGCAGCTTTATCCTTATATAGTATTCTACCTCTATACGGGCTGCAGGAGATCTGAAGCCCTCAACCTCGAGACCGTACAGCTAACTGGCAAGACCCCTCACGTCAAGGTCGTAGGGAAGGGCAACAAGGAGCGGATAGTTCCCTTGTTGCCACCCGTAGTAGAGGTACTAAAAACCATGGAGCTCAAGTCGGTACACCCTGATACTCTAACTCACTGGTTTGAAGACCTTGCCAAAGAGTGCGAGATCAAAGCAAGGCTCCACGATTTGAGACATAGTGCTGCAACCTACATGCTGGCTAGCGGGATAGATCTGCCTGTAGTACAGAAGATCCTAGGGCACTCTCAGATCAGCACGACTCAGGTGTATGCCAAGGTGTTAGAGGAGCAGCTCCACAAGCAGATGAAGAAGCTCAAATTTGACCTATAGTGATTTCGGTCTAGTACCTTTTGCAAATGCGTAATGCTCGTCGTTATGACAATTGGGGCAGACAGGATATTCTTTATAAAGCTCTTTGAGCTTCTCGGACTCATGGAGTGCCCCGGTGGTGTCAGGCGCGATCTTGGTACATCCACATAATTTGCATTCGACATATGCTCCGTACTTTTCTTCCATGGCAGATCTCCCTTTTGGAGGAGATTACACAATCCATATGCCAGCCAGAACTTCCATAGTAGCATCCTTAATATTGTCCGCATAATTGTACGCAAAAGGTTCTCAAAACAGGTACATTTAGCCAGATCTGACAAAAGCATAAAAAAGAAGAAGCCAGCCTAGATGGCCGACTTCTCTATGTTTAGCTGGTGGGCCGTCAGGGAATCGAACCCCGAACCTACTGATTAAGAGTCAGTTGCTCTGCCTAGTTGAGCTAACGGCCCGATTGAGCTCGTGTTTGACAATTCTGGGTGCCAAAAAAATGGTGCGCCCGGCAGGATTCGAACCTGCGACCTGCGGATTCGAAGTCCGACGCTCTATCCGGGCTGAGCTACGGGCGCACAGGGCTTACGGAGATGACTTTGCGGATTGTGCCCGAAATTGTGCCGATTTTGAATTCAAGCTAGTCAGCTTGTCTCTGTGCTGCAAGCCACAGGTCGGAATTGTCAACGATCTTATACCTGCCAAAACGGACCTAGTTTTGTGGCCTGAAATCATCATGGCATCCCTTCCAGGCGTTCCCGAACTTACCACGTTACGAACAGCCGTTCTCCGCAAAACGTGAAAGAGTTTTACACCAATACCAGCCTTTTTGCAAGCCGTTCTCCATGCCTTGTCAAAGGTTTTTACCCTATCAGTGCAACTTTTGTTAAGAAAGACATAGGATGGGGCACTCTTGCGCTTTCTCCAAAATGTCCTCACATTCAGCCAATATAAGCCAAGAATTATGGCAATCAAACCCTTAATGGAACATGGTATTTTGTTGGCACATCGCTTGCATATTGGCGACTACACTTTGAAAACATCTGCCCCACAATAAAGGAGAATAAAGAATGAGACGTATGACCTTGTTGCTTTTTCAATTATTCTTGGCTATTTTTGCTGGGTACGCAGTAATGTATGATGTTCCTAATGCATACTTATTAGTGCCATTGCTCTGCCTGGTAGCTATGTTTTTCCTTGGGAGGCACCCCCAAGCTTCGCCACAGATTGACAAGGCTGATACATTGGCAGATACCTGATATATGTCAATGTCACAACTTGGAGGCTTAGCGGTTGTGTAGATAACCTCTATTGGTGGTAGGCTTAGCGCGGATATTTCATGAATTGCTGTTGCGAGACCACGAAACTGGGAACCCGCTTGCGGGACTGAGCGGAGCGCAGCGAGCGCGAATAAGATGGGCGTGCCTGCCCGCCACCTGCCCGCTCGTGCCTCGCAGTGGCAGGCGGGTCGCGAGCGCTCAGGCGAGGGGGGGGCGACCTGGCAACCGCAGGGTGTTGGTTTCCGTACATGAACGCTACGTCGCAGGGGCCGACACCCGAGGACGCCAGGAAGGACGGCCATATCCGTGGTCGCAGCAGGTGATTCATGAAATATCCGGGCTAGATAAGAGTCTCCCCGCAGACGAAGTTATTGAGCTTCTTGCTGTCAGTGTCTGTCATACCGACGAACTTGATACCTACGAGCGTCGTCCTTTTTTCCATTTCATTGAGCATGGACCGACGCACAATACCCGCAGTCCGAACCTTTCCCAGGTCTGCTTCAAGGTCAATTTCCAGAAGGACTTGGTCATTGGGCTGAAATTCTTCTGGCTCGGCCTTTGGTACTTTTACGAGAATTCCATTTTTTGAGATGTTAACCGAATAAGCTTCCCAAGATCTGCTCTTTACTTGATCAGTTGGCGTGGTATTAGGCATCATAATAATCAATACCGGAAGCTGCTCATTAACGCGAGGATCACGCCTTCGTTCCTTCATTCCAATTTCGGACCGTTTTGCTTTGATTTTTTTCAGCCTATCATAGTAATATTCCAACAACACTTCCTTAACGGCAGGATTCTCCTGGACCAGCTTTTTCATGGGGGCATAACTGAGTTCCATGACCATAGTGGAGTCTGTTGCCGCAACACAGGCTGAGCGAGGTTTGCCAGTCAAAAAAGATATCTCTCCGAAAAACTTACTCTCGCCAAGGACATCAAGCTCTAGCTCGCTGCCATGATGGTCTCTGAGAAAAACCCTCACCCGACCATTTAAGATTACATATATTGATCTCCCTGGGTCTCCTCTCCGTATGATCATTTCTCCGGCTTCAAAACCATGAAGCGTGGCGGTATCCGTCAGCTTATTACGTTCCACCGTATCTAGGGAAAAAAAGAAAGGTATAGCGGAAATTACATCCTGAAGTCGTTCGGTCCAGAATTCTTCTTTTTCTTTCTCAGCAAGAATATCCAAGTCCGCAGCAGATGCTGATAAGATTTCCACAGTCTCGGTTAATTTGTCACTATCCTCGGGAGTTTCACTCTCAATGAAGCTAAACTCAACTTCTCCTAGCTTGAAAGTGTCGTTAGCTTTAAGAGCAAATTTATCGACTCGCTTGCCGTCGATCACAATGCCATTTGCACTTTTTAAATCCTCAACTATCCAGGTGTCTTCCTTAAGAGTGACTTTGGCATGATTGCGTGACACACTCGGAACCGGAACAGTAATAGTATTGTCTGAACCGCGGCCAATCGTCGTCGGTCCTAATAATCGATAGACGGTATTCTTCGCAATTCCAATTTTAAAAGAGAGATAGCAATTTGTCATGAAGACGTCCCCTGGGTCACTTTCAGCAAGATATGTAGTTACACGACATACTTGGTTGCAGTTTTCATTTAGATGGCAACCGGATAGTTTCCAGAGAAGTTTCTACCTTAGCCAAAATAGAAGGTATTCCATGCAGTTTTCTTGATTTGTCGCATGATCCTCTCCAACCCTATTCCAAAAGCAATAAAGGTGCCAACGTATGAGTAATTAACGCCAAGCGTAAGGAATCGGGTAGAAAACTAACATACTACACTCTGACCCTTCAGGTGCAGCTACCACAATCTGTGCTACTGACAGTGCGAATTAGGGGAATGTGACTTTCGCATACGTCGAGGCGCCTTTATATATCGCATCCTTATGAGGTGAGTCTATTGATTTGGCCCTTTTTCTGCGAACCTGGAATCTGCCTCTGAGGCATAACTCTGCTAATACCTTAGGGCCGTTTCACTTCCCTTGACAGTTCACATCTGCACAGAGACCCTGGCATGAGACATGCATGTTTCTGGCAGTATCTATCTCAATGCGAGAACGAACATGGACCATCTACTGAATAAAGATTCAGGAACTATTTTGGTGGTAGAGGATGACGTGGAGGCAAAGGAGGTTCTGTGTGCTTCGCTGGAACTTGAGGGATATGTAGTCCATACTGCAACGAATGGCTTCGAAGCAATAAGTGCAGCCCGTGAACTGAAGCCAGATGTCATTTTAATGGACGTCATAATGCCGGGTATGGATGGTATCGAAGCGACCAGAATACTTAAAAGTGACCAAGTAACAAGACACATTCCAATCTTAATAGTGACGGTTGTTGATAAGAGGGAAGATATTGTCAATGGTCTAACGGCTGGAGCGACAGACTACATTACGAAGCCGTTTTTCATGCCAGAGTTGACGGCAAGAGTAAAAGCGGCTTTGACGTCTAGAAATCATTATGAAGAAAAGGTTGAAATTACGGAGCGATATCGCCAGTTGGTGGAAAATGCCAGTGAAGGCATTGTAATTATTCAAGAGGGAATGCTCCGATTTTGTAATCCTAAGACTATAGAAGTTACAGGTTTTTCAGAGGAAGAATTAATGAATCGACCTTTTGTGGAATTAGTACAGCCTCAGGATCAACGAAACGTACTTCAACATTTCGCAAATCCCCGTAATATTGAGCGGAAAACTACTATCCATGCTTTTCGGATTGTTGCAAAAGATGGGAATATTAAGTGGATAGAAACTAACACAGTTTCTATCATCTGGGAAGACAAATCAGCTTGGTTGATTTTTCTAACCGACATTACTGAACGTAAGAAAGCGGAGCAGGAGAAAGAAACGATTCAAAAGCAACTACTACAAGCTCAAAAAATGGAAGCTGTAGGTACTCTTGCTGGTGGAATCGCCCATGATTTCAACAATTTGCTTCAGATTGTCCAGGGTTATGCCGACTTGCTGATTCACAGTATGAACCATGACGAACGCCAATATCTGGCATTGCAAAATATCATCGGCGCCACCAAGAGAGGGGCTGAACTCACACGGCAGTTGGTTACATTCAGCCGTACAGCGGAAAGTCATAGGCTTCCCCTCGATCTTAACCAAAAGGTGCAAAACGTGAAGAAACTATTAGGACGTACCATTCCCAAAATGATCGACATCGAACTCCAGCTCACAGACGATCTCAGGTTTGTACATGCCGATTCGACCCATGTGGAGCAGATGCTTATGAATTTGGTAGTAAATGCAAAAGATGCGATGCCTGATGGAGGTAAACTCATCATTAAGACCGAGAATGTCATTCTGAACGAGGAGTTTTGTAAAATTCACCCTGATGCAAATCCGTGGATGTATGCCTTGCTAACAGTGGCAGACAATGGTCACGGGATTGATAAAGAGACTCTGGACCATATCTTTGAACCCTTTTATACCACCAAAGAAGTTGGCAAGGGCACTGGCCTTGGTCTGGCCATGGTATATGGCATCGTGAAAAGCCATAGAGGGTTCGTTAGCTGCTCAAGCCAGCCTGGTGAGGGGACGACATTCAAGGTTTATCTACCCACGGTAGAGCAAGAAGTGGAAATGGTGGAGGAAAAGAAGATAAAAGCCTCTGTGAAAGGAGGCAAGGAGAAAATTCTCTTGGTAGACGATGAGGAGGTCATCAGAGATCTGGGGGTACAGATACTCGGCGAATTTGGTTACGCAGTACTTACTGCGCCTAATGGAGAGAGTGCTCTAGAGCTCTACCGCACCAAGCCGGACGAAATTGATCTTGTCATCCTGGATCTGTTCATGCCTGGGATGGGAGGCATGAGGTGCTTGGAAGAGCTTCTCAAGATAAATCCACATGTACGTATTATCATTTCTTCTGGCTATGTCGTAAACGGGTCCACTGAAAAAACTATAGAAGAGAAAGCGAGGGGCTATATCAGCAAACCATTTGACAGAGAGCAGATACTCGGTCTTATTCGCGAAGCCCTAGATGTTAATTGATGCATGGTCTCTATAATGGTTACAAGCTTCTCGCTTTCCGTTGACACGCATGCATAGGAAAGTCAGCAATGGACGTCTCTGAATTGCTTCTAAGCAAGGGAATAGAACGCGATCAGGTCTATCGGCTTTAGGAAGACGATCATTATCGGACGGGATAAGTCCTGCCAGATCGCACTTGAGGGTCAGACAATATCTCGGCACCATGCAAGAATTGTGAGGCATGAAGAGGATCTTTTCATTGAGGATCTTGGCAGTGCCAACGGCACATTTGTGAATGGTGTTCGAGTGGAGAAAAGCGTTCTGGGAGCAAATGATCTCATTATCGTGGGGAAATTCGAATTGCAACTGCGCCAAAGCAACGATAGGTCTTATCCTACCCAAGAACCATCACCTCGTGCATTGCCTCATCACGAACTTGCCCTGGATCAGGTCCCTGAGCAGCATCGCATGGTCGTCCAGGAATCGAGATTACCCCCCAGCATGACTATTACCGAGACTTTAAGTTCGTCCGCACTTATGGATCTTGTGAGCCGCAGTCATGCCAGTTTAGGTGGTATGTACCGGATAAACTCGATGTCGAGCTCCATTTTTGACCTAGATGTGCTCCTCAATAAGATTCTCGACGAGACTTTTGCCATTATCCGGGCCGAACGCGCTTTCATCCTCCTCATAGATCCCAACAATGACCAACTCGAAATCAAAGCCTCTCGCTGGCAAAAAAACGAGGGACTCGATCAAAGGGTCAGTATTAGCCAGAATATCATTTCGCACGTTTTAGAAAAGAAGGAGTCGGTGCTCATCACTGACGCTAAGTCCGATTCTCGATTTAGCCTGGCAGAGAGTGTGGTGCACCACAACATACATTCTGCAATGTGCTCACCCTTGCGTGGGCGCAACCGGATTGTCGGCATTGTTCATGTGGATACCAGCACAAGTGTAGGAGAATTTGGCCAACAGGACCTCATGCTCCTAGATGCAATTGGTAATGCAGCCGGTATCGCTGTAGAAAGTGCTCAGCTTTACACTGAGAAGATTCACAATGAACGACTTGCCGCCATGGGTCAGGCCATTTCAGGTCTCTCGCATTACATCAAAAACATCGTCGCTGCCATGGAGACCTCGCATGCCCTGATGGAGAGGGGACTGAATGAGGAAGATTTCGAGACGGTACACCGAGTTTGGAAACCTCTTCGGAACAGTAATCAGCGCATCAGCAACCTAGTGCTGGACATGCTCACATACTCAAGGGAAAGGAAACCCGAGCTTCAAGCCTGTCAGATCAACGACATTTGTAAAGAGGTTGCAGAACTGTGCCGGGATCGTATTGTAGAAAAAGAGGGAAAGTTGAATTTCGACCTAGATCCTCAATTCCCCAAAATACAGGTTGATCCACAGGGCATTCATCGCTGTCTGCTCAATCTGCTCACGAATGCAATTGACGCTTTGAATAAAGATGGGGGTGAGGTAATAATCAGAATCAGGAGAGAGAGCGAAAGCGAAGTCGTGATCTCTGTGGAGGATAATGGCGCTGGCATACCGGAGAAGGCGCGCGAGCGGATATTCGATGTTTTTTTCAGCACCAAGGGAAGTAAGGGAACTGGGTTGGGTCTGGCAATTACCAAAAAGATCATAGAGGAACACGGGGGCTGTATTGAAGCTCGTTGTGATCCTGGTCAGAGAACCATATTCACCATTAAACTCCCCGTTGATGCGAGGGGCAGGTAGTAAGGACTGGAATGAGTAGTAAATGTTGATCGTTTATTCAACATCGAAAACCTGGTCCTCAAGGCCAGGTCAATGGCTTTGCCGGGAAAAAATCCCTCGGAGTATTGGAATGATGGAAACTGGGAACCCGCTTGCGGGACTGAGCGGAGCGCAGCGAGCGCGAATAAGATGGGCGTGCCTGGCCCGCCACCTGCCCGCTCGTGCCTCGCAGTGGCAGGCGGGTCGCGAGCGCTCAGGCGAGGCGGGCGGGCCACCTGGCAACCACAGGGTTTTGGTTTCCGTACCTGAACGGTACGTCGCAGGTGCCAACACCCGAGGACGCCAGGAAGGACGGCCATATCCTTGGTCGCAGCAAGTCATTCATGAAATATCCGGGCTAGGTGGATCTTATTGAGCGGAGGCCGATTCTGCCCAAAATTGTGCCCACTGTGCCTATTTTTTCCTAATATCACCCACCATCTTGAGGACACAAAAAAGCCAGTGAAATCAGACAGTAATTTGAAATCACTGGCTTTCTTATTTTGGCCTAATTCGGATTCGAAGTCCGACGCTCTATCCGGGCCAGGGGCGCACAAGAAGAGGACGGGCTTGCTTACGGGAAATCGGTTCCTAATTGTCAAGGTTTTATCGCAAAGCGATAGCGTTTTGAGCGAGAAATACAAGAAAGGCAGAAAAAGCGAAAAAGGACATCAAACCTGATGACCCAGTTGCATCTCTTGCATTTCGCGCATACTGGCCCTGATTTCCTTTTTCCCTTCACCGCTTACTGCTCACCGTTCACTGCTTACCAATTACGTCTTGCTTGACTGGGCTAGCCCCTTTTGTTAGGTTTTTTCACGCGTGTCGTGGACAAATAGGCGCGACTGCTATAAAAAAGGAAAACATTTTTTGACTGTACCGCCGATTGGAGGCGAAGCTAAAGAAACTGGGAGGAGCCCCATGAAACTAGAGGGAAAGAAAATAATCGTTCTCGTAGAGGACCTCTACCAAGAGCTGGAAGCATGGTATCCTTTGCTGAGAATGCGGGAAGAGGGTGCTGAGGTTACCACTGTTGGTACGGAAGCGGGTGTGACCTACAAAAGCAAAGGTGGGTATCCGATTACGTCAGATGTAGCTGCCCGTGATGCTGTTGTTAGCGAATACGACGGGATTATCATCCCGGGCGGATATGCTCCCGATCTTATGCGTAGACATCCGTCCACAGTTCAATTGGTCAGAGATGGTTTTAAGCAGGGAAAAGTGGTGGCTGCTATCTGTCATGCGGGCTGGATGCTAACTTCTGCAGACATTGTCAGAGGTAGGAAGGTCACCGGATTTTTTGCCATTCAAGATGACTTGGTTCATGCTGGCGCTGAGTATGAGGATGCAGAGGTGGTTGTAGATGGTACTTTGATCACCTCCAGGAAGCCCGATGATCTGCCCGCTTTTTGTCGTGAAATTATCCGGGCTCTGAGGTGAGTGTCGGCTGTCCGCAGTCAGTCGTCCGTTGTCAGCACAGATATTGGCTGCGAGGCACGGGTTATGCATAAGAAATCTAATCTCTACAACAGGTTAGAGACTGAAAGCTGTGGGTGGTGGTTGAATAGTGCGTCGCAGGGTGAGCTTGTCCTGCCTGTACCGCCTGTACCGAGCGACTCGACCTGAGCTCGTCGACAGGTCTTGTCTCGGGGAGCCTGTCGAAGGAACACCCGAGGACGCACGGCTTCCGACTCAAAGAGCCTGCAGCCCGGAGAGAAGGACGGTCGTATAATTCGCGCTCGATGCGCTCCGCTCAGTCCCGCAAGCGGGTTCCCAGTTTCGAGGGCGCAGCAGGCGAATCGTGGAATATCCGGGGTAGGATAGTTATGCTACAAGGACATTATTTCCACATGCTGACCGGCTCCTGTGGCCGGTGGTTTTTGCAGAAGTTTTCCCGGCTGGTAGACATCCTTGGTTTTTTTGTGGTGTGCCTCAAGACGGCCTTGCGCTATAGACACACAGGCCAGAGGCTTATGGCTCGCACCTTTATCCAGCAAATATATTTTACCGGAGTCCAGTCATTAGAGCTTATCTGTCTCATAGCGCTCCTGGTGGGCGGGCTGGTAATTATCCAGGGTATTGCCCAACTGACCAGGGTGGGTAGCAGGAATGTTTTGGCATCCTTACTGACTGTGGTGATTATCCGGGAAGTGGGGCCATTGCTTACTGCGGTGGTGGTCACCCTAAGGTCAGGCTCAGCCATCGCAATTGAAATGGGATACATGACCGTACTCAGGGAAATTGAAAGCCTAGAGATGCAGGGTATCGACCCACTATATTTTCTCACCTTACCCCGCCTAGTGGGGGTTACCGTAGCGGTGATTTGTCTGATCGTCTTTTTTAACGTAGTGAGTATCTTTGGTGGATTCGTCGTAGCCTGGACTTTAGTTGACGTTCCATTGTGGGCGCTTTTCAGTGATCTCGCCCATGGGCTCAACGGCATTGACATCATTGTCGGCTCAGTGAAAGCGTTTGTCTTCGGCTTAACCATCGCTTTGGTCTGCATGTATCATGGGTTCAGGACGGGGGAGGCGATTACGAACATTCCTCCGCAGGTGTCTCGAGCCCTGGTGGACTGCTTCATTTTGTGTATATTTTTCAACGTACTGATTTCGGCCCTGTTCTACCTCTGATCGAGGAAATGGGGAATTGCGACAAGAAAACCCCTCATACATAGAAGTTGGTTGGAAGCTGTGAAAAAACCGATACTTTCCTGCGAGAATCTGGAGTACTGTGAAGAAGATGCTAATTGTCTCTTCAGTGAGCTGTCGTTTCGTCTGGAGAGGGGGCAGAGAGGCGTGTTGCTGGCTGATCCCCACCGATCCGCCACTATATTGCTAAAGATCTGTGCAACGTTAGTTCCACCAACCGGTGGTCAGATATCCTGGCTTGGTCAGAGCTCGGATCAGATGGATGAGCCGGGGTTATACAAGCTACGGCGGCGCATTGGCTTTGTTCATCGAGAGACATCTCTGATCAGCAACATGACAATACTGGACAACATAAGTTTAGGGCTTCAGTACCATGAGGAGATGGTTCTGGAGCAGTCCTACGATAGGGTGACAGAGCTGCTGAAGCAGTTCGAGCTCTCTATGAGTATCGTTTTTTGCGACCGGCTGAGCTCACCTTTGAGCAACGCCGCCTGGCCGTTTACGCCAGGGAACTGGTTAAGAAGCCACAGCTTTATCTTCTGGAACACCCCTCTCTGGATTTGGGGGAGCGAGTCTACAGCCTGCTAATAGATGTTTTCAAGATCTGCAGTATTGAAGACGGTTGCGCCTTTTTGGTGGCGAGCATGGTACCAGAAGTTATCCATAGATGGGGTGACTGGGCACTGGTCTTTGACAAAGGTCGGTGTCACCACTTTGAAAAGGGTCAATTCGATCCCTCGATCTACAGGGAATCAATGAGGAGGCGCGGTGCGCTTTTGTCCAGAGAATGGAGAGGTGAATGAGGCTCCAATATAGCACCATGGAAAGGATGACCGGGGCGTTTATCCTCCTGACCC
>WOR8_10004825_pt1 | contig 13039 bp, 15 predicted proteins | sample DeeMarSeWOR38_10_FD_19890 | JGI IMG/M metagenome (IMG submission 19890) | reverse complement strand
CTCGTGCTGGACGCAGACGTCTGTGACGTGGGCGCCCGTGGGGCCCCGGTGGCACCACTGTATGAGGCGTTCAACCATCTCCTCGCTGCCCTGGACGACGGCCTCGACGTCGCCGTTGGGCATGTTACGGACCCAGCCTTTGAGGTCAAGCTGGCTGGCTAGGCGCCGCATGTTGGCTCTGTAGCCGACGCCTTGCACGCGGCCCTTTATGTGGAGGTGGACGCGTATCAGGGTCATTCGACTCCGTAGCGGGCTGATATGTAGCAGCTTCCCTCGTGGCTGACCATGCAGGGGCCCACGGGTCTTTCGGGTGTGCAGGATTCGTTGAAGAGGGGGCACTCCCAGGGGTAGATGATGGCTCGGAGGACGTCGCCGCACCTGCAGCCGGGGGGCATCTCGTAGCTGGCGTCGGTCTCCACGTTGAACCTTTTAGCGGCGTCGTGGGCCTCGTACTCGTCCCTTACCCTGAGGCCGGACCGGGGGATGACGCCTATGCCTCTCCAGGGGGCGTCCTCTGGCTCGAACACCTGCTCGAGCAGCTGGAGAGCCCGGGGTGCCCCCTCGGGCTTCACGGCTCGTCTGTAGCTGTTCTCGATCTCGGCTCTGCCTTCCTTGATCTGGCGGAGGATCATGGCTACGCTCATGAGTACGTCGAGGGGTTCGAAGCCTGCGATTACTTGGGGGACGCTGTATTTTTCGGCTGCCTCCCTGTATCCTTGCTCGCCTATGATTGTGGAGACGTGGCCGGGGTCTATGAAGCCGTCCACCTGGGTGACGCCCATCTCAATGAGGGCCATCATGGCTGGGGGTATGAGGAGGTGGGCGCTGTAGACGGTGAAGTTGGGCGGTGGGTCGGCGACGAGCTCGCTGGCGGTGGTGGGGGCCGTGGTCTCGAAGCCCACGGCGAAGTGGATCACCTCTCGGTCGGTCTTTTGGGCCATCTTGACGGCGTCGTGGATGCTGTAGACGATGCGTACGTCGTGGCCGCGTGCCTTAGCGTCTTGGAGGCTGCCGAGGCCGGCTGGGACCCTCATCATGTCGCCGTAGGTGGTGACGGTGTGGCCTTGCTGGGCGAGGGTTATGGCGTAGTCGATCCTGTTGGGGGGGACGGTGCATACTGGGCAGCCGGGGCCCATGAGGACCTCAACGTTGCTTGGGAGCATGCTGCGTATGCCGTACTTGGTGATGGTGTCCTCGTGGGTGCCGCAGACATGGACGATCCTGTATCTTCTATCATCGCCTGCCAGCTCCTCGATGAGCCTCATGATCTTCTTGGCAGTGTCGTTGTCCCTGAACGCGTCCATGAAGCTGAACATCAAGAACCCCTTACCAGCATGGAATAAAAAGAAAACCATGTGGTAAATGGACTAGAATGATTCATTATCCGTCTTGAACTTTGTTCATGAGCCACCTTCCACAAGAAGAAATACAACTTGTTCCATGTAAACGCTGCAAAATTATTGAATTTATAATAAGATACAATTATTAGATTCAAAGATTTTATCCTCAATTCACCCTAAGCGTATGTTGTGAAGTAGATGATATCAAGCGTTGTGTACCAGTAATGAGTAGATATCCAAAAAAAAACTTTAAAATGCATGAGAAAGTGTTCATAGCTTCAGCAATTGTCTTCAATATAATCGTGAGTGCTGTATACATCTCTACTAAATATGAAAATATTGAACTAGTCAAGAACCTAGGCTATCCTTTTACATCCTTAATCATTCCTTTTGTGTACACATTATATGTATTCATGAAAAACGAGGAGGAAAGAAGAGTAATCATATCAAACGCCTTAATCATAGTGTATCTATTCTTGGAGTTGTTGCTTGATAAAATCCTGGTCATCCCCTTTAGAGAGATTTTATGGCTCCACGTCCTCTATGTCTTAATGTTTTACGCCGCAGAGTTCAGCATTATAGGAGTTTCTTTTAACCGAGACAGGATAATGGGTTTCGTGATTCTGTTTACATTCATGATATTGCTTGGATGCCTAATCTATCTATATCTAGGATAACCTGACTCTTCAAGTAACCTGCAGTAAAAATCAACGAAATAAGGTGAACTTTTAAACGCCGTTTATCCTTAACACTTAATCGATGATTTTATCAAGGAAACCTTAATTTAAAAAAACGATACACAGTAATCCCATGCATATTAAAAACACCACAAGTATACCAAAAAAACCACTTGTCGCTGCACATGGAGAATCTGCATTATACCAAATCTTCTGGCAAGAAGACGATAGCGGAAAGATATTCGAAGCGAAAAAACCAGAAGATATGAAAAGTTTCGAGCATTTTGCTCGCATAACTCTAAAACCAGGAGACACAAATAATCTCCACACTCACAGCAACGCTGAACAAGTCTATTTTATCATACAAGGAGAAGGCACTGTTCAAGTTGGCGATGAATCCGAAGAGGTTAGTGCAGGGGATGTCATCTTTTTACCTAAGGGAGTTAAGCATGGTTTCTTTAATACCGGTGAGAAACTAGTAATAATTCTACTAGTAGGGGTCAAAGCCTAAATCACCCTGATAAAAATAATCGATGATTTTATTCTAGCATCAGCTTAGTTCTCAACTTGGATATAATTTTATTAATATTTCACAACACACTAGATGTTGGTTTGTATGAAAGTACTAAGTTTAGCGGATGTTAAAGGGGAAGAAATTGTACCAGGGGCAGTAAGAAAGGTTCTGGTCTATTCAGATAATATTATGATGGTTCACAATGAAGCTCCTCCAGGTGGAAAATTATCACATAGTCATCCCCATGAACAAATGGGATATATTGTTAAAGGGAAAGCCAAACTCACTGCAAGTGGTAAGGAGGTTATATTGAAGGTAGGTGACTCATATTTCTTAGAATCAAACGAACATCATGAGTTTGAGATAGTTGGAGACGAGTCAGCAATCATACTTGATATATTTAACCCACCACGAGAAGACTATCTTCCATCTGATTATAAGGTGTAAGAAAAAACAGCGATTCATCTCCTCACTTATCGATGATTTTATCCTATCAAATCCCTAAGTCTACTCATGATTGATATTCAGACTATTCTAACTTATCTAACATTAATATCAATTCCAGTAGGCGTAGCCTACCACATTATGACGCTAAATAACACTCGAAAGAATCAACAGATACAGCTTGAAACAAGACAAGCTCAGCTTTTTTTCAACTTGTACATGGAAGACATTTCAGAGAGGTCCTCTCATGCACATGATGTCATGTTTGGCTTAGAATATGATGACTTGGAGGATTTTGAAAACAAGTATGGTAAAGAAAACAATCCTGAAGCACATCATTTGATTAATTTCTTTTTAAATTATTACGAAGGAGTAGGAGTACTTGTAAGGCATGGATATGTCGATATTGGGCTAGTAGCTAAACTAAGTAGTGGTGCTATTCGTTTGGGGTGGGAAAAATATAGGCCAATAGCATATGCATCAAGAGAGAAATACAACTGGCCAAGATGGTCAATAGAATTTGAATACGTATATGACAAGTTGATTGAATACGCAGAAAAACACCCAGAACTACAAATCCTACCATCTCAAATAACAACTTAATCGATGATTTTATCCCCTCCCCCCCGAGAAACTTCGTTCTGGTGGCTTCGCAGGGCAAGTTGGGAGCAGTTATCAGCGGTTGAGAAGCAAGTTGAGAATGGAGCAAAATGGAACGATGATTTTATCCTCACATATCCCTAACTGTATTCATGATTGAGTATCTTCCACTTGTACTGACAGGAATAGGTATAATTGTCTCGATTCTTTACTATACAAATGTTCTGAGGAACCAAAATACTCAAAGAAACACAAATCTTTACCTAGAATACTTCAACAGGATATTTTCAGACCCACTGAAAAGCCAGTTCTACAAAATCATGACATGGAGTTTCGAAGACTACGATGATTTTGAGAAGAAATATGGCAAACTCCCAGATGGAGAAGACTGGTTTCACATAGTAACAAAAGAACCTATGAAAGATTTCGTAGATGTATTATTTCATAATGAGGTGCTAGGAGTTCTATGGTCAACAAATACGATAGATATAGAAATGGTTGCTAGAATGAGTGAGCCTATTACTGCGTTTTGGAGTAAATATGAGGAGTTGATTTATGAGTGGAGAAGAAGGACTAATCTTCCTTTGGCTTGGGTGGAGTTTGAAGATTTGTATTTGAGGCTTCTTGAGTATAGTGAGAAACATAACCCTGTCTCTGATATGGTTGTTACTTTTAAATCTAGGAGAAAGGCACTTGGTTTACCAACTTATACTAATCGATGATCTATCCTAATACATCTATATACATAACACAGAATCCCTTCTTTCAGCCAGAGAAGCCACAATATAGGTTATTTCTCACTTCACATATCTGTAATGATAGTCTTATTTAGACTCAGGAAAAGTTACACATAGAAATGAATTACACTAAAATATATTCTGACGAAAAAGGAGAATCCCACTTCAAAGATATAGAGATAGAACTCGAACTAGTTGATTATGCACCGCCTGCACCACCTTTTATGGTCTCCCAATTCATGCCAGCACACCAGTATGGGTTTACTTTATTCGAGTCTGGTTGGTATGGTGATTGGCATCCTACTCCAATGAAACAAATCTATTTCCTTCTTTCAGGAACCATGGAGGTTACGGTGAGTGATGGTGAAAAGAGGTTGTTTGGTCCTGGTAGTATTGCGTTAGTTGAGGATACTATTGGCAAAGGGCATAGGTCTAAGGTTATTGGTTCTGAGGATGTAAAAACAGTAGTAATACAACTGGAATCTAGACAATAATCGATGATTTTATCCTCATATCGATGATTTTATCCTCACATTAAGACTAATAAGTTTTAATTACAAATTAACAAACAATCTAAACATGTCTGGGTTTAAAATCGTATCATTACTAAGTTTCCCACTAGAAACGCAGATAAACTGGTTTAAACAAGTCCTCGATCCCTCATCATTCGAACTCCTTCAAGTATCAGAACATGCTAGTGAAAAAGAAATCTGTGAAGCAGTAAAAGGTGCTAAATGCATCTTCCATGGCCCTGGTAGATTCATAGATCGTCGAATACTTGAATCAGCTAAAGGCACTCAACTCTTTCAGTTCGGATCTATTGGATACGATAACATCGACATTGAAGCTGCAACAGAGTTTGGTATACCTGTAGCAAACAACCCAGGCTGGAGCGCTATACCTGTAGCCGAACACACAATAATGGCAATGCTGGTTCTATTGAAAAAAACATTCTACATACATGAGGCATTAAATCGCGGTGTCTCAGTCAAAGACGAGTTAATAGCACCGGGAAATAATCAGGTTTTGGAGCTTTACGGGAAGACCGTTGGCATACTTGGTTTAGGGGATATTGGCTCCCATGTTGCGCGTAGATTGAAGCCGTTTGGAGTAAGAGTAGGCTATTTCAAGAGGAATCGTTTGACGCCTGAAGAAGAAAATGAGTTAGGAGTCACGTATCGGACATTTGATGAGTTACTTGAGGAGTCGGATATCTTCACAATACATGCACCGTTAAACAATACGACTAGAGGCATGATCGGGAGAGATCAAATCGCTAAAATGAAGAGGGATTCGATATTGATCAATACGGCGAGACGGGATATAGTTGATGAAGAGGCTCTAGCTGATGCTCTTCGGGAGGGAAGGCTTTCAGGCGCCTGTCTTGATGTTCCCCGAGATGCTGAGGACACGGAGATGCTTCACAGGAGATTTGAAGGGGTGAAAAACATGCTCTATACTCCTCACATGTCAGGTGGTACAAGGGAAGCTATGATCCGAGCTATAAAACAACCTATGGAGAATGTTGCTCGTCTGTTTTATGGTGAAAAACCTCTCTATATAGTGAACGAGGTCTAACAAGTAATCTGGATAATCGCTGCAAAGAAGCCCGTATCACGCGTTTTGATATATCCATCGCCGTGGTGTGGGGCGATGATTTTATCCTCGTTTTACAATTCCATCACTGTGCAAATAGATGGTTAAAGATCTGGGTCATTGATGATGCTAACAAGTTTGTCACTGTTGATACTCCCCCCAAATACTATGCTGACTGATTTACCTCGTACTTCAAACGATTCTTGAAGAGCAGCAGCGACAGCTAAAGCTCCAGCTCCTTCAACAACCATCTTATTCCTTAGAATGAGGTGTTTCATGGCTTTCTTAATCTCTTTCTCAGAAACCAGCACAACATCATCAACCACCTCTCTAAGTAATGGATAAATCTCATCTCGTATAGGTGCAGAAATATCAGAGATAGTCTCTTCAAGTATCATTTCAAACCCTTTTCCAGTCTTAAACGCCTCAGACAGTGCTGGTGTAACTTCAGGTTGAACCCCCACAACACGCATAGAAGGCTTTAATTGCTTCAAGATGGCTCCCACGCCACACATCAATCCACCACCACCAACAGGAACATAGACTGTATCCACATCGGGCATATCTGCCAAAATCTCAAGACCTATAGTACCGTTTCCAGCCCTGAACTCATGATTAAACCAAGGATGAATGAAAGTATAGGACTCTTGTTCCCATCCATTTCCTAGGAACCATTTCCGGGCTTCCTCAAAGGGGAGTAATACAGTGTCCACACCATATGATTTGATGGCTTCTATTTTTGAAGAAGGAACTTTATCAAATAGCACTGATTTTGCGTATACTCAATAGTATTTTGCGGTCCATCCAAGTGCTTGCGCTGTGTTTCCAGCACTGAATGTACTGAGCCCTTTCTCTCGTTGTTCGTCAGTGAGCGATGCTACTGCGTTGAATACCCCTCTTATTTTATACGAGGTGACAGGTTGTAGGATTTCTGGTTTTAAGTAAATATTCTGTTTTGGTTCATAGGTATGTAGAGGTATGAGAGGAGTGTGTATCGCTACGTTTTTTATACGTTCAACTGCTTTCTCTGATTCTTTTACTGTGTTATGTCTCAGCATATATTTTCGTGCAAATAATGGAATCACACGTGGATAATATTATTCATACTTCACTATATTTCCATGTAACTAAGAACAATCTGATAGAGCAAGGGCAAACCCTTTTAATTTATTTAAAAAAGTCTCATCAACATGCCTCAAGTACAAACCCTATCCGAGACCCAGATAACGGAGATGGCTAGAAACGCCCTCAAGTCCGAGCTAACGGCCGCAGCCATATACACGAGGCTCGCTCAAAAATACAGAGGCAAAGAGATATCCGGTAAACTGGAGGAGTTCGCTGCCGCCGAGCATAGCCACGCCGAGTTCTGGGCAGAATTCCTCAAGAGGAGAAAACAGAACCCCGACGAGGTCAAGATCAGCACCCTATATGTGGAAGCGCTGGCTTTTATCTATAGGCTACTAGGGTTGGGCCTGACCCTCAAGCTTCTGGAGTCCGGGGAGAGGAGGATGATACATGGCTACGCCACCATGCTCGGCTCAACCCGCCTCTCACAGGAGGAGCGAAACGGCGTCACCAGGTTCCTCCTAGCGGAGCTGGCCCACGAGGAGGAGTTCACCGAGTACGAGGCCGACTTCAAGTTCTTCATAGCCAAGACCGCCACCATATTCACCCAGACCAGCGGCGGCCTCGTCCTCGTCCTATCCACCGCCATCGGCCTCTCAGGCGTCTACACCGACCCCCGAACCATCGGAGTAACCGGCCTCATCGTAGGCATAACCAGCGCCCTCAACACCGTCGTCGGGTTCTACTACTTTGGCAGAACCAGCCGCAGACTCAACCAAGACATACTCAATAGGATCAAGACCACATGCACCTGCGCCCCCGAAGCCTACGCCGACCGCGTCAAGAAACACATGCTCAGACGCAACTACAACGAAGAACTAGCCGAACTCATCGCCCAAGAAGCCCGGGAGAAGAACCTCATCGAGACCATCATCGCCGAGGAAGAGTACGGCATCAAAGGCGCCCTACCGGACCCCATGCAAAGCGCAGCATGGGCAGGCGTATTCAAGACCATAGGTACCTTTCTCCCCCTCACCCCCTACCTCCTCGGCCTACCCATAAACGTAAGCATAGTAGCGTCCATACTCATCACCTTCATCCTCCTAGCTGTAGCCGGAAGCCTAGCCGCCATCGCCGCCGAAGTCAGCGTCAGAGACAAAGTCACCGAACTCGTGTCAGGCGGAGCAGTACTAGCCACCCTAACCTACATACTCGGAAAATCAGCGAACATACTGCTGAACATCCTCAACGTCGGCTGAGTTCTCGTGTATAAATGAGTGGTGAGTCTGTCTAGAAGCGGAGCCAGCGAAGACCTAACTATTCTTTTAGATAACCAAGAACCGAGGGACGGTACAGTAAAAATATCGTGGCAACCGCAATGAAGCCAATAACCGCCTGTAATATACTCCTACCAACCATGGGAACCTGTACAAGCACCCAGGCCACCTCAACCACAGCCATAACTAAAGCGGGTCTCCACGCCCAGAGCCTACCCCTATAGAAGCCATAAGCCAAGACCCCGGGTAACACGCCGTAGGGCCCCAAGAACCAGAGCCCAAGAAGAGTCAGACTCTGGAACGGAATCTTATCCTTGACAGCGTCCAACCCCATTCCCTTTCCCGAGGGATCAGAAAGCAAGCCGATGCCAGATGCAACCCCAAGCACTACTATAAACAACTCGATGATTATGAGCACCTTAAGCGCGGAAGGTTTGGGCATCACATTCCTCTACCTGTAAGACGATCTCAATAATGACTTGCCCTACCTCTAGATCATCAAACTAATTATTAAAATTCAGTTGTGCCACATAACAAAGAAAAATCGACGCGCCAAGTCACCCAACACACCATCATCTAAGGGGGAAGGGGGGAGACAAGAAAAGCTGGACCGACGCCCCTCCCACTAGACGAGTGCCAGAAAACCCAGAACGGACGTTATACAAAAGCGTAATGGTAAGCCTGGCAAAAGTTTGTTCCCTGTGACCGCTTTAAAAAAGAGATGGGGGTGGACTAGATGTCCATGTCCTCGTCCATGCCGCCGCCGGGTGGGCCGCCGGCGCCCATGTCTGGGCCGCCGCTCTTCGCCGCCAACACGTCGTCGATCCTGAGGATCATGGAAGCCACCTCGATGCCGCTCTTGATGGCCTGCTCCTTCACCACCGTGGGCTCCACCACTCCCTCGCCCATCATGTCGATGACGCCCTCGCCGTAGACGTTGACGCCCATGTAGGCGCCGTTCTTCTTGGCGTGGGCGGCCTTCATCGCCACCATGGTGTCCAGGATGTCAAGGCCGGCGTTCTCCGCCAGCGTCCTCGGGATGATCTCCATCGCGTCTGCGAACGCCTCGATGGCCAGCTGCTCGCGGCCACCCACCTGGGCGGCGTAGCCGCGCACGGCCTTGCTCATCTCCATCTCGATGCTGCCGCCTCCGGCAACCATCTTGGGGGTCTCGGCTACGTCGCTGACGACGTAGAGAGCATCGTTCAAGGCCCTCTCCGCCTCGTCGATCATTCGCTCCAGGCCCGCCCTGACGAAGATGGCGACGGCCTGGGGGTCCTTGCACTCCTCGACGAAGACCATCTTGTCGTTGCCAACCTTCCGCTCCTCGACGACTCCGCAGGCCCCCAGATCAGTCTTCTTGAGGTCCGCCAGGTTGTTGACGACCTTGCCGCCCGTGGCTTTGGCCAGCTTCTCCATGTCGCTCTTCTTGACGCGTCTGGCGCTGAGCACGCCCGCCTTGGCGAGGTAGTGCTGGGCCATGTCGTCGATGCCCTTCTGGCAGAAGAGCACATTGGCGCCGGTTTCCACCACCTGGTCAACCTTCCTCTTCAGCATGTCGGACTCCTGGTCCAAGAACGCCTTGATGCTGTCGGGGCTGGTGATCCTGATCTCGGCGTCGAACTCTGTCTTCTTCACCTCGAGGGCCGCGTCCAGCAACGCGATCTTGGCGTCCTTGATCTTCTTGGGCATGCCGTCGTGGACCACCTCCTTGTCCACGATTATGCCGTGGACCAGCTCGGTCTCCGCGAGGCTCTGCCCCTCCTTCTTCACGATCTGGACGTTGTCCACATCTGCGATGACGGTGCCGTCCCTCTTCTCGACGATCAGCTTGATGGCCTCGATGACGATGCCGCTAAGGTGGTCCCGGGCGCTGCTCACGGCCTTGCTCCTGATGCTGGTGTTGCTGATATTCATCAGGGTCTCTACGTCGTTCATGTCCACGTCCATGGAGACTTTCTCCAGGGTTTCCAGAGCCTTCTCGGCCGCCTTCTGGTATCCGCTGATGATGATGCTTGGGTGGATGTTGTCCTCCAATAGCTCGCTCGCCTTCTTCAGCAGCTCGCCGGCCAGCAGCACCGCAGTAGTGGTTCCATCACCGACCTCCTTGTCCTGGGTCTTGGCGACCTCGATCATCATCTTTGCGGCGGGGTGCTGTACGTCGATCTCGTCGAGCACCGTGGCTCCGTCGCTTGTGATGGTGATGTCGCCTAGGCTGTCGATGAGCATCTTATCCATGCCCCGTGGGCCGAGTGTGGTCTTCAGCACCTCTGCGATTATCTGAGCCGCCATCATGTTGCTTTTACGTGCGTCGCGGCCTCTGCTTCTCTCTGTGTCCTCCTTCAGGACGATTACGGGTTGTCCTCCATAGTATGCCATTTCATCTGCCTCCTACATCATGGGCGGCATTCCGCCTGGCATTCCGCCTGGCATGCCTCCCATTCCTCCTCCCGGTGGTCCTGCCGGTGCTTTCATCTTGGAGACGGCGATCATGTCGTCTATTTTCAGAAGCATCGTGCTAGCCTCGGTTGCTGACTTGATTGACTGAGCTTTGACGACCATGGGCTCATAGACATCAAGCTTCGTCATATCGGCTATCTTGTTGTTGAAGCCGTCGACGCCGATCCATTTCTTGCCTTTGGCGTGCTCGCTCTGCATCTCGCTGATAGCGTCGATGGGATCCATCCCGCTGTTCTCCGCGAGGGTCGTCGGTATGACCTCGAGGGCTTCGGCGAAAGCGTTGACGGCGAGTCTCTCGCGGCCAACAAGCTTCTCCGCGTAGTCGCGTAGCAGCCGGGCGACCTCGATCTCGGGTGCCCCGCCGCCCGCGACGATCTTAGGCTCCTCGACGACATCTTTAACGACGCAGAGGGCGTCATGGATGCTTCTTTCAGCCTCGTCGACGACGCGCTCGGTGCCTCCTCTGATGAGGATGCTCACGGCCTTGGGATTCTTGCATCCCTCGACGAAGATCATCTTGTCGTCGCTCACCTTACGCTCCTCGACCTGCTTGGCGTAGCCTGCGTCGCCGCTGTTGAGCTGTTCGACGCTGTTAACGACCTTGGCGCCCGTCGCCTTTGCGAGGGCCTCCATGTCGCTCTTCTTGAGTCTACGAGCGGCGAGGATACCCTCGCGGCTGAGGAAATGCTGCACCATGTCGTCTATTCCCTTCTGGCAGAGCAGCACGTTGATGCCCGCTTCCTTGACCTTCTTGACCATGTCGCGGAGCATCTGCTCCTCCTGGTCGAGGTAAGCCTGCATCTGGTCAGGCGTCTCAATGGCGATCTTAGAGTCGAACTCGGTCTTCTCGATCTCCATGGCCGCGTTCAGCAGGCCGATCTTGGCTTCCTTAACCACCTTAGGCATGCCGTCGTGAACGACCTCCTTGTCGATGATGAGGCCCTTGATGAGCTTGGTGTCCGTCATGGAGGCGCCAGGCTTCTTCTCAACTTTGACGTTGTCGAGGTCCGCCTTGTACTCGCCGTTGCTCTCCTCCGCGATCTGGAGCACAGCGTCCACCGCGATGTCGCCGAGGTGGTCGCTGTAGCCGCTGATGAGCTTACTTGCCATGGTGGTCATTGCCACCTTTTTGAGCATCTTCTTGTCCTTGGGGTCGACCTTCTCGGCGATCCTTTCAAGGATATTCAGGGCCTCGGCCTCAGCCTGCCTGTAGCCGTCGATGATGACGATGGGGTGTACCTTCTTGTCCATGAGCTCCGTGGCCTTGCCCAGAAGCTCACCCGTTAGGATTACGACGCTCGTTGTTCCGTCACCGACCTCGTCGTCCTGGGTCTTCGACACCTCAACCATCATCTTGGCTGCGGGGTGCTGTACGTCCATCTCCTTGAGCATCGTGGCGCCGTCGTTCGTAATGGTGACGTCACCGAAGCTGTCGACAAGCATCTTGTCCATGCCCTTGGGGCCTAGGCTGCTCTTCACCGCCTCGGAGACGATCCTAGCGGCCATGATATTGTTGCCGCGGGCGTCTTTGCCGGTGGAGCGCTCAGTGCCTTCCTTCAGGATGAATATAGGCTGTCCTTGTGCACTCAATTTTTTTTCTCCTTAGAGTTTTCCACGGGTATACCGCGGAGCGAACCTACCAAGTAATCTCTGTCGTACTTTGACTTTTCGCCGCTCATGGGTATACCACTTGTGGTTGTAAACCGAGAGTTGTATACCTAGGCTTATAAAAAACCTTTTGGTGGTCCCTCGGGGTTCTAGATGAAATCTCTGAGCTGAATTATATTGTTTTCCCTTTCCACGAGGCCCTCTTTCTCTAGCTCCGTGACTATGTCCCGGATCATGTCCTCCCGAAGCTGGAAAGTCCGGGAGAGCACCTCTACGCTCGTGGGGCCCTGATCCACTATGTGGTGGACAACCTGCTTCTTTCGGCGGTCCATCTCCTCGAGGGCGTTCTGGGTCGCCCCCAGGGCGAGGTTCCTTATGTAGAGGAGCCTTGCGCGGCGCTTCTCGAGGCTGTCCAGCTCGTCGTCGATGGCCTGTACGATCTGGCTCAGGGGCGTCACGTCGTCCGGGTCGAGGCTGTCCTCCTCGATGTCTTTCACCTGGGTCTCGAGGCGCTCCATGTGGTTGTCGTGCTGTATCCACTGCCCGGGGTTGTTGAAGCTGATGAGCCGTTCGTTGTAGAGGGCGGGGCTGAAGTCGATTTGGAGGCTGTAGAACTTGTTCAGGTGGAAGACGTTCTTGTCCGCGCCCCTGTTGCTCTTCTGCCGGACCACGTCGACGAGCTCGGCGTCCCTGATTACCTTAAGGTGTTTGGCGGCTAGCT
>WOR8_10005001_pt1 | contig 13044 bp, 14 predicted proteins | sample DeeMarSeWOR38_10_FD_19890 | JGI IMG/M metagenome (IMG submission 19890) | reverse complement strand
AGACTGAACGCCGCGAGGAGATCGCCAGGATGCTCGGCGGGCTGACCGTCACGGATCAGGCCCGCGCCGCAGCTGAAGCACTGTTGCGAAGCGCCTCCCAGTGATACGCGCGTTCTAGATACGTTTCGGCCCGACCAGCGTCCGCAACATCCCATTCACGACGACCTCGCCGCTGGGATCTTTGAGCGTGACCGGAACATCGTATTCGTTCCTCATGCTCGACTGGATCGGCGGGATGCGGCACTCGCCCGTGATCGTCCCGCGAGCCTTCTTGACGTAGTCGAGGCTCATGCCCGAAACGATGAACCGAGCATCATCGGGGAGCGAATACGCGAGCGCGAGGTTTCCGGTGAGCTCGACCAGGTTTGCCAGCGCGACCGCATGAACGCAGGAGAGGTGGTTTCGAACAGCCTTGCGATCGTCGAGGGTGACCCTCGCGTAGCCATCACCCAGCTCGCGCACCACCGCGCCGAGCGTCCCCGTATAGGGAGCCAGGCGTCCGATCAATCGGCTGAAGACGTGGCGCCCACCGGGAATCTTTTCCAGACGGTCCCAGGCCGCCCGCACGACGTTGGTCTTGGTTTCGGTGGTGAGCGCCTCGGCCCGAAGAAACGTGGTCACAGCCATCTCCGAAAACTACCGCAGGCCCGCGCCGCCGCCAACGTGCGTTCGTGCCGCCGAGCCGTGCAGAAACCTCTCGGCACGTCGAGCGTAACGAAGCGGGCCGAGCGTCGTACGCCAAAGTACAACCTCTCCTTCATTTGATCCCCCCGCCTGGCCCGGACGGCCCCACCACCCGCCGGTCGCCAGGCGGGGACTTGATCAGCGGCTGATCAGGTCGCCCAACTGGGTGAGGCTCTCATGGGTGCCACCCAGGGTGAACTCGAGGTGCTTCGAGGTCATGAAGTACCGATAGAGCGGGTAGTCCCGATCGAACCCCATCCCGCCGTGCACGTGTTGGGCCGCCGCCACGACCCGCGCACCGGCTTCCGATGCGAAGAACTTGGCCACCGCAAGCTCCTTGTCGGCTTGGAGGCCTTGCTCGAGGCGCCAGCAGGCCTGCCACATCGACGAACGCATCGCCTGGACGTCGATGTACGCATCTCCCACCCGCTGGGTCACGCCTTGGAACACACCGATGGGTACACCGAACTGCTTGCGTTCGCCGGCATAGTTGGCGGTCATGAAAAGTGCCTGCTCCGCGATTCCGTATTCGACCGCGCAGATGCCCAGGGTGGTGCGGTCGACGAGGTACCGCAGCACTGCCGCACCGGTGGCCGGTCCGCCGAGCACGTCCGTGGCCGCTACGGGAACCGACTCGAAATCGAGCAACCAGAGCGGCTGCCCGTTCGTGCCCTGCTGTTGACCGAGGCGGACCGCTTCGCTCTTCGGATCGATCAGAAGCACCAGGGTGATGCCCTCCTCGGTCCTTGCCGGAACCAGGATCCGATCTGCGCGGTCGGCATAGGCAACGTTGCTGAATCGTCCGGTGACCTTCCAGCCATCGCCCACTGACTTTGCCACCGCCGAAGGTTTCTGTGGATCGCGACTCCCCGTGTCGACGAGCGCAGGCGTGAGGATGATCTGGCCCTGACCGATCCCCTCGAGAAATCGATCCTTCTGCTCGGCCGTTCCAAATTCAGCGAGCGGCAATGCTCCGGAGACGAGCGTTTCGATCGCCGGGATCGGCGCCACGCTGCGACCCACTTGTTGCAGCAGCAAGCAGAGCTCGGTCAGACCCAAGCCAGCGCCACCGTACTCCTCCGGAATCGCGAGCCCGAGCATCTCCGATGCGGCGAGCTGCGACCACGCACGCTCGTGAAACCAGATGCCCTCTTTGGCGAGAGCTTTGAGCGACTCGTCACTGACGATGTCGGTGAGCACCTGTTTGACGAGATCTCGAATGCTCTTCTGATCTTCCGTGAAAGAAAAATCCATGATGTCCCTCGTCAGCGTCGCCCGAGGCGGGGCATGCGCAGCCCCGCCTGGCAAATGATGTCGCGTTGGATCTCGTTGGTGCCGCCCCCGAAGGTCAGCACCAATGACATGCGGTAGTACTTCTCGAGGCGGCCACGAAGAAGCGCGCCCTCGGAGCTGTGGTGAAGAATGCCAGGCGCGCCGTGCACCTCCATCAAGAGCCTCGATCCCTCGACGTAGAACTCCGAGCCGAACACCTTGATCGCAGAAGCATCGGCCGGCGAGAGCTTGTCCTCGGCGATCCCCCAAGCTTGCTGCCAATTGAGGAGCTTGAGGACTTCGAGCTTCGCGTACACCCTGGCGAGGTTGGTCTTCACCCAGGGAAGATCGATGATCATCCCACCGTCCCCGTTTGGCGTCTTCTTCGCCCATTGCACGGTTTCGGCGTAGATCTTTTCGAGCGGACCGACCGAGCAAAGCGCGACTCGCTCGTGATTGAGCTGGGTCGTGATCAACTGCCAGCCTTTGTTCTCGCCACCGACGACATTGCCGATCGGTACTCGAACATTGTCGTAGTAGACGGCATGCACGTTGTTTTCGCCGAGCGCATGCATCGGCGTGATCTGCACGCCTTCGGCATCCGCGGGCACGATGATGATCGAGATGCCTTTGTGGGGCGGCGCATCGGGATCGGTGCGGCACGCGAGCCACATGTAGTCCGCATGGTCCGCCAGGCTCGTCCAGATCTTCTGGCCGTTGATCACGTAGTGGTCGCCCTCGCGTACCGCGCTCGTCTTGAGCGAGGCCAAGTCAGTGCCGGATCCAGGCTCGGTGTAGCCGATCGAGAAGTGACACTTGCCCTCGAGAATCTTCGGCGGGTACTTCGCCTTCTGTTCCTCCGTGCCGAACTTGAGCAGCGTCGGCCCGACGGTGTTCAGCGTCAGAATGGGAACGGGGAAGCCTGCGCGTTGCACCTCGTCGAAGAAGATGAACTGCTCGATCGGCCCACGGCCCTGACCGCCATGTTCCTCGGGCCAGCCGATGCCGAGCCAGCCGTCAGCGCCGAGCTGCTGCATCGCCTTGTGATAGAGGGGGCCGCCGCCTTCCATTTCGTCGAGCTCGGCGAGCAGCTCATCGTCAATCAGGCGGGCGAAATAGCTGCGCAGCTCGTCGCGCAGCGCCTTTTGTTCGGGGGTGTAATCGAAATACATGGCCTCGCGGTCTCTGGCATCTGCGCCGGAGTGAAACGTGTTCTAGTTTGAGGCGCCTGCCGTGACAAGCAAAGGGAGACCGAAACACGAAAAAAGCCGGCTCCGAAAGAGCCGGCTTCTGCATGAGAGCGATGTGGAAACGCTAGTGGCCGACGTGCTTCTTGACGTCGTCAGCGGCTGCCTCGGCCTCTTCTGCAGCCTCCTCGGCAACTTCCGCCGCCTCACCTGCGGCCGCGGCGGCCTCGTCCGCGGCAGCCGCGGCTTCGTCAGCAGCCTCGTCGGCCTTCTTGCAACCCATCATGGCCGCGCACAAACCGAGCGCGAGACCCAATCGAAAAATGGTCCTGGTCATGTTGATTCTTCTCCCTTGGTTTGCGCGGAGGCTCACCCACTGCACCCACGACGCCCCGCACCAGGTGTGGAACTAGCCGCTTCGATCAGGGCCGTCAAACCTGTCACATACATGAGCGCACCTGCGTCGGCCCCCGGTAGGAGCGCGCGATCGTTCGTCTCGCTGGCGCTTTCGCCGCGTAAACGCCCGCAACAACGGGCAGAAGCCCGATCGGGGGAAGAAGTTGGGTTGTGAAGAAGAGCGATTAATCCGCTTCTGCTGTCACTCGTCCTGCAATTGTCATTTTGTGTCGCGGTTGTTCAGGATAAGGCTGCTTCTCGACCGCGTCACGCGCTGCTAGAGGTTCGACGGCCATGATCGCAACTCGGCTCGGCTTCATGTGGCTGCTACTCGTGGCCACGGGATGCGGTTGGGGAGACCCGAGGGAGCAGATCGCGCTCGGGGACCCCATCGAGTCGGCCGGCGTCCGTGGACTCGGCGCGCTCGCGGACGGACGACGCGCGATGACTGGCGCTCCTTGGAACGCGAGCAGCGCGGCTGTCTTCGAGGACGACGCCTTCGTCGTGTTCGACCTCGGCGAGGTGACCGCGATCGACGCGGTGTACGTTCAGGGCGACAACAACGACCGGTTCATCATCGAGACCTCCGTGGATGGCGACCACTACTCGAAGCTCTGGACGGCGCCGGCCGTCGGCGGAGAAGGTCTCCGGGCTCGCTGGCGCAAGGACCTCGGAGGATCGGGTCGTTTCGTCCGTGTGAGCGCAGATGGAGGCGATCGCTGGGTGAGCTTGAGCGAGATCCAGCTCTTCACCGCAGCACCATCGATTTGGCCGCCGCTCGTCGCAGTCGACATCGAGATGACGCAGTCACTCTGGGCCCGCCTCGCGCTGCTCCTCTTCACTGTCTTCGCACTCGCGGCTGCGGCGTTTCATCGAAGCGGCTCGAAGCGGTCGGTCGCATTGTGGACCCTCGTTGGCGCTTCGGCGCTCGCCGCAGCCTACGCGCTCGTAGCGACCTGGCCGGCGGACACGGCATTCATCAATCTGTCGCGGGCCGTCGCGGCTATCGTCGCCAGCGCAGTGGTGCTGCGCTTGGGGTTTTGGCCCGACCGGGCCCAGAGCCGGGCTTCGACGGCGCTGCTCACGGCCATGGCCGCCTTGTCCGTGCTCGCGTTCTACAATTTCGGCCACCCTCAGTTTTACGATGCTGCGCAGCGCAAACCTACATACGTTCACACCTGGGACATGCGCGTGTACTTCCCGGCCGTGAAGTACGCGCACGAGCTCGGGTACGACGGCGTGTACCTGGCGAGCGTCAAGGCATACGCGGACGAACGACTCGACGGCTCCCTCGACTCCATCGCAGACACCCCAATCCGCGACCTGCGTACCTACGAGATGCGTACCGTTCGCGAGCTCGAGGACGACATCCACGCGGTCAAGAATCGCTTCACCCCAGAGCGCTGGACCGAGCTCAAGCGCGACATGGCGTACTTCTGGAACGCGATGGGTAGGCGCGCGTACCTCGACAGCCTGCGAGACCACGGCGGCAACGCCACGCCAGCGTGGTTGCTGCCTGCGTATTGGATGTACCACTCGGCAGATGCGAACGAGTCGACGCTGCTCTGGGGCGCTCTCCTGGACCCACTGCTGTTGCTGTTGTTCTTCCTCGTCGCGTCGCGAACTTTTGGTCTTCGAACGGCCCTGGTGTGCTTGGTCGCGTATGGTGCGACGACGGTATACCAGTTCGGGAGTAACTGGGGCGGCTCGACTCTTCGAAGCGACTGGATGGTGTTGATCGGACTCGGGGTATGCGCGCTCGAGTCACGTCGGATGGTCCTTGCCGGCATGCTTCTCGGGTGGGCCGCGATGATTCGTGCATTTCCCATGCTCGCGCTCGTCTTCCTCGTGGTTCCTGTTGGCTGGAAGTGGGTGGATGCGTGGCGTGCTGCCCGAGCCGGTGGCGCGAGTCATCGCCCGTGGGCCAGTTTCGCCGCGCTGATGCGCGTCGGAATGGGTGTCGTCGTGATCGTCGTCGTGATCGGAGCCGTGTCGACCGCGACATTCGGCTGGGAGAAGTCCTGGGGGGCCTGGTCAGACAAGATCTCGATGCACGCCAACAGGCCCAATGTGAATCACGTCGGCCTCACTGCGCTGGTGAGCTTCGACCCGGACAACCTGTGGCACAACCTCCGAAAACGCGGCGAGGATCCCGAGCTTTGGGGACCACGAACTGCGCAGACCATGCGGGATCGTCGGTGGATCATCATCTCGGGGATGCTCCTCTACACCGCGCTCGCAGTGCTCGCATGCCGCAGACTGAGACTTGGTGACGCTGCGGTGATCGGAACGATGCTGATCCCGATCTACTTCTATCCGTCGAACTACTATCTGCACATCCTCTTTCTATGGCCCTTGATGCTCGCCGCGTGGAGCGGTGGCGGGCGGGAAAAGGAGTGGGCGCTTGCCGCAGCGACAGTGCTACTCACCTGTGCGATTCAGTGGTTCGGCTGGTCGATCCCGGGAAACTACGGACAGTTCTTGTTCTGGAGCGGTACGTTGCTCGTCGCCATCGCGGTGTTGATGCTGATTCCCATCACAGCGGAGCGACGGCACAACCCTACCCTCGGAACTGCTTGAAGTCGGGCGGGCGCCTTTCCATGAAGGCCTGGAAGGCTTCCATGTTCGCCGGCGACCCCATGAGTGTCTCGAAGCCCTCCATTTCGAGCTTCCGTGCGCGGGCTACTGCGTCTTGGTGCATCGCCTTCATGATGCGCTTGATTCCGACGAGAGACTCCACTGGCCACTGCGCCATCTCGCGCGCCTTTTCGAGCGCAGTGTCGAGCAGCTCTGCGTCGGGGAGGACGCGCGTGGCCATTCCGTAGTCGAGGGCCTTCTGCGCATCGAAGAATTCGGCGGTGAAGAGAAGCTCGGCGGCTTGCTTGTAGCCGATGGTCGCGGGTCCGAGATACGCGGCAGCCGCCTCGGTGACGAGGCCGAGGCTCGCGAAAGGGAAGCGCAACTTGGCACTGTCCCCGAGGTAAACGACATCCGCATGGAAGAGTACGGTGGCACCGAACCCAATCGCGCAGCCTTTCGCGGCGCACAGCAGCGGTTTCTCGAACGCGCAGATCGCATCCATCATGCGCTCGAAGGGCGGCTCGCCATCCTGCCGCATGTCGATCGCAGAAAGGTCGAGCCCGGAGCTGAAGTCGGCCCCGGCACCGGTGAGCAAGAGCACCGCCACGCGGGGGTTGGCATTGGCCTCGGCAAAGGCATGACCCAAAGCCAAGAAGGCCTCCGAGCTGAAGGCATTCCGTCGGCTGGGTCGGTTCATCGTCAGGGTCAGGACCCCGTCGGAATCGAGCGAGGAGAGGACGAGTGGATCGGGCATGCACGGGTGGTAGCACAGCAGGAGCTCTCCGCGCGGAGGCCCCGAGCAAGCCGGAGGTGCCTCGGACGACTTGGCTAGAAGGCCCTGCCGCCCCTGTCTCTCAGTAGGCCAAATAGGTTCTTCAAGATCGCCCGCCGCATGTCGGCGTTCTCGAGTGCCGCCGGATGCAACAAGTGCACCGGTCTGAACACGTGCGAGGCGCCGATGAGCTCACCATCGCGGCTCCAGGCTGTGGCTGTGAATTCGGCGCTGAGGTCGCCCCGAGCGAAACGCTCGCCGGCCGGAAGCGCCAACCGGAATTCGGACGGAAAGCCGCTGAAGAGCCCCTCGGGCACCGCTCGAACGTCCGCGAGCGTGTCGTGCGCTCGCTCCGCCATCGATCGGGTGCGGAGCGAGCCGAACAACTCGGCCACGGGGCCGACCGACGTACCGATGGCGAGCACGGCGGCCCCCTTCCAGCAGAGCTGACGCGCCCACTCTCGTAGCCGCTCGCTCTCCGCCACGCCCGGCTGGGTCGCGATCACGGCTAGATTTCCTGGCTCCTCGTGCAAGCTCGACGGGGCCAGCAGCGGCCCTTCCGCAACGTCGAAACCATACTGCCGAAGGTCGACGGCAAGCTGAAAGGCCGAGCCATCGTGCACGACGGTTGCCTTGCGCGTCCGCGTCCGAATGCGCGAGTCTCGTTTCTGAGCTTGGTTTCTATGTGTGCGTGTCATCGTCGGGGCTCCAGCCCCTCTCACGACGACCTCGGAAATTTAACCAGAAAGGCCGCCCTGAGAGGCGGCCTTCGAGCGACACAGCGCGCAGGCCACCTCAGTCGGTAAACCAAAAGTAGAAGTTGCGCAGCATGTCGCGGTTGGTCTTCATTTCAGCGCTTAGTTTACGCCCGCTCGACGAAAGATCAAGCATCGGTCCATCGCCCCGACGAGATCAGGCTGAAGGCGCTTGGATCGCCCAGAAAGACGTAGGTCCACGCGAGCAGGGATCCGCGGTTTGTCATCGCGCTCACCAATGATCGGCGGTAGAGCGAGTCCGCCCGGTCGTAGCCGGTGAAGTCCTCGTAGGCATCGAGCTCTTCGAGCAGCGCGTCGGTCTCATCGACCTCGTAGACCTCGCCGTGAACGGCACCGGCCGGACTGAGCACCAAGCCAGGGTACCAGTCGATCCGGACCAACGATGCGCCCTCGATCCGTGCCGGGCCGTGCGCTCGGCGAACCCGAGACTCGAGCAGACCGTAACTCCGTTCACCGCGCATCAGCGTCCCGTACGCGAAGAGTGCGCTCGGCGTCGGCTGTGAAGCAACACCCTGCGCTGCTGCGAGGAAGCCTTCGGGAGCGTGACCGAAGCGTGATAGCCCGCGCATGACCATCGAGCGATACTCGTTGCCGGGGGGAACGAAGTTGCCGACCCTCGCGTCGCAAACGGTGTAGGTCGTCGCGGAGTGAGCCCGGCCGTCGTCGGTCAAGGCGGTCACGGCCATGCGCCGGTAGTAACCACCCGACACACCCTCCTTGGCATCGAGCCCATCCCAATCGTTCACACGGAACAAGGCGCCCGGAGTCGCCGTACCGCGTCGAGGGCGTAGATCGAGCGCCCCACCCTCACGAAGTCGAGACTGGTAGTGAAAGACGAGCTCGTAGTCGGGCAACCACGCCGGCCCAATCGGCTCGATCGAGGCGGCATCATAGCCCTCGGCCCGACACCAGGCGACCCAGTTCTCCGCGTCGAGATTCGATCCGTATGCGAAATAGAGCACGGTTACTTTTTCTGACCGCTGAACTGATCCGTCTTGTCTTTGAAGAGCACGTTGAAGGTGGTGAGCGAGCCGTAGCAGCCGGTGATGTACTGCTGAAGCTGGACTTTGTCCTCGTCGCTGAGGTCTTTGTGGCTGTTGATCTTCTGTTCGAGAACGCGCAGCTTGTCGCGTACCATGACGATCTTCTTGAAGAAGACGTCGAGAGGTATCCGTTTTTCTTGGGTACCTTCCCGCCCCGGGACCATGACTAGCTCACCACCGTTCCAGCGATCGCCCATCTCGACGTCACGGATACCGAGCTCGTCGAGTAGAACTTCCCGAAGGACATTTCGAAAGGTGTCTTGATCCATGTCGATTCCAATCTCCGAGGGGATGTGAGGACGCGCCTTGCCGGACGGCTCTTCGCGATAACGGCGTGGCATCCCGGCGGCCGGCTTTCGCTTGAGCGCTTGCTCCCATGGCAGGTTCTTGGGTTTGTGGCTGGAACAGGTGGCAGCGTCCTTGACCGGCCACTGCAGCTGTCCGAGCCGGCAGCTCCCAGCCCACGAGCCGTCCGGTTCCTCACGCTTGCGGACGTACCAGCCGCAGGTGCCACACCGGCCTGAGAGGTCGCGGGTCATCGGGTGCGGAGGGTAGAGCAGCGGGAGGGCCCGTGCCAGGGCCGGCTTCTCGGGGAAGCCTAGTACCGGAGGCCGAGATGCTCTCGGTAGCGCGCGTCGTCGACCGAGTTGTGGCTCCAGTAGTCGTCGATGATCGCATGGGTTCTCACGGCCGTCGTTCGGAATGGGCCTTCGGTCTCTTCCCAGGCCTGGATGACGTGAGGGAAAGCGGCCTCGTAGTAGATGACGAGCTTGCGCCCGAGGGCTGGATAATCGACCTCGAGCGCGTCGAGCGCGTGATCGACCAGGTCCGTGACCACCTTCGTGCGTCGAGTCACGATGGCTGGGTACGGACGCTGCGCTTTGTGACGCATTCGGAGGTAGTCGAGTGCCGGAACCATGTCCCGTTCACCAGCTAGAATGCGATCGGGAGCGATCCGAACCTGCGCCCAGAGTCCGTCCTCCAAAGCAGCGTCGGGGAGCACGGTCTTCTGGTCAGCCTCGCTCTGGAAGTACGAATGCATCACAGTGTGAAGCCCATCGTCGCGGCGATTGAGCTGACTGTAGACTTGGCCGCACCACTCTTGAACGGTGTTGCTCAGCTTCAAAGTCGGCGCTCCGCTCACGGGGGTGAAGGATGAGGTCATCACGGTATACGGATAGATACCGGTGTAGAATCGACGGTACGCATTGAGCTTCAGCACCGAAATCGCGTCCGCGGCATCTCCACCCTCGTGCTTGACCTGGAGCTTGGGTAGAAAGTCCTCGGTCACGAAGATGAGCACCGCCTCACCGTCGTGGGTTTCTCCGTAGCGTGCCTGGCGGAGCGTGTAGCGTGTCAGCTCGGCCTTGCCCTGATACCAGTATGTGTCGAACGATGAGTGCCGTTCCGCGAAGCTTTCGGGTGCGGGGGGGCCATCGCTCGACCTGAGCGACGACGCTGCGGGCGAAGCGGAAGACTCCCGATCACATGCCGATGCGAGCACCGCGATCGCGAGCAAGATGAGTATGGGGCGCGACACGCACAAGGCATAGGGACTGCCAGGGAAGACGCAAGGTGCTGACGCTGGCGCCGCCAGCGTGTAGCCTTAGACGGGGGAAATGGCCGACCGCTTTCCGAGTCGCTACTGCAATCGCGAGGATGCTCGCCGCGAATTCGGGCCCGATGCGGACCGCTACGCCAGCTACTACTACGTCGGCGACCCGCTCGCAGACGACCTCGCGGCGTGGATGCAGCGAAGTGGCGAGCCCGCAAAAGCTCAATTCGAGCGCGCGCTGAAACACGGGTTGTCGTCGGTATCCGAACCGGCCGCGGAGCTCCGGAGCTTCTTCGAACGTGCGGAGCAGATTCCCCCTTGGGTCGATTTCGCGGAGCTGCGCGAAGGCGCGCTTGCGTATCAGCGCTTCGGGATCCTCGGGATGATCGTCCTCAGTGCTTGGTCTCTGATCAACGGCTACCACTCGAGCGCCGCCGTCAAGCCTCTGGCCTTCACCGGACAGCTTCGGCACAACGCGCAACGACGCCTCGCCGAGACCGCGCGCTTCGTGAGCGAGGCATCGCAAGTCGACGGCCTCCGTCGCGGCCGTCCGGGGTATGAGATTTCGTTGCGGGTCGCGTTGATTCACGCCCACGTTCGAAGCGCATGCGCCCGCTCGCCCGACTGGAGAGCCGAGGACTGGGGCGTACCGATCAACCAAGCGGACATGTTGGGCACGCTGCTCGAGTTCTCGTTGTTGATGATCGATGGCGCACAGCGGCTCGGGTTCCACGTGAGCTCACGCGAGAGGCGAGGAATCCTCTCGATGTGGCGATACTGCGGCCACCTGAACGGTGTGGACCCGTGGCTGCTCATGCATCTCCGAACAGAAGCGGAAACCCGCTACATCGCGGAGCTCATTCGCCTGGTCCAGCCAGGGCCTGACGAGGACTCGCTCGCACTCACGCGGCAACTCCTGAAGGTGCCCAAGCAAAACGCGAGGGGCGCCGGACCAGGTGTCATTGGTTTCGCGGTGAGCCGGTTTCACAACGGTCTCGCCCGCGCGCTAAACGGCCCGGAGATCGCAGACAACCTCGATATCCCGAACGACCTCTGGAAGTACGCGGAGTATCCGGTTCGCGCAGTGCTGACTCCGCTCGAGAGGTTGCGTCGGATCATCCCAGGCGCGAGCCAGCTGGTCGCACACGCCAGCAACACGATCATCCGTAGAGACCTCCAACGCATCTTGCGCGCCAGCGGAGCCGGGCTGGGCACGGGCTAACCGACTCAGAGCATGCCGAGCTCGAGCTTGGCGGCGTCCGTCATGTTGTCCGGCGTCCAAGGTGGATCCCAAACGAGCTCGACGTGAGACGTGGAAACGCCCTCGACGCGGCCCGATTTTTCCGCGACCTCTTCGACCAGCGCGCCTGCTACGGGGCACGCCGGCGCGGTGAGCGTCATTCGGATTTCCGCCCGGCCGTCTTCGGAGACTTCGACACCATAAATCAGACCGAGCTCGTAGATGTTCACGGGAATTTCGGGATCGTAGATCGTCTTCAAAGCCTCGATCACCGCTTCTTCGACACGCGCCGGATCAATCGGCTCCGCGGGCTTGTCGCCGCTCCCCCCAACGGCCTCGCTGATCGCTTCCGTCGGTGGGTGTGGTACGTCGGATACCGGCAGAAACACGTGATCCGACGTGGTTCGCGGCTTGATCTTGTGGATCTTCAAGCGTTCGATGTCGTCGCCCACGGCGCTACTCCGTCTTCGCCACGCCTTCTTCGTCGTGAAGGGCTTGGTTGAGGGTGTGCCAGCCGAGCGTCGCGCACTTGACCCGCATCGGGAACTCGCGGACACCCGCGAAGACCGCCAGCTTGCCGAGCTCCTCGATCTCATCCCCAGAGCCGCCATCGCCGGTCACGAGCGCGTGGAACTTCTCGAACAGTGCCTCGGCGTCACCAACCGTCTTGCCCTTGAGCGCCTCCGTCATCGTCGAGCACGACGCCTGCGAGATTGCGCACCCCTGGCCGATGAAACCGATATCGGTGATCCTGTCGCCGTCGAGCTGGAGTCGGAGCGTAATCTTGTCGCCACAAAGCGGGTTGTATCCGCGGCCCTCGCGATTGTAGGGCTCGGGAAATCGATGATTCCTCGGATTCTTGCCGTGATCCAAGATCACCTCTTGATAGAGCTCGCGCAGATCCATCACGCGAACAGCTCCCGTACCTTTTCGAGGGCGCGCACGAGCGCATCGATGTCATCGGTGGTGTTGTACATCCCGAGCGATGCGCGCGCGGTGGCCGCGATGCCAAAGTGCTCCATGACCGGCTGGGCACAGTGGTGCCCCGTGCGGATCGCGACGCCTTCTGAATCGACGATGGTGCCGACGTCGTGCGGATGGGCCGCCTCCATCAGGAACGAGAGCGCTGCCACCTTGCCCGGAGCCGTTCCAATCAAACGAACCCCGGGCACGGATTCGAGAGCTTCGGTCGCATAGCGAAGCACCGCGCGCTCATGCGCGTGAACCGCCGGTGAACCGCCGTCTGATCGAAGGCTCGATAGTAGTCGATTGCGGCACCGAGCCCGATCGCCCCCGCGATGTTGGGTGTTCCCGCCTCGAACTTGAACGGGAGCTCGTTGTAGATCGTCTCCTCGAAAGTCACCGAGCGAATCATGTCCCCGCCGCCCTGGTACGGCGGCATGCCTTCGAGCCAGCGCTCTTTCCCGTAAAGCACGCCAATGCCGGTCGGACCGTAAAGCTTGTGGCCGCTGAAGGCGTAGAAGTCGCAGTCGAGCGCCTGCACGTCGATCTCCACGTGAGACACCGCCTGCGCGCCGT
>WOR8_10009411_pt1 | contig 13045 bp, 13 predicted proteins | sample DeeMarSeWOR38_10_FD_19890 | JGI IMG/M metagenome (IMG submission 19890) | reverse complement strand
CAGCCTGAAACAATTATTGGCCATTTTGCAGCAAGCTGAATTGCTTATCGCCCCGGATTCCGGACCCGCCCACATGGCAACTACGGTGGGGACCCCAGTCATCGGACTGTATGCCACAACCAATCCTGATCGGGCTCGCCCTTACTTATGTCCTGACCTTGTAGTAAACCGTTACCCTGATGCGGTTTATAAAATGTATGAAAAATCAGTTGATGAAGTTCCATGGGGCATTCGAATTCGTGAACCCGGGACAATGGAGCGAATTAGCATAGAAGACGTCAAAGCCATGCTGGATCAACATATGAACGCTAACTCAACCTGATTCACAAAACTGTAATATCTATACTTGTAAGCAGTTGCATATGCCGTAATATGCAATGAATTTAATATGGTATTATCCCGGTTGAATAGTGACTAACAAACAAGAAATAGCCACAACAAATCTACTTCAGAAAAACTCAATTCATGAAACTCTGGAAGGAAGCAAACACCTGGCAATCAAAGAAGGCCGTCGACAAACTCGCACGGATTGAACCGACCGATATTCACAGTATTGTTGTGATCAAGCATGCCGCCTTTGGTGATATGTTATTATTGCGTCCTTTCCTTATTGAGCTGCGCAAGGCCTTTCCAGGCGCCAGCATTACCTTGAGTGTCATTAGCCATTATCTGCGTGGCCTGCCTGAAGACCTGGTTGATCGTGTCCATGTCGTTCCCAGTACCAAGGAAAAGAAAGGGATTTATAACTCCTATAAAGCCTATAAAGAGTTGGGACCCCAAGATCTCCTGTTTGATCTAACAGCCAGCACACGATCCATTAGCTTAAGCCTGTTAACAAAAGCCAGATTCAAAATTGGCTTTCAATATCGCAGCCTGCACAAACTCATTTATGACATCGCCATTCCTCGCTCGGCTTATCAGTTCGAAGCGGGGACGTTCCTGGAGCAATTAAGCCCCTTGGGCATTGAATATGAATGGCCTCCACGGTTTGAGATGAAGACCACTGAGACCACCCGTAATAAATCCTATATCGTATATTTTCCAACAGCCTCTACCCCGGACAAGTCATGGCCTGCTGATAACTTTAGTGTTTTAATCAAGAATATGGCGAAAGAATTGCCACAATATGAACATATCATCCTGTCTGGCATTTCCGAGTGGGAAAAAGCGGTCGCAAACGATATCATGGCGAGCTTGTCAGAAATAGAGACTGTCACGCAATTGGATGCTGGGCCTGAGGATCAGGCGCTCATCAAGGGGGCGCATTTGCTGGTGAGTAACGACACCGGCATACGTCATTTGGGGATAGCGCTGCAAACCACTACGGTTTGTGTTTTTTTTAATACACCACCCTACAGATACTGGCCGAGATATGGACATCATCAGGTCGTTTATAATCAGGATGCAAGTATCCCGGATTGGCAGGCAGTGGCGTTGGCGATGCGAAGGGCGCTAGCAGTGCAGGCGGATTAAATGCCGGCATAGCCTGAAACGCGAATTGAACATTTTATTTGTTATTAGGAAACAATCATGAAAATTGCTGTCGTTGGTTCAGGCTATGTTGGTCTGGTTACCGGTGCCTGTTTTGCCGAGCGCGGGAATATTGTCACCTGTGTGGATATCGATGAACACAAGATCAACCAGCTTAAACAAGGCAAGACACCAATTTATGAGCCTGGTCTGGACGAATTAATTAAAAATAACGCTTCCGAAGAGCGTATCTTTTTCACAACCAGCCTTGCCGATGCCATGCAAACAGCGGAACTGGTTTTTATTGCCGTTGGCACCCCTCCGGGTGAAGATGGCTCAGCTGATTTGCAGTATGTACTGGCCGTCGCCAAAGAGATTGGTCAGCATCTTTCAAAATATTGTATTGTTGTTGACAAATCGACGGTTCCTGTGGGAACGGCAGACAAGGTCAAAACTGCGATTCAGGCCGAACTGGATAAACGGGGTGCTAATATCGAATTTGATGTTGTAAGCAATCCAGAATTCCTTAAAGAAGGTGCGGCCATCGATGACTTCATGCGTCCAGACCGTGTCGTAGTTGGTACTGACAGTGACAAAGCCGCTAAGGTAATACACGACCTTTATCTTCCCTTTATGCGTTACCATGAGAATATCATTATTATGGGAGTGCGGGATGCGGAAATGACAAAATACGCAGCCAATTCTCTTCTCGCCACCAAGATCTCTTTCATGAATGAGATAGCCAATCTATGTGATCGGCTTGGCGTTGATGTGGAGAATGTACGCAGAGGTATCGGCTCAGACACTCGCATAGGCTACTCTTTTATCTATCCTGGGTGCGGCTATGGCGGCTCCTGTTTCCCTAAAGATGTCCAGGCACTTATTCGCACCGCCAATGAGTATGATTATGATGCGTTTATTCTTAAAGCTGTTGAAGAGCGCAACAGGCAACAGAAATATCGTCTCTTCGAAAAAATTCAAGACAAATTTGGTAAAGACCTGAGCGGCCTCACCTTTGGGCTCTGGGGGCTCGCATTCAAACCTGGTACAGATGATATGCGCGAAGCCCCATCCAAGGTTGTACTACATGAACTTATTGCAGCAGGCGCAAAGGTCATAGCCTACGATCCGGTTGCCCGTAAAGTTGCCCACGAAGAATTACCACAAGACTGGTTCGAGCATGGTCACCTAAGACTAGTAGAACATCAATATGATGCACTTACTGAAGTTAACGCCCTCGTCCTGGTTACTGAATGGAAGTCATTCAATAATCCGGATTTCGACCGAATGAAACAATTGATGAATGAAGCTGTGGTATTTGACGGGCGTAACCAGTATGACCCAGAGCAGATGCGCAGAATGGGTTTTAGTTATATGACAATTGGACGCGACTCCGCCTATGAATAATTATCACCGTAAACGCATTCTCATTACTGGCGGAGCCGGTTTTCTTGGTTCTCACCTCTGTGAACGTTTGTTGAATGAAGGCAACGAAGTACTCTGCCTGGATAATTTCTTTACCGGTACCAAGGAAAACATCATTCACTTGATGGATGAGCATCGCTTCGAGCTAATAAGGCATGATGTTGAGTTCCCCATTCATCTCGAAGTTGACGAAATCTATAATCTCGCCTGCCCAGCTTCACCTATTCATTATCAGTACAACCCCATTCATACTACAAAAACAAGTATTTTAGGCGCATGTCAATCCGATTGGTTTTCGCTCCTGCTATGATGAAGGCAAACGTTGCGCGGAGACCCTCTTTTTTGACTATTATCGTGAGCACAAGTTAAAAATTAAGGTTGCACGTATTTTCAATACCTACGGCCCACGCATGCACCCCAGTGATGGTCGAGTAGTGTCAAATTTCATTATTCAAGCCCTGAAAGGTGAAGATATTACTATATATGGTGATGGTAACCAGACACGTTCTTTCTGTTATGTTGACGAATTGATAGATGGGTTCATCCGACTGATGGCTTCACCTGACGAATTCACCGGACCGGTGAACTTGGGTAATCCGGTAGAATTCACCATCAAGGAACTTGCTGAAAAAGTCATCGACATGACAAGCTCAAAATCCAGAATTACCTATAAACCGTTACCACACGATGATCCCAAACAACGGCAGCCGGATATTACACTTGCCAAAAAAGAACTGAACTGGGAACCCAAGATAAAACTCGAAGAAGGGTTAGTAAAAACTATTCAATACTTTGAAACCCTTATAAAATCATAATCACCCGGCGTTTAGATAAGCTTCAGCACTAATCTCCCATGAGGTAGCTATCAAGCATATTAAAGTGTTTCTCCTCAGAAAAGTTTTCATCAGCAAATGCTTTACCCTGTTTTGCTATTTTTTCATGCAATTCAGGGTTATCCAACAATTTTTTAAGGCACAAAGCCAGCTCATCTGAATTCCCTGGGCTAAACAATAGACCTGTGTCGCCGTCCTGAATAATCTCCGGCACCCCACCAGAATTTGTACCGATAACTGCTGTTCCTGCTCGCATCGCCTCCGGTAGTACCAAGCCAAATGTTTCTGCATAACTAGCAAGTACTACAACATCAAAACATCCCATGATTGATGTGGGTTCCTGATGAAACCCGCAAAAACGAATCTGCAAATCTAATCCGGCTTTTGCTACCATAGCCTCAAGATTTTCATAATAAGCCTTATCCATTACATGACCAATTATCGCTACCTGTATATTTGCATGATCTGTAATTAATTTCGTAATAGCTTCAATAAGCAGGTGCTGTCCCTTTCCATACTCAATTCGCCCAAAAAGACCAACTATAAATACATTTGATTGTAAATCATGTTCTTCGAAGTAATTGGAACAGATTGTCCTATCTAATTGTTTGCTTTCAGGCACACCATAATAAAGCAGATGAATTGTATCTGGTTTTATAGGCAAATATCGTCTTGCTTCATTTTCCAATTTCTTTGTTATTGTCAAATAACAATCGACGTACTTATACAGAAACCTGTGATACCAGTTGTTTTTAGTTCTTGTCAAAGCCATTTGACGGGTATAAACAAGTCTTAATGGCAGGTCACAAAACAACTTTGTAAAGACTGCAAGCGGGAAATCCTTGCGCCAGTGAATATGAATAGTCGAAATATTTTCTGTACTGCACAAACGTGCAAGGCGCCAAGCCGCCAAAAGAGGGAAATAGTGATTTATTACATTACTGTATATATGAGGTATATCTGCTTGCGTTAACCTGGTATCTAGCAACGACTCTTTACTAACAACAGGGATACACGGCAATCCCCTATGATGGTAATAGCGAATTACTTTCTCAGCATATAATTCCAACCCACCGAAGCCTCGTGATAAACATAATTCGAGCAGTTTCATTTCTTAATTGTCATGATTTATTAGGCAAAAACTTTTTACATGCTTCAAACACATGCACTGGTTTGATTGCTCTGAGTCCAAGTTCAGTATCCCCGTAGTCCTCTGATCTTAGCGCAATATAATCTTCTGGTAACATGTATGGTCCGCAATCTTCTGGTGATTTGCCTGAAAACAGGCAAACATTTCTTGTTCCAACAGCGGCCGCAATATGCATCGGGCCAGTATCAGGTGTTATTAGTAAATTCATCCTTTTAATAAGCGCCTTATACCTTTGAAAGTCTGGTTTCATGGTATATAACACAACATTGTTACCAGCATCTTCTACTATTCTCTCTCCTATCGCTTTTTCATCTGGCAGCAAGTCTATTACTATCTTAATATTCAAATTGTTTTCGTTACTATATTTGGCCAGCATATTTATGAGTTCCGCAAAGTATTTTGCTGGCCATTCACGCAAATCATTACGATTCTTACTGGAAAATAAACCTTTTTTTGATCCACTAAAAGATGGGTGAATACCAATAACAAAATCAGTATCAAATATGCCATTATCTGATAATTGAATTCTGGCTTTCTCTAGACCATCATCTGTAACAGGCAACCAATCCCAAATATTAGATATTTCATTTTTAATAGATTTTTGTACTACATTCAGGCAACGCTTTGCATAATTTAGGTGTGATTCACTTTCATCCAATTCAAATACTTTTGCATTTGAATTCTTGTATATTCTCTTATAACTTGACTTCAATTCGAAGTTAAAAATATATTCATAACCAGTTTTCTGAATGTCATTTAATTGTTTGCGTCTTGCAAATATTGTTTGCACCCTCTTGGCTGGTCAAAATATGCACCTCGTGCTCAGGATAATTATCTATAATTGCGAGTAATGCTGGGGTGATCATAACCATATCGCCAGCTCTACCAACTCTGATTACCAGTATTTTATTCATTAAATTGCTAGCTCGTGATTAAGTTTCAATTGTAGTTGCAGTTTATAATCTCAACGATGACTTTTCATTGATTCAAAATCCACATATTTTACCTCAACCGCGCTTTACTCAAGCATAACTATTTAAGCCAAGTATGACATAGTTTTTTTAACTAATCCTCATAACCGATAAAATAGTAACTAACAGTTGTTTTAACTCAAACACAGCAGGATCCGAGTAATTCTGAGTTATTCTTATTTGATTGATCTATCTCTTAGTTACTTTTAATTTGCTCATAGCGACCATAAATTTTCGTAAATTTAAAATATTGCGGTTTTATTTACCAGATAATTAATAGATAATAGTTGGAATTAAATTAAATGAGATTTTATAATCTCATCTTAATAGTTTGTGGAGATGAGCATGAGCTTCATTAAAAGCATTAAAAAACGTTATAACTGGCTTACCAAAATTCGGTATGACAAAAGAACCGGATTTTACGTATATAAACGATTTGGTAAAAATATCTATATTCGTCATCCAAGACATTTTATGGATGAAAAATCCAACATTTGGTATTGCGATCAAGTCGTTTATTCGCATTATAAACCAGTTCAAGGTGATGTAGTTGTAGATCTTGGTGCTGGTTACGGTGAAGAAGCAATATATCTAACCAGAAACAGTGAAAAAGGAATTCGATATATTGGAGTTGAAGCGCAACCTGTTATTTATGAATGCCTAGCTAATACATTTAATGATTCTGGTGAAGACTTTACCGCTGTACCCTTTGCCATTTCTGACAAACCAAGCTTGAAATTTGTCAGCCAAATGTCATATGCCAGTGTGGGTGAAACCCCTGAAGCGTATGTTGAAGTACCCACTATTACCTGGCCAGATTTTCTGGAAAGATACCAAATTGACAAAATTGATCTATTAAAAATGAATATTGAAGGCGCAGAAAAGGAAGTACTGAAATTAATTACTGACTTCTCCATTATTAAACGACTTGCTATCTCTTGTCATGACTTCAGGGCAGATGAAGGTCATGGGGAATGGTATCGCTCAAAAGAAATTGTTACCAAGATACTAACAAATAATGGTTATTTATTAAAATCAATCAATCTCGGGATACCGTACACAGATGACTGGATTTTTGCGGAGCGTGAATAATTCGTTTACTCTCATTAATAAAAAAGCTTACTGAAGTATCTCTAGAAACTCATCAAGTTCCCTGTCAGAGCTAAATAGTTTACTTGCCAGCTTTACATTTTTTTCAATAGGAACTTTGTTATTTTTTATATACTCTACTGCTTCCAATAATTTTTTCTCGAGATCATCTAAGTCTTCATGTTCGGCAATAAAATATTCAAACCCCAGTTCACGTAATTCTGGAAACGACGTATTCTTGTATGCGATACAAACCAGCCCATAACTCAATGCTTCTATGAATGAATTACTAAGGCCTTCGCCACTGCTTGGATAAAAGAAAATATCCGCACTTTTCAAATAATCAGGAATATTATTGCAAAAACCAGGGAGTTTAATGGAATCTCTATATGGAACACTCTGCAACACAGAATTAAACCTTCCTTTAAAAGGTGGAAAAATTTCGCCAATGCATGTTAATTTAAAAGGAATATTCATCTCATAAAGAATTCTACATGCTTTAATCGCGTCTATTTGCCCTTTTCCAGGCGCAATTCTAGCCACATGAAGAAGTCTTAATGGCTTCATTTCCCTTATACTTGGCTCTGGCAGGTTTTCTGGCAAATACCGAAGGGATGAATAAATAAGTTTTTCCTTTGCGCGCTTTCCAAACGGGATAATCTCTTTTACATTATCTATCAGATACTGACATATAGACACATGCCAATTTACGTCACTATATACGAGCCTATGCAGTAAATCCTTTTTTGGTCTTGTCTTTTTCATTCCATGTCTGATAATCAAATTAACATCAAGTCCCAAGAAAGAAAAATAGAGCGAACGCATTTCAGATGCCCCAAAGAAAATAACATTTTTTATCTTTCGCTCTTTAATAATTTTACGTACTGAAAAAATTAGGTTAGGACTGAAATACATATGAAATTTAACTGCTTCAATGTCTATCCCTTCCTCACTGGCCAGTTCACGATAATTAGCATCAAGATAGGCATCTTTCTTAACTATCATTGTTACGTGGGTGTTTTTTGCCAATAACTTGGCGATACGGAATGCATCCATTTCCATACCACCATGTAACACGCCAAAACTTAAAATGGCTGTAGGTTGCCTATTCATTATGTATCAACTCGATAAATTTACTACAAAATATATTAGCCGTTTGTTTTCTTTCTAAATTTAGTAGAATCGAATGGAATAAAATATTCCGGACTGTCTTTCGGTCCAGGAATATGAAATGGTGTTCTACGCCAATTTTTTATTATTTTTTTCAGCAAGCTATTTTTTTGTTCTTTATTTTCATTTGATGATCATTGTTTAAATCTGTGGAATCCCATATTGCCACATAATCACTCTGCTGAGGTGCTTCCGTAAAAATTTCGACACATTTGATTTTTTTTGCCAAAATCATAAGATAAGCTTGCCTCGCGTTTTTCAATAACACTCTCTGACCAAGTTTATTAGGATCCATTACCGAATACCATTTCTCATCCTTTCTACCTTCATATAAAAACATATCAATCATTGAGAACCCATTTTCTTGCGAGAATATTCTATAGAATAGTTCGGGACTAAACTGATAAAAACCATGTCCTAAGAGATTATTGGCAGGTGTGATAGAAATAAAGTGTCCATTAACTTGTAACATTTCCATGCAATTTTTAATTGCAATGGGAAAATTAAATACATGCTCCAGTGTTCCACCATCTATAACTACAGTATAATTTTCTTTACAAGAGTCTGGAATTGGTAAATTCATATTATGAACGTGTGTTGCCCCTTCATATGACGAGTTATCATAAGAGTGTATGTCAACTCCGCCGAGATATTTTAATAGTCCTTCTGCATAACCATCATTTTTATCAAATATTTCTTCAATTGTATTATTATCGAATTGATAACCATGGTCATTTAAATACTTTATTAGCTCCTTCTTTTTAAGATGAATCCCTTGTCGTCCTATCATTGCTGTACGTGAAAAATCGGCACCGAGATAGTCAGCATACATCAATAATTTTGCACCATTTCTATCCAGACCCATGTTAACACCCTTTCAAAATCAACATTTCTCTAATGCCTCACAAATGAGTTCCAACCAACAAATTTGTAACCATAAGAATAATAATACGCATTTCAATAACTTAATGAGATAAGTGTAGTTATATTCCCTCAAAATATTCGAGGAAGTATAATATAATTTATTGAATTAAATGCAATATTTGTATTGGGACTCATGAATCATACATGAGCTTGCAGAACACAGTGACCGTCTTATTCTTGCTTCAATTTTTGGATCTATCGATTATATGGTTGTGGCATATAAAATACTTCAATCAGTAGCCTGGTTTCGTAATTTCCGGAAATGCTGATGTTTAACGATAAAATCATACAGCCGATTTTTGATTATTTAAGAATTACATATTAAACTCTTGCCCTCTTTATATCTTGTTTCACATATTAATTTATATGACTTGCTTCAACACATACTACCTTACTAACAGCAGTAAAATAATTTTGTGTGTAATTTTCCTGTGAGGGTATAACATTTTTTATCAGTGCTTGTTAGCATATTAAATATCAAGCATTACCTTGTACCCCAAAACATATAGCCAGATTGTCAATGCTTACCAATATTTCAACTATTTTTACACGTATCAACAAGAGTCAAATCACCGAAAAGCTTGTATTGCTCTCGATTCTTTTGTTGCCGATATTATCATTGAGTGTAAGGCACTGGCTTAGTGGATTCTATTCCCTGATTGCCCTCATAGGATTACTCGTGGTATTCAGGCAGCCACATAAACTTTATAAAGAAGAAAGGATTCTTTTCGCATTATTAGCTTTATTACTTATTAGTTTTGCATTTTCCGCAACCCTAAATGGCTGGAGTGATAATTCTATACGCAGATTGGGGACTGTACTCAAGTATCTTTTATTCATTCCAGTCTATTTACTGTTACGTCAATTCAGAGATTTATCCAGCTACCTTTTTGTTGGAATTGTACTCGGTGGTGCTATTCTGGGATTGCAAGCCCTATTTGATGTTTCCTATCTAGGGCTTCAACAGGGCTGGGGTATTTATGGCTCAATTATATTTGGTGATTTATCTATATTATTCTTCTCAATAACTCTGATAGTTCTTTTTTTCACTACCAGGCATTCAAAAATAACCTATCTCTATATAATCTCTTTGCTACTTTCTGCGCTGGCAGTTTATCTATCTGGCTCAAGAAATGCCTGGCTCGCTTCTGTAGTTTCAGTTTCACTGATCCCATTGCTATGTTTCAGTTTCATGAAATTCAAGAGAACAGCCCTGGTAATCATACCCATACTACTAGTTACTGCCTCAGCTTCATTATTTACAGATAACATACAAAAAAGACTGGCATTGGCAATCAATGAATATCAAAGTTTTATGGCCGAAGGAGCCCCAAAAGATATTCCACTTTCACGTAATTCAGTCGGAACACGCCTCGAGCAATGGCGAGTGGCGATGATTATTATAAAGGAAGCGCCCTATTTCGGCTTTGGCGGAGGGAATGCTGGTAAACACGTCACACGTTATGCGCAAAAAGGATTGGCGCACCCTGATCTTATTAATCCCGATACTGAAAAAGGGATAGGTGGTTTACATAGCACATATTTTGAAAGCCTTATCAATGAAGGAACTTTCGGTTTAATCATTATGTTGTTATTTTTATTATACCCGATATATGTCTTTTCTGTGTCAAGAAAGTTCAATCCATTACTTTCCTCTGTTGGGATAATATTTATGATTAATTACATGATATTTGGCATTTCTGAAAATCCATTTGTGCACGACAATTTTTCTTCTGTTTATTTAATATTTCTTTCTGTGTTTTTCTCGGAAATAGTAAGAAATAAATATACCAATAAAACATCAAGCACTATTCCGATAGAATAAAATCATATCGCTAATGAATATACTTGTTGTTCGCAATGATAAGCTTGGTGACTTTGTACTAACGCTACCATGCTATGTGATGCTCAAAACAGCTCTTCCAGATGCGAAGATTGCTGTTTTAGTTCCTGAATATACTGCCGACATTGCTCATGCATCTCCTTTTATCGATGAGGTAATAATTGATCCTGGCAAAACCACAATCCCAGAGATGGTAAACCTCGTAAAAACGCTTCACGCCTCTGATTTTGATGCTGTCATTACATTGTTTTCTACGGCACGTATTGGTATTACAGTTTTTCTCGCCAGCATTAAATATCGACTCGCTCCGGCAACCAAAATCGCTCAAATCTTCTATAACCATCGATTGACACAACGCCGTTCTCGCTCAGAAAAACCCGAATATGCCTACAATCTTGATTTGATAAAAAAATATTTACTGGATACCGGGAATCGTATTGCTCCGGAAGTTAAATCACCTTTTCTGTCATATAACAAGGTGGCAGTTAGTCAGCTGCGAGATAAGTTCTGTACGCAATACAATATCAGTGCAGACAAAAAGCTCATCTATATCCACGCTGGCAGCGGAGGTTCTGCGAATAATCTCAGTCTTGAGCAATACGCAGGACTTGCTGCCAGAATAAATCCGAAGAACAAACATGCGCTCGTATTAACCGCAGGCCCCGGCGAAGAAGACAAAATTTCAAGGTTATCAAATCTCATGCACGACACCCCGCATGTTGTTTACCATTCAATACACGGGCTGGCAAATTTCGCTCAACATATTGCCTTTGCTGACCTGTTTATCTCTGGTTCAACCGGGCCACTTCATATCGCTGGTGCTTTGAATATCCCGACTGCGGCCTTTTACACCCGGCGTCGCTCAGCCACTCCATTACGCTGGCAAACACTGAACTCTCCCGATCGGCGCCTCGCTTTTACGCCACCCGAGACCGCAAATGAGATGGATATGAGTCAAATTGACATCGATAAGGCAGCCAGCGAAATAAGCGAGAAATTTCTCAGGGATTAACCCGACTTATTTTTCCAGCGAAAAAACAGCACCTTGTTGTACTTCATGAACGCATGCATACCGGACAGCACCGATACGACCAGACCCGCGTAACCATCTAGAAAGCCGCGCTTAATTATATACAGCCTCAGGAAGGTCCAGAGACCGTGTGTCCACGGGCTAACCACGCTGACTGGCTTGTTACGCTTGATAATTTCCCGGGCACCAATCTCGGTAAAATTATCCAACGTTCGAAGATGTTCCGACAAGCTGTTGAAGGAATAGTGCTGGATATCTCCACTCAGTACGATGTTATTACCCTGAGTTTCAACCCGATCATGCGGATTTACTCCACCCCATTTTGCCGTGTTCCTGTTAAATAACCTGACTTTAAAATCCGGGTACCAGCAATGATTCAACCAGCGGTAAACATAAAAGGTTTTACGTGCCATACGGTAGGCATCAGCTTGTTCCAGCTTGTTTTTGACTTTTAGAATTGATACGGCTAATTCCGGTGTCAAGCGTTCGTCACAATCCAGACTGATTATCCAGTCGTTGCTTGCCTTGCTCACAGCCAGGTTTTTCTGCTCGACATGTCCCAGGAATTTCTGGTCGAAGATCTTGTCCGTATAGCTTGCGGCTACTACTGACTGAAGACTTTTAAGACAATCCTCGATCTTTTCTTCTTCATTATACGAAATAATGCAGGCGCTACTACTGACTGAAGACTTTTAAGACAATCCTCGATCTTTTCTTCTTCATTATACGAAATAATGCAGGCGCTAATTTTTGCCATTTATGACTCCATAAAAATTTAACTAGCAGCATCCTTGATTGCAGCCAGCAATATATCACTATCAATGCCAGTTAGACAGTTTGTGTGTCCTAAAGGGCAAATTCTTTTAAAACAAGGACTGCATTCCAGATAACGATAAATCACTTCCGCATTTTTCGTTAAGGGTGGTGTATAGGATGGACTTGATGAACCATATATCGCAATCACATGCCTGTCGGTTGCGCAGGCAACATGCATCAAACCCGAATCGTTACTCACGACGCTGTCACACAGCGCAATCAGATCGATAACATCTACCAGCTGGGTTTTACCACATAAGTTGCTAACACCTTTACCTGCTTGCCCGATCTGCTCACCTATCGCTCGTTCTTTTTCAGAACCAA